>Ga0058701_10005583_pt1 | contig 10474 bp, 4 predicted proteins | sample AgamicOrMae_FD_97039 | JGI IMG/M metagenome (GOLD analysis project Ga0058701, IMG submission 97039) | Agave microbial communities from Guanajuato, Mexico - Or.Ma.e | ecosystem: Host-associated > Plants > Phyllosphere > Phylloplane/Leaf | place: Guanajuato, Mexico | collected 2012-06-04 | reverse complement strand
TTTTTCAGATTTTTAAACGCAGTTATGTCATTTTTTCACAAATTGTGAATTTGACTAGCTAAGTCGATAAATCATTCTTAATCTTTTTTTTTTTTTTGGACCGCAGGTTTAGCCTTACGTGTTGATTGCTACGAATACGATAAGACATAGTTTGAAGTCGGTTATCGCATGTTAAGGCCCCTCAAGTTTTCCGGTATAACCAATCGCACGACGACTTAAGCAGGTGCATGACCAAACAGAGGGCGCGGCTCGTCTGAATTGACATAAACCCGCACTGACCTATTAGGAACGAATGACTTCATTACTGTTCTGGGGGGAATCGTGCGGTATTTAATCCAGCGATTTTTTCGACCTTTTTCCGCGGATGTATAATTATAAATGGTAATTAGAAATGACATACAGTGGCTGTTGATTACTTTGTCCCTGGTACAGAAGTGCGTTCATTTTAACGGGATGCGCAAGAATAGTGTGCTTCCGGTTGAGGAACTTTGTTGATGGGTATAGCCGCTTCAAAATGCGCTTCGCGCACTGTACATCCGAAGTGCACCGTGCCGGCGAAAACTTTATTGCTGTCACTGTACCGTGTATTGCGCGTGCTTCGGCCAAGGACACTCAGGCTGTTGCGATGTCAATCTCCATTAGAGGAGAGAAAAATGCGGTGAGAGTCTTATCTGCTGAGCTCCCAGAACATACTTAAAATCCTGAGAGGGGCAAAAGGACAATCACCATAAATGCGTTAGGGAGTCGTCGATTGCATCGATCGATTTTGTATTTAATATTCTGTGTTTGCACGATCTCCCCTCTCTCTCCCCCAAACTCCGTTATTTCGCTCGTTCAGGTCCGCCATTTGTAATCCGGGGTATCCCCATCCAATGAGAACGCTCCGGATTACAAATGGTGCACCTGAGCAAGCGGGGAAACAGACTTTGGGGGAGAGAGAGAGGGGGAGATCGTGCAAACACAGAATATTGAAATAATTCAGAGAATTTGATATGATAAAACATGCAGGTGTTCCCTTCTAAAGGCTGGTAGCAGCGCCTAAACATTTCAAATGTTTCGTTTTGTAATTGACGAAGTATGTCGCTATTCAGTAGCGGAGGCGTTTAAATCTAACCGCGGAATGCATAATGATTGTTTCCTGGTTTATGAGATATGTTCAAGTTGCTCTAGGCTCGCTATGATGATCCGCTCATGTCTGGGTACGGAGCAAGGTGACACTATAACGTAGGAATCACTCTCATCGAAAATGGGAGACGTTTTTTGACACCACTTGTTTGTGCGGGTTGCCTGCTTACAGGTTGAAAGGCAGCCTTTGCTCGGGCCGGACAAAGCCGAACTGTTCCGGACTTACCCGGGCAAGCTGCCTTTCATCATGTGCGTAGGCAACCCGCACAAACAAGTGTCAGAAAACGTCGCCACACCCCTCCTTTTATGTTCACCTAACTGATGTTCCAGGTTTCACTGTTAGTAATTTGTTGTTTGTTCTGTTGCAGGGCACTCAGGTGGCGACCAATGTGACTGTCCAACATCACCATGTGTCGCGTGATAAGCGTGGTCAGGTCCTCGGAAGCAAAGGAAAGTTCCGGGGATGCACAGTTTGGTTCACCGGTCTTTCCGGCGCCGGAAAGACATCGGTCTCCTTTGAGTTGGAGGCCCACCTGGTCTCCCGAGGCATCCCTGCCTATGGGTTGGATGGAGACAACATCCGTACCGGTCTAAATAAAAATCTCGGCTTCAGCAAAGAAGACCGAGAAGAAAACATCCGACGAGTGGCGGAGGTGGCTCGCCTGTTCGCCGACAGCGGTGTCATCGCCCTGTGCAGTTTCGTCTCCCCTTTCGCCGAGGACCGGGCCATGGCAAGGCAGATTCACAAAGACCACGACCTTCCGTTCTTCGAGGTGTTCATCGATACCCCTCTAAATGTATGCGAAGAGAGGGATACCAAAGGTCTGTACCGGAAGGCGCGACAGGGGTCGATCAAAGGATTCACTGGGATTGACCAGGAGTACGAAAAACCCGAGAACCCCGACTTGGTTGTTAAGACGGTCAATGTCAGCGTCGAGGATAGCATGTTGGAGGTGGTAAACATGCTCGAGGAGAATGGCATTATCCAGCGGGAAAAGCCGATGATGACCCCTCCCGAGAATGGCGAACTCGACATCGACCCCGAAGCCGATGTGCCAGAGCTGTTCGTCTCCCCCGACCGCATCGCGGCCGTGACGGCCGAGGCAGCTCGTTTGCCGCAGCTCAACATCAGTGACATCGACCTCCAGTGGTTGCAGGTGCTGTCTGAAGGCTGGGCAGCCCCGTTGCGCGGCTTCATGAGGGAAGAACAGTATTTGCATTGTCTGCACTTCAACTGCCTTATGGCGAACGGCCGGCAACGAGCCAATCAGTCGCTGGCTATCGTGCTCCCAATCAACGACGCCGACCAAGCCCGTCTTCAAAGTCAAGATGCCATTGCTCTCGTTCACGGCGGCCGTATTCGGGCTGTACTCCGCAAGCCGGAGATCTACGCTCATCGCAAGGAAGAGAGGGTATGTCGGCAGTTCGGTACCTCTCATCCGGATCACCCCTACATTCGAGAGATCAACAACTCCGGCGATTGGCTGATGGGCGGCGATCTGGAAGTGCTGGAGCGCATCCGCTGGAACGACGGTCTGGACGGCTACCGACTCACTCCGAACGAGCTTCGGGCGCGCTTCCGCCAGATGGGTGCCGATGCTGTCTTCGCCTTCCAGCTAAGGAACCCGATCCACAACGGGCATGCGCTGCTCATGCAAGACACTAGACGTAAACTTCTCGGCCGGGGCTTCCGAAAGCCCGTCCTTCTGCTGCATCCCCTCGGTGGCTGGACAAAGGATGATGACGTGCCGCTGCCTGTGCGCATCCAGCAACACCGTGCTGTCCTCGAGGACAACGTGCTTCAGGCAGACTCGACGGTTCTGGCGATCTTCCCATCACCCATGATGTACGCCGGGCCCACTGAAGTCCAGTGGCACGCCAAGGCCCGCATGAACGCGGGAGCGCGCTTCTACATCGTCGGACGTGATCCTGCCGGTCTTCCTCACCCAGACAAGTCACGCGGATGTGATCTTTACGAAGCTACCCACGGGGGTAAAGTTCTTGGAGCAGCTCCTGGACTTTCATCTGCCGGCCTGGAGATCATCCCTTTCAAAGTAGCGGCCTACGATCGGAGGGCAGGCGCAATGGCTCTGTTTGAGCCATCGAGGAAAGATGATTTCGAGTTCATTTCGGGAACGAAAATGCGCCGACTCGCCCGCAATGGGGAAACTCCTCCGGATGGCTTCATGGCCCCACGTGCCTGGCAGGTTCTTGTCCAATACTATCAGTCATTACAGCAATGAGCGCTGGCGCTTTGCGTTTTACTTAATCTCAACTATTGTATATAACGAGTCCATATTTTTATATGCATTCCTCTGTTTTGTATATATTTTAGAGTTGTTGCTTTATTTCGTTGACAAGGGCCGTTCTGGAAAACGGAGAATGTACGTACCTGTATATGTGAGGTAGTTTCCTGTTGCGGAAAATCTGTATCGTAGGTTCCAGCTCGTAATTTACGATCAAATAATCCGAAGTTGTTGCGTTCAATCACTTTATGGACTGTTAAAAAATCCAGACAAAAGAACCTAAATATTATTAGGCATCTAAATGACAAAATATATCAATGGATGATTGGAATGAATATATAATGTAAAATGGACGGACCTCGACTTACAGCTCTGCATGGAGATCGAGACTTCGTACTGCACGCGTATTTTGATGAATTTAGCATTCCACGCCTCCTGCTTTTCTTTCTTGACCATCGACATGTTGTTGCCAAGCTACAATCAACTTTATTTAAGTTGTTGCTTAAAAAAACACATACGAAATAAAAAGAAATGTTATGTTTATTTTGAGATTGTTTTAGATGTTACCAAAGACTAAGGTGAATGCACTACATCTCTGGTTTAAGAGCGGATGGGGGTGCGCATGATATCCGAAAGAGGGAAAACTGTAGCACAGAGGTTTTGAAATCCTGAAGCTAATTTTTTAAGCGGTATATGCCGAGGACGGTTTAAACAAACTTGTTAAAACCTTTTGACATTGGTGTCACTTTTACAATTGCACGGATCATACGGAACAAAGCGGAAAAGAGAAGAGGGAATGGGACAAGAAATGGGGGCGAATCGAGTATCTATCATTTATACCAATTGAAAATTTACTTTTTATGCTGCATTTTTTTCAAACCGGAGTCCTGCAGGTTTAATAGTCTCGGAAGGTGTTCGCTCCCCTATTCATTCCGTTTTCCCAAATGCAGGAAGGATATGAAGGGCACACTCGATTATCTTATTCTGAGTTATCTGAAATCATATACCGTGAGTACGGCAAGAACTTTTGTAACCCAGTGCCATAACTCAAGGCGAAGATAACGTGTGTGCTCGAGACCAACCGAGTATTGTTTGCATTCATCTCAGACTTCGGTACTTGCTTTTCTATGTTTCGCAAACGTTTTACTTAATGGACATTTTTAAAAAATGCATTGGTAAAGATTTTCGTCACTCTTTTAAATGACTTGCTGTTTTACGTCTGTTTTCTTTCGTTGTATTTTATACTTGTTTCGCGGGTTCCTGTTGATATTTATGTATTTTACTGTTACTTAAATCCTTTGCACCCAATGGATGTGTCTATTTTTTACCTCCATTACATTCTCGATCGCAATGAAAGCAAATAACCGGGCTCGAAGTGTCCGTTCAACATCTGTGCGGATATCCGTGCGGATATCGGTTAAATCGCGGATATCAGTGTCCCATTATCGAGTATCCACGTTTTCTCACGGGTATCTGTGTCACATAACCCGTGCTGGTGCGGTTATCCTTTTTCCATTATCAGTGCCTCCACGGATATCCGTAGATACGATTTCGTACGGATACGGATATTTGTAGAAAAAGCGCGGATATCCGCGCGGAAACAGTAGCACGGACGGTTCGATCCGGGAAAGTTTCGAACCTATATTAACTTGGACAAGAACTTTTACTAAAAGTCTTAATATAAACGGGGAGAAATTACGAGTGATTAATTTGTTTTTTTTTTTTCGGCAAGGCAGTCTTTTATCAGACCTGAATTCCGGAATCCGCCTCTCATTGGCGCGCGTCTTGCGTGTTTTTCCTTCACTTCATTCATCTCATTCTTGCGTGTATTTCATCCATCTTTGCTAACTCTACGCGACAACCTGTTGAGGTTGGTACCTGACGATAAGCAACCGCTTCTAGGCCGCTGGACCTGCGTCAAACCATGGAGGATATTCTCCATGGTCAAACCCTGACTTTCCCTCTCCCCCTTTCGTTTAGAGACTGTTACAGCACACAAATTTCTTAGTTAACAGCGTTTTTACCTTTCTGCGAGATAGAGACACGTGTAATAAAGCCTACTCACAAATACGCAGTAACAAGAGAAGAAAATGAGAACCATCAGGCCTACTCGAAGTTTTCAGGACATCATTTCTGTCTTAAAGCGATATTACCATAACACAATGTTGATCAACTTAATGATTATGCGCTGTTTTGATTGATTGGCCTACATGAGGATTACCGGAAGATTTTGAACTGTTTCGGTGGGGTAGAGGTTTGACTGAAAATCTAGGAGTTTATGGCCGGGCAACGCACTGACTCGCAGTTCAGGAACGGATACACCTCTCGTTTCCTCTTCTTTTCGCCCCCATTCTCCGCCCATCTATATTTTCGGGGAGAGGTTCAAGTTCTGCCCCTCTACCCCATATGATGTAGATACCCTAAACCGAGCTTGAGAAAGATATGAGTTCATGGCAGAATGGATCATAAGGAGGACGGACGGTAAAATTTGAAACCGTGACTCGAATGAAGTAAAAACCAAGACTTTCCCCGTCGGGAAAGTAATAATACAACGCTAAAAAGTACAGAGATGCAGATATGTATTGTGAAAGTTACGCTAAGAGGTGGTTTTATGAGTGGACCTATTTTACGGCACGGAATTCAAGAATCATACGCACGAGAAAAGAATCAGATACTGGTAGATTGTGTTTTTGGCGATACTGGAGCGGGAGATATCACTCAACAACTTTTAGGTGGCAGCAGGAGCGGAACAGGGCAATGCACAATGCATTTTTTAAAACGTACTATTTGGATGGATAATTAATCAATCTAGAAAAAAAGAGGAAAAATACGGACTTTTTCTATTCACCCGACGGTCCATTTGGTACAGTCAAGATTTTTAACGTGCGCCCGTCTCCCCCACATTAATGCGTTCTTGTTACTTGCATACATGTCGAGTCAACAGCAACACCCAAAATTGAAAATAAAATTCAAAGAAAGGTCTCAACCATGATGTCTCAACGGGCAGATTCGGGCCCCGAACAGCTTCAGTGTTTTTGTCCTCTTTTACTTTCCTTTTTTTTTTTTGATAGAGTTGCCGTATTTTTCTTAGCCTTCAAGCACTAAAGTAATACCTTTCAACATCAACCAGCGGCGGAATTCATTCCTTCGGCTAGTACAGAGCATTAAAAAGGATAATCTACAGATGTTGAGCAGCGGTAGGCAACCGCATGTACACACGTGCACATTTGGTTGTCTGTCTTTGCATACGCGCCTCAACTCCCACAAACCAAGGAGACGCGTTCATTTATTTTAGCGTTTGTTAAACGAGAATACGAGAGCATTTTCCTCTTCTTCTTTGACTTATTTGAGGTATTATGAACGATTCTTTCGATGGTTTGTTACTGGTCGGTACCAAAAGCTACAGTAGCGCCGTCCTTGCCCATGTTCCAAACTATAGGGCAAGCGGCGAACTCTTCCTACGACTAAGTTGTTCCAGCTCTCAGTTTCTCTCTGTGCTGTGTTGCCTGCCTGCGCAAATCGCAGACGGCGACGGCGATGTAAGCAATGGCGGATTGTTGATTTGTCGGGGGAAAGTTATGTTAATCGTGTTAATCTGTAGGCAAAATTAAGAGCCGCGGAACATTTTTCTCGTGTGGTGGAGTAGCAACGATGTGGCAAGATGAATATGATGGGTGATCAATATCGGAAAGTGGAGCAGTACTCGCCAAAATCATCACCAAGAGGGGCCCGATCCCCTGTTGTTTCTCGTCAAGATTCTACTGGAACATTAAAAACGACGATTTCCCTAGGGAAAAATCCATCAATCGTCCACAGCGGACCCTTCTATTTGATGAAGGAGCCGCCTGGTAATTGTGCTTTTTTTATTTATCTGAATAACCCTCAACACTTTTCTTGTCATCATGACACTACCATGGGTCCCGATTTGACTGCTGACGTACATTTACTTTTGAAGCATCCAACTTATGCTATGTCCACTACTTTTCACTTGTTACTTCATATTTTTAATCAGTTTTTAGCGCTTACCTAGAAGTAAGCCTTTCAAAGCCAATGAATCTACGTGTGTAGTACATGTTGTGGGTTTTAGGTTATGTTTACAAACAACAACTCTAACCTAATTAGAAACAGTGATCTTAGTTTCAACTTTGCCATTGTTCCTGTTATAGTATTGTCTTGTATTGATAAGTATGATTTGATTTTCGTTTTCCAGGCGAATCAGAATTAACTGGCGCCACAAATTTGATGGGCTATTATGGCCTGGAACATTCATATAGTAAATTCAGTGGAAAGAAAGTCAAGGAACAGCTTTCGTCATTTCTTCCCAATCTTCCTGGTATTATTGATAGCCCTGGTCATCTAGATAATAGGTGAGTCAATTTCTTGTATGTTTGATGTACTTGTATTTAGATTTTTAAATATTAAGTCATGTGATATGCAATTTATTTTTCAGTTCCCTAAGGTCAGTCATTGACAAACCACCAATAGGTGGTAAGGAGCTGCTTCCATTAACAAGCTTTCAACTCTCAGGCTTCCGACTTCATCCTGGTCCTGTAAGTTTATTACTTCAGTATATGTTGTCAGGAAAATATTCTTTTGAATTTAACTTTTGCTCATTCATATTGTAATGTTACAGCTACCAGAACAATATAAATATGTTAACCAAGCTCCCCAGAAAAAGCATAAAAATAAACACAAGAAGCACAAGCATAAGTCTGGTGAAGGTGCAAGTGGTCAAGAGGTTCAAGGCAGCACAGATATAGGAACTGATTTACATGAGAAGAAACACAAGAAGCAAAAGCGTCATGAAGACGATAAAGAACGTAAAAAGAGGAAGAAAGAGAAAAAGAAGAAAAAGCAAAAACATAGTCCAGAGCATGCAAGTGGTGGGCTTACCCCAATTCAACACTCCAACCCATGACATTTGTGAACTTATGATATGTGATATTTCATTTTAGTGTGGATATTCTCAAACAAAATTTAGATATTCCCCTCCCCCTACAAGTGTTTTCTAGGTTATTTTGTTTTTTGGTTCCTCGTTTCCATGGCTGTCAGATGTTTTGCTGATTAGAGCTTGCTGGAAGACATTTTATTGTTATTGATCTGAAAGTGTCTTCATCACATTGGGCTAACACAATGAGTTCCTAGAATCAGATGTGCATTCATTCTCTTGAAGGAATTTGTAAATGAGGGTTTTAAATAATAAGTTGCTTCCTAAACCAAAACACATAAACAATAGGAATTTATCTAGGACTGATTAGTGTGTGCTGGAAGACATTTTATTGTCATTGGTCTGATAGTCTTCATCACAGCTTGCTAACACACTGAGTTCCTGGAATCAGACTTGTGCATCAAAGAGAGATTTTTAGGAAATAGTGTCATTTTCCCTTAAGGAATTGATGTGTATGAAGGTGTGAAAAAGTATGTGGCTTCCCAATTAAAGACCCATGTCTCAACAGGAGGAATTGATTGGGTGATACAAATGGTTTATCTTTGATAGATCACAAGATTGTGCTTTTGAAACACTGTTTTGGTTTAGCTTTGCATGTCTAACCATGTTCCCCTTTAGTGTCAAAAGGTCACAATAATTACACTTTACAAGATAAAAAAATACCTGTTGTTAGTACTGTGAGAGCGCATGCTTTACTTTTCAGCTATCAATGTGGTGGTGGAAGTATTTTTTTTTTATTTATGTGGCTCCCATCTGGCTCCCATGCTGCGATATTCAGCTTTCAGTTTGTACTACCGTCACCCGTATAAATAACGGGAATGTTCCATAGGTATTCTGGGTGACTTATGGGTGATCATTGGTAGAGTTGATATGTCTATACTCAAGAAGAATGTGCAGATGTGACATGTTACCTTTGTGCACATGGTCTGATTTTCCCTAGAGCTCTCAGGGAATGTGAATTCTACTGTAATCAGGCCATTTTTTATTGCTTTGAAAAAACTTATTGTATGACAACAGATAGTCATACCTAACAAGTTCTCAACTTAAAAGAAAAATAGTAAGGTCAAGTAATTGAATGCTTGCATCTCAAAAAATAAACAGTAGTAACACACTCGTGTTTGTTGTTACTCCTAAGGTATCAATTATTAGAGGCCCAATAATTGATATGCATCCACTTCTAATATCCATATTTATAAGGTTGTGAAAGCAGGAGTCTATTTTGTATGTTGCCTTGTTGTCACCAACTCTTGGAACTAGCCACTCTTAGCAGGCTTTGAGCCCAGTGTACAATGGCCAGACGTTTTTCCCTTTTCTTTGTCCTGTAAATTATCTTATTTATCTAGAGAAATGTTGATCTGAGAGGCATAGAGAACTTTGTTTTCTTCTTTATGATTGATTTGCTGCACCTGTTATTGGCTTTCTCCCTGCGCCACTTCCCGAGACGGTGGTGCCTGTGTCATCACAAGGAATGGTTTCATTAAAACATACTGAAAAAGCCAACTGAACAAGACGCTTTAATGCAACAAGTGTTTCTCTTTATGCTTCATTTTATATCCTTGCACCGAAAAGTTTTGACAAAGTCGCAATTGAATATGGTAAGCCGCGTTGAGTTAAATTTGGAAAGGAGCAATTGATTCAGATATTAATCGATATCAATCCGTTTATAAGGCGCACTTTTATCTCAAAACCAGGGAGTGTTGTAGGAAACATTGGTTATTATTTCTTTCATCAACAGTAGAAAACCCTCGTGCGCACTTAAACCATCTTAAACTAACGCGGTAATTTTAGCGATATTCAGGTGTTTACTAATTAAATTGGTTTTTGTTCTTCTAGGTGTTTTTTTTTCTCCAACAGATTAATATGATATTAAACGATCAAGATTGAGTGATACCGTCACTCTAAAGCCAGGTTCTTTCTTGGAGATAGCAAATAGTTTCGTACTGGGCCGTAAGCTGTCTGGAAGATGTGTACAGTGCTGTCCATAAGTGATGAGTCAAACAAAATCAACAGCTTGTAATTTGCCCCGCTTGCGGGGATAAACGGTTTTCGCCCCGCATGCGGGGGAAACAAGGTTTGACGTCAGATCAAAAATACAAGGCGTTTTCCATATCGCCCCGCATGAGGGGCAAAGTGATGCGTCAAAGCGCCCTCTCAG
>Ga0058701_10005582_pt1 | contig 10477 bp, 7 predicted proteins | sample AgamicOrMae_FD_97039 | JGI IMG/M metagenome (GOLD analysis project Ga0058701, IMG submission 97039) | Agave microbial communities from Guanajuato, Mexico - Or.Ma.e | ecosystem: Host-associated > Plants > Phyllosphere > Phylloplane/Leaf | place: Guanajuato, Mexico | collected 2012-06-04 | reverse complement strand
CTCCCCTCCCACCTCCAAACAAGCTTTGCCTCTCTTAACCACCGAAAATTATTTCTACTTCCTTTTTTTTTCTGTGAGCTAACTAGGCAGGTCTTGAAACGTTTTGACAGAATGGTTGCGAAAAATGATTACGGGAGATGTGTTTTTCTTTTTCTTTTTTTTCGGGGAAATGGGGGGCGAAGACCTTTGCCAGGAAGAGAGTCATTATTAATCACGACGACCTGAATTTGTGTCTCCGCTTATAATTTAGAGATTAAAACTGATCGCTGATACCGTAATGGCGTCTCGTTTCATAGATAACATAACGCATGAACTGCTCATGTTTTTTTCCATATTATTGTCTATTTGAAAGGAGGAATATTTTCTACCTCCTGTGTTCCACCTCTCGTTGTTAAGCCTGTAAAGCAAAAGAAAAGCGAGACACTAAACTTCCCCGAATCCAAGTTAACCTAGCGGTCGCTAAGCCTGGTGCTATATGATAACGTATCCACGTATATGCTATCGCTCTGCACTACAGTCTCAATTACATCAAATTGTTGCAGGATAATCCTATTTTTTCGAGTTCACGTCATCTTAGACTAAAAAGATAAGGTTGAGGCAGGTGGCATTCATCTACATCACCAAAGATGACTCCTACATTTTTAATTTTTCCACTTCTCTAACATCAACGTTTAAGAGCTAAATACAGAGACACATTAAGTTAGGATTTGCATTCTTTCCAAGACATCTAAAAAAACACCGAGCAGCCCCCCCTTCCCCCCCCCCCCAAAAAAAAAGATGACATTGCGTGTATATAACATGAGCTGCCTTGAAATATTCAATAATCAAACTTCAAATCGCAGGTTATTAAAAAATTAAAAACAAAAAAGGCCGACGATTTTTTCGAGTTTTTACAGTATAAAATTCTAATGAGATTGGCATAGTTGAATCACTGGGTATGAAAAATTCGTCAGACGAGGACGAGAGCGTAAGTGTTGAAAAAGACTTTGTAGGCGTTTGCGTGACGATATTGATTTCATGGCATAATAGATTCGTTCTCGATCAGTATCTAGTTTACGGGGAGGAGCTTGGGCCCAGTGGGAGTAGGCCAGCCCGGGTTTTGGCCGGCCCGAAAAGTCGGATATAATCACCTCTGCGCTACTGGATCGCTATTCAATTTTCATGAATCATTTTTTTATCCGACAAGCAAGGCGCAGTTACAAAAAATATGTACCTACCCACGTGACCAGGTGGCAGGTCTATAGACTAAATGGTAGCCTTGCATGAACTCGAACCTAACTTTATCGAAACTTGTGCCTAGCCCAACTACTGTCAACCCCACCTAAAAATGCTCTGACCTTATCTAACATAACCTTGCCTTAAGCCACCTCAAGCATGTAACCGTATCTTGGTTTAATTCATATCATTTAAATCTATCTTACCTAAAACGAAAAACCAATGTTTTTTTTGATTGTTTTTTTTTACCAGCACACAAAGTGTAGGCCTACCCTCTGAAAGAATGTACTCTTCGGCAGTCAGTGGCTGTTACCGCAAAGTGAGTTGTGTGGCGGTTTTAGCTACGAAATCGATGTCGCGCTTAGCAAACCGAATATTCCTGGTACTGTTGCAATGACTGTTGCGCTGAGAAGCAAGAAAACTTCGACGGGGTCCCACCGCGCCGTTCGGCTCGTCATCGCGAACAAACCTTGGGTAATTTCCCCCTTTCCGGAAATCATAAAATGGCCAAAACTGGTTCGCTCAGCGGACAACGTCCGCTCCACCTCATATTCGTCGGAACGAATTTACTTTTCGACTCAATTAGGACCCACACCGAACAGAAGCAAGTCCGCACTAAAGAAATCGCGCGAAACGCACTGTCAGTTAGTTAACCCACCACCCAGCGATGCCGTTCGGAAACAGAAAAAAAATGTTTTAGAGGATCTTATCAGTACAGTATTGTCACAATTGAAAAAATATCACCCCCCTGGAAACCTGAAATTTAATTATTTAGGGATTTTCAAAAGCTTAAAAAAGCGTATTTCAACAGAAAAAAAACTTTCAATTTCTCTTAAGCGAAATTTCACTCCACATACTTTGGGCTGATATGGGTTGAAAAAAGTTAGGGTGTCCATCTACGTAGTCCACTTTTCAACGCTACATTAAGCGAGCTACCAGCAGAGCGAGGCACAGGATAGTTTGTTGGACCTGACCTAAGTTAACCTGGTCTCCAAGCCTGATCTCGCTCCTTCGTGGCGGCTACTGCCACCGAGAAATAAGCGGCACAAGGCTTGAAGCTGCCAAGCGATAGAAAAGCGAGCTACAAGGTATTTAAGAGCGGAGTGACAAAGGAAAGACGAAAAAAAAACAAGGTTGATCAAGTCTAATCTACACGATTTTATGACGTTAATCTCCTGATATTATGGGAAGTTGAACAAGAATAGATGTAGCAGAGGTTGAAAAACAAACCTTCAAAACCACGAGTGCATTTGTGATGCGGAAATCTGCTTTGACGCAAAAGCAAGACGTTGTTGGAATACTGCGCAAATATTTTGGAGTCTAACGCGCAAAGATGTAGAGTTTGCGCGTTGGCGCGGGTTTCTCGGAATACCCACGCGGTTTCAGCAATACGGCTGCCCTTAAACAGGAGGAAGTAGCTAAGCTTCGTGTCGGTAGCTGATCCTTGGAAGGATTTATGTGAATTTTAAAACGACCATGAGGACGCATGCCATCATGACGTCCACTAAATACACCAAGACTTTTCCACAATACAGTGGAACTGGCAGTAGCAACTTTTTACGTGATTTGGTACTATAAATAAGCTGTCTTCGGGTTTAGCTCCATTTTTAAGATCTTTCCAATAGAAACCCATGTGTAGGATTATTTGTTAACCCACTTCCGCCCAACGATGCCGTCCGGAAACAGGAAAGAATATTTTAGAGGATGTTTTCAGTTCAGTATCGTCACAATTTGAAAAATATCACCCCTCTGGAAACCTGAAATTTAATAATTTAGGCATTTTCCAAAGCCTTAAGTTTCGTATTTTAATGGAAAAAATCCTTCCAATTTCTCTTTAAGCTAAATTTCACTCCAAATACTTTGGGCTGTTATGGGTTAGAACAGCGTCAGCATTTGTGACACATTAAGATGATTCATTTTTTTTAAACTTGAGACCTTGTTTTGTCAAGAGAAATCCAAAGAGCTGGTTGCCTGTTGAATTAGTCGGTAAGCAATGCAAAAATACAGCTATACTTCGTGGGTAGCGCACGGATAAAAAAATTCAGTTTTTGCGAAATGAGAAGATATGTTACATCGAAACTGAAAAAAATGATTTTTTTTAAACTTCTAAATGGTTTAAGGAAATTCAGTCTGATATTTTTACTTTGTTAGTTCAGATATTGAGCAGATAATTGCATCGTTTTGCAACTATTTGCCGGGGTCGAAAACAATCCGCTAGGATGGAACGGGTTGATTACCATGTTCCAATATACTCATTGATAGCTCTACTCGCGAGGAATCTAAAGACACGAAAAAACGTCGTAAAAAATACGGAACAAAAAAAAAAAAAAGACAGTTCAAGATATTCTATGACCGGACAGTCAAAGCATTACTCTAACCAGAACCGAAAATCTGGTCGGTCTTGAGCTATTCTACGAGAGTATTCATCCATAAAAAATATAGAGGACACCGTCGATATTCCCAGCGACATGGACATGAGACCGGAAGTGGATAACTAACTACATAACCGGCCAATCCCAAGGATCAATGTCTATTACACCAAGATCACAGGTAATAGCTAGTGCTTTCCATTTTTCATCCAACCATTTTCGGACAAAGCCCCCCCCCCCACAAAAAAAAATAAGGAAAATCGGCGAAAACAAACGTTTACTCGGATTCTGTCACAACAATCGAGGAAGTAGTTTATCACGGCGAGAAAAAAAATGTTGGCGAGAAGATAGCAGTTATTATGGCAAAGGGGTAAAAACTCCGTATTAGGTGCGCATTATTTAGACCAAAGGGTAGGCTTATACAAACTGCCAAATGATACGTTGCGAAGTTCCAATATCCATTTGCGTTATAGTCGCTGAAGGAAACACACCTCTGCGCGAAGAGACTATAATTTAATAGTTTGAAACAATAGTCGTGGCTTATGCAAACTACCATTAAGTTGTCGCTGATGTTCCCGCGAGTCTTCGGGGAATAAAGGACACCTTCTGATATGAGTTTCGTTTATAGATGACGAGACGAATTTTTGAAAATATCTTCATTTAGCAAAAGTAACACGGACGATTTTTCGTGAAACATGGAAGAATATAGTTACATTATTTCGCCTATTGACACATTTTCCTTTGGACGTGGCTGTTAAAGCAGATGAAAATTTGTTTATCCTGACCTCTTTCGAAACCAAAATGTATACTTCTCTTCAAGTTAGATGGTTCAGTGACTTTCAAAAAACAGATCGAAGCAGTCAAAGGGGTAAACTCAACATGTGTATAGATCCAATTTAAAGTCTTACTGAAAACGAAACGTAAAAACATTGTATATATTTTGGCGAATCAGACAGAAATCATGATGAATAATTTTCCATTTATTTGGAAAGATATTAACGAGTATTGTATGGTATTAAGCGATGTGCTGTAAAATATACTTAGCCTATGAGTACCGGTATGTAATGAGCAATCGTCCGTTCGCTAATTTGGACGTATTTAATACGCCGATCCTTGAGCAATATTTGTTCCTACAATGTAAGCAAAGGCGGCAGTTTACATTTTTAGCACTATTTGCTCCTACAATGTTAGCCGAAACGTCTACTTATGTCTTCAAGCACTATTTTTCTCAAATACAAGTATTTTTAGAGAAGGCCATTTCCAATCGCTTCTCTTATGATTTTCTCTTAGCATAAGCGATAATTTTTGTTTTTAGTGCATGTCTTACTCGAAACTGGTCCCATATGGATTATTACTCGAATGGAGCAAAAATTGTGGTCTCTTTCAAGGATTCCACTATAAACATGCGTCTAATTCACTCGTGTCGGGTTCAAACCACTCGTTTTAGACCAATAACTATCATGCCTAAGCACAGAGAGAGCTAGTTTTTGGTCCAAACAGTTGAATTTCATGCAAGAGGTTTCTTCCTTTTTTTATTATTACTTTTTTTAGATAGAAGTAGAGAATTCAACTTTTAGCGGTAACGCACAAAAAGTAGACTTTTTTTCCCTCCTGCTTGAAAAGTGATCGTGACAAGAAACATAAAAAGCACTGAGGCGATGTTCCCTCAGTGTATATTAGGTTTCAGAGGCAAGCAAATGTACACGAGCCTATCCCTATGATAGGATACAGTATGCGATCTACAGCGTAAAGCCCTCAGCCTATAGCCTACCGTCGGAACGAACGTTCGATCAGATAGTCGGCAAACAGGAAACGGGCGTAACACCATAAGTTCGATCAGTTGGTTCTCTTTGAGTCCTTAGTCCCCCGTAGCGCCTCGAGCCAACTAGCCACAGTTTAATCAAATGCCTCTAGTGCAATTCTCGGAGTATCCGCAACTGCTAGTTCCAAAACAACGATAACACTTGTGTCATTTACTCCCTCCTCTCCGTGACAAGATATCACTCGATAGATAGCGCTCCGCGTCCACACCAATCCGCTTAATGCCGCCATTTTGTCGGTTCCAATATGGCGGCCGCGTCTGCCCGCGCGCGGCACGCATGGCACAGAAAAGCGGCGGGAAAATGACGTGTTTTCTGTCAGCGGACTTCGTCCTCAGCTTTTCGGGCGAGTGTCATCTGTTTTCCAATACGTGAAAGGTAATTGCTGAGGACGCTTCAAACCGATTTACGCCCTGGCAACGCTTAAAAAGTTTTCATGTAGAAGAAATTTCTGAAAGTTTCTACACCGGCCTTAGTGATATGGTGCGATGGAATGCCTACAGTTTGTGCTTCAAAGTTCAGGTGATCGTTTCACTAAAAATAAACAAATTAGGAGGAGATTTTCTCCGGGTAGTTTGTTTATCTCAGCCGACGATTGCTGTTTTAGTTTTGCTGCTGAAAACTTTTAAGACAAAAGGGAAGTTTACGAGAAAATCAACAAGACGGTAAATTTTAGATTCTCACCAACATAGTTGTATGTCGTTGATTCTCATAATACAACGAAAGGTTGAATCAGGGAAGAAAACAGAGGGTAGAAAACCGCAACCTTCCAAAATTTATAGTTTACGCGGTTTAACGCGAGGTATTGTTGTTAATAGTAACGTAGCTGGAGATCAATACATTTACGAGTAATTTTGATGATACAACCGTCTTACTTGTCCGTTATCTCGACCCAACGCCAGGAAGTATCTAGCCACAGGTGTACGAAGGCTATCCAAAATGCATAGCTCCGTGGACTCGATTCTCCGAAAACAGTCGCTACGGCGAGAAAATCGTTGTTCGCGAATGATTTACGGTGTTTGGAGTGACGGCGGATCGGAAAACACAATAAGCTATTAATGCTGTCAATTCGAATGGCGTTAGTGCTGCCGAGTAGTTAGCGGCATCAGGTTTGCCGGACGCCGAGCGGAGAGGTAACGAAGTGAGGCACTGTGCACTTTTACGCGGAACGAAGCACAAGTTACTAAACCTACGTAAGGGTAACTCATGGTTACGAACGTAAAAAGGAGTACAAAATAATAAAAAAATTAAACTTAGCTTTTTGGCGTGTTATCATCAGTACGTCAGACAGCTCGGCGCATAGCTTAATCCTCCCAAAGTCACAGGCATTCGTGTTACCGCGGCATTCAAAGCCATAATGCTTATCTGAATGCAGATATTTACAGTGAACCTAACAACGACTTTGTAGCTACCGATTACACAAGGGAAAAACGTCGGTCTAGCGACAGAATAAATTACCTGCTGGTACCCAGGTAGACCTGCCCAAAAGGTTCTCGAGACAAAAAGTGGGTACCTAATCTTTGTCAAAGGAGAAGAGATAATTTTTTTGGAACCGTTGTTTGTGACCAAGTACTGTACACACTGTGCGGTGTTACATGCCTGATAACTGTAAACAGTGTTAGTCTGGAACTTGTCTTGATTTCGTGCTACACCATGTTTAGTTCAGATTTCACCTTTATCATGGGTATTCGCAATCTTTCGCCTTGTTCGCCACGATAATTGACATAAATTTACAAAGTCACAAAGATAAGAGCTCTGAATGGGACACCCGTTTTGTGGGATATTACCAGTTCTATAATTAGCATCAGAGATGGAGTACCGGTATGTGTCTTTATGTCCACAAATCTGCAAGAAAATACAAAAAGCGCGAAATAGTTTCCATTCAAAATTAACGCCGTCTCATTCAAAATGAGACGCCCAAAATAATAAAACATTTACATCTACAGGCATTTCACAATATTTTTTTTTTACTTAAGTGCGAATTTGACTCATTAGAAATAACTTTTAAAGAAGAGCGATCCAAGAGGGTAACATTTTCGGAAAGTAATTGGGTACCACATACCCAGAAACTTCCTCATCAGCCAGGCAGAAGTGAGCAAATTTTTGAATGGAACCGCGAACCGCCCATTTGTAAAAAATTTAGGCATAATACTGCTCTAAAATTCCAGCTCACTAAAAATTTTGAAGCCGGAGTCATATGTCCGACTAATTTTTCAGTGCTGACTTCCAAGTGCACTAACTTCATAAAGCGCTAGTTGACTGACTGAGGTTTCTTTCTAGATATTGATTTTCTCCCCTATAGATCGAATATTATGTTAAGCTCAATCAAAAATGATCATATCACCGAAATAGGTTCACAATTTGTGTCCAAAGAAGCGAAACAGTCAAATGAAACGCTTATGTTAATTACTTCATACCGTCGAGTTACGAAAGAAAAGTAAGCATGAGACAAATCCCTTAGCGAGAAATGTGATTGCAAAATGCTAAAAGCGCAAATCACGCAGACGCTGCTTTACAATCGCTACACTACCTCGCCGTCACAAAGTCAACGATCATAAAATGATTAACACCTCGACCGCATTTAATGATTAATATTTAAATAATGATTAAGTCGACAGTAGCAAGGGCGGCGTTACAGTCGCGTAACACCTGCGCGACTCCAACGAGAGGACGGCAAAACCGACCCGCCGAATTGAATAGGTAAATATTTACTCCTTATAAGTCATAATAGAATTAAGAAATGCTAATGCAGCCCCTCATTAGTAGCTCCACTTAAGTCACTTTTACTGTACCATAAAATATAAGCTAGGATGGGTGCCCTCGGACATGAATATATTTACTCATTCTTAATTTATACGTAAGCATTAACTATTCACGCATGGGATATTTTTGGTTGACGGGCACGAGGCTTCCAGATCAATAGATTTTAATACAGTCACCCTTCCCTCGTTTATTTTTTACTTTTTCTTATAGTGATGATTTTAATAGAGGTACCAAGCAAAAGATATCGATTGTTTAGCGTGAAGATTAAATGAAGGGCAGTCACGTCTATGTTTCGGCAAACGGGTATTTAATCCTCTAGTTTTTCTATCGTGTGTTTTTTATTATTAGTAGTATTTTTCAAGATTCACTGGAGAGGTTCTAATACGTTCCTGTAGACCAAGTAATGTTCAGAGGTGTGATGTGCACATAGAAACTACAATTTTCCTCGGGAATTTTAAGATAGCTTTAAATTTTGAGGAAGGAATTTTCACTCGATAAATTTTTGCAAACAGGCTAAGGATGAGTCAAGAAGAATCCAGTCTTCCTCGGATGAGTTTTTCCTGGTTGATTCAAATCACACAGGAGGTTTTATCAATCCAAAAAGGATACAAGACAACTTTTGACGCGCAAAGTGTATCACCCACGTATTAAATGATTATTGAGGTTAAAATGTTATGTTAGTACCAAACGATACTCAAATGGGAACAAGTATACATTTATGATGAATTCGTCGTTTATACAGTGTATATATAATTTTATGCAGTGCAAGCTCAAGTTACGTTACTCTATGAATGCACCTTTTCGAGAAGTTCGAGATGCGTGTAGGAAAGTAGACTTAAGAAGCCGAGGGGCTGAGAAGACGTAGCTTCCCATTCATTAAAGAATCATGTCCGGTTAATCTGCATTAGCATAAACGTTCATCGGCACCAACGCCAACATGGGAGGGAGATTTGCTCTGCATCGAGCAATTTGGGTCGCTGTTAACGTATTTGCATAATGAAGAGGAAACAAAGAGAGAGAAAGAGAATTGGTTTGTAGCAGAGCTGCGTTTAGCACCTTCCTTCACCTAACCATAAAATGGGATGCTCTCGTGGAAACGTAAACTTCAGGCTACATGCTGGCCTGAGAGGCGAGCTACGCAGACTAAGGGCACGCAAGCTCCCAATTAGGAGCTTTTTCGCTACGAAATGAGTGAGCTCGTCAAAATGCTCTCTTTATTTCGATGGTAGTAAAAGTCAGGGAGTGACAGGACAGGGCGATCGGGTGAAGCGAGACCAGTTCCGTGTGAATACTGTGTGAACACGGCGCGAACTGCTGGTAGAAAGGGACGTCAGTACATCGCTGCATCTATTTCTTCTCCTTATTGGCTTCCAATGAGCTTTTTGGGCGCAGTCGTTAGTTTGAAAGGTTGCATTTTATACCTAATGAAATTAACCCTGGTTCATTGGAACGACACACAACTACGTAAATTAGGATAGGTTACCCTTGGCTAGGTTGAACTGTGAAGATTGGGTGTCAACTGCCTCGCTTTCTTATCGCAAAGCTTGATGCCGCTATTACTTTTCGGCTACCGACTGTTGCGTCCATAAAGCAAGCGGCATCAGGCTATGAATCCGATACTTTAAGTGCCCTGTGTCTCATGCAGATTTCGCATCGAAATGGAGTCATAGAGGTGGAGAACGCAACCTTGAAAATTTGTAGTTCTTGAAGGTGTCTTGCGGTAGACTTGAAAAACTTCGTTTTCGGAATGTTTCCCATTTTTTATATGCTTTTTCTTAGACTCACCGGCGGGGTATGTATGTATGTCTGTAGGAATGTTGTCCGGGTGGGTTTTCTATTTTTTAGCTAATTTTTTACAAGCACACTTTCCAGAGGAGGGAAACGCAATTTTTCCCGAGACACGCGCTATACTTCGTGATTCGACAAGATTAGATAAAATTCATCATTCTCTGGTATTTCGGGTTTCCCAGGTTCGCAAAAAATTATCCGGCTAAGGGTTTTACTAACTCTATAAATTTCGATCAAAAGATAAATATTTGAAGACACTCACCTTCCGCTTTTCGTGATAACCATTTCAGTGCCGAGCTTGTGGAACTTCTCCCAAAGCTCCTTGCTCTCCAGGGTAACCTTGGGGTCATCTACTACGCCGTCGTCTTCCGGAGGTAGTGCCCGTAGTCCATGACGAGGTACCATGGCCGGATGGTGGTGGTGGTGGGCGGCGATCGCTGCCGCTAACACCACGTCCTCCGCCGTGGTGTAGGGGTGACCGGGGGGTAAGGCGTGCTGGGGGTGGGGGAGGTGGGGTGGCGG
>Ga0058701_10005581_pt1 | contig 10479 bp, 3 predicted proteins | sample AgamicOrMae_FD_97039 | JGI IMG/M metagenome (GOLD analysis project Ga0058701, IMG submission 97039) | Agave microbial communities from Guanajuato, Mexico - Or.Ma.e | ecosystem: Host-associated > Plants > Phyllosphere > Phylloplane/Leaf | place: Guanajuato, Mexico | collected 2012-06-04 | reverse complement strand
TCCCCGCCCTCCAGCCATGTGGCCGCACCGGTGGCGCCCCCCGCCTGCTTGAGCCCCCCACCGGCGCGCGTCGATCGCCCCGGAATGCCGCGACCCAGCCGGGAGTCGTACGGGGACCAAAAGCCCCCCTACTCCTACATCTCCCTGACAGCCATGGCCATCTGGAGCTCGCCCGACAAAATGCTGCCCCTCAGCGAGATCTATCGGTTCATCATCCAGAGGTTTCCCTACTACAGACGCAACACCCAAAGATGGCAGAACTCCTTGAGACACAACCTTAGCTTCAACGACTGTTTCATCAAAGTCCCCCGGAGGCCCGACCGGCCTGGGAAAGGCGCTTACTGGATGCTGCATCCCAACGCGGTGGACATGTTCGAGAACGGGAGTTTCCTCAGGAGGAGGAAGAGGTTCAAGTTGCCGAAACTGGACAAGGAGGCGTTGGAGAAGGGACTCGCTTCCCTGCAGCACAGCTCGCCGTCGTTGTCACCCGCGGTGGCTGCCGCAGCGGTGGCATCTTCCTCGCCGCCCGCACCCAGGTCCAACTCGGCGTCGTTCAACATCGACAGCCTCATCAACGCGCGGCCCTCTCTTCCAGCTCCTCCACCACCTCCGCCCCCAGCTCCGCTCGCGCCGCCTTTCTGTCCTCCCCTGTTCGCCCACCACCCCGCCGTGTGCCTGCAGCAGAGCCTCTTCGGCGCCGGGGGAGCTGCCGCGCCCGGGTACCTGGTGCACCCCGCCGCCGCGGCCATCTATGCGGCCGCTCTCGCCACGGCGGGGCTCCTCATGCCGTCAGCAGGGAGCGTCGTCAAGCCCCAGGCGCTCATGGCGGGCCAGTACCCGTCGCAGTTCGCCCTCCCGCCCCTACTTCCGCCCCGGGCGTCGTCCCCCACCCGCGAGAGAGCGCGTCTATTCGAGATCACCGACGAGCCTGCGACCCCCATCGTCGACGTAGTCGAGAACTCTTCAACATCCTCCGATTCGGCTGTGGACTTGTCGTAGCAGTGGCGACTGCGCCTCCGAGCGCTCGCTTGTTGGTCCGCTTCCAAAACGATCGCCCTCGTCTTGTGAAGTCACAGACTTGTTATTCAAAGAGATAATGTTCCTCTTACTGTATAGAAATCACCAAACCGTACGTGAAAACCACCCACTTCGTGGAGAAACCCAAGTCGTGGAAGAAAAGACCATTCCAACCTTCGAGGGTCGTGGCCAAAGTGTGCAGTTCCTTGTACGCTATTTACTTATACACAATTGTTCCGCGCGTACACAAGTAACGTTACACGAAGAGTCGAACTGAATCAGTTTGATCCTTTGTAGTCCTGAATCCATCTGCCATGCCTCAGAATATGATCGGCTTCATATTCCATTGTGTTGGTCCGTTGTCACCTTGAAGAAATAGAATCGTCAGCGACACGGAGAAGGGGCGATTAACCGAGGTTTATTGGACTGGTGAACCGCACTTATCGATTTCAAATCGATTGTTGAATTCATCAGAGTTAACTTTTGTTTCCCTCTCAATGATGTCTTCATCAGTTCACAAATTTATTCGACTGTTATGTTTGAAGTTCCTGTTTTCATCATGTGTTCAATGTACTTAGAAAATCATTTCATTCATCATGCCTTTTAAATAACAAAACTGCGTTCGAACATTCAGGATATCCTCAAAACTCAGCATAAACCTCTCTTAAATCAAGCTTTTTCGTAGGCTTTTGACTGATGACAGCGAAGCATAAAATTGCGACTTTTTCGTCGCGTAAGACACCCGGGAACTTTGTATTGTGGTGACGTTGATTACAGAGCATTTAGAGTGCGTGGGCCATAATAGAGCAAAGGTGGAAGCTTAGCACAGCAATTACTTCAAGGATCGATTACCGAGTCAGGAATATCTTAAGGATGATTATCCTGTGAAGCAATTACGTCAAAACTGCAACTCCGTAAAATTCAACGTACCGACAAGCAATATTTACCTGAATATTCAAACGTTTACTTTTTGTAACAGCACGAGTTAATGCGCTGAAATTAAGACAATTCACGACTGAATGCAATATCCACTGCATGCAAATTATAAAATACATTTAATTCGGTGCCTTAACTACCGTTTGTGAGGTATGAATTGTGTAAAAATGTTTATTAATTGGAATGATCCGTCTTAAAGTCGCAATATGTAACGATTTCACATCATAAACCGCTAGTTGAGAATATTTTTTCAATGAATGTGACCCAGTTGATCAATAAGAATGCAGGCTCGGTTTTTATTGGCTTCACTCATTGTAACATACTTCCAGATACAGCGCTATTTTAGATTTTGGGGCTCACTCAATCATGTGTATGTCTTATTTGTTTTAATTGATCTCAAAACACCGGTGCATTGTTTTAGTGACGGGATTCATATTGATTGCAGCAATTACTGTGAGAAATGCGGTGATTCCGTTTCCGTTTAAACAAGGCGTTGTCAATATCCGGTTTGAAGAAACAAAGTAATTGTTGCAAAGCTACTTGCAACAATGATGTACTATCGGGAGAAAAAATGTCCTATATATCAGCACTTGCGTCACTGTTTTAGAGAAACACGGTATCTGGAATACAGATATTATCGGTCTTACGTCACTGGAGATGAACGACTGCTGGAAATTTCGATACCTCTGTCTCTAAAGGACGAGTTTAGTGTATGGATTTTGCTTGCTAATGCTTCAACTTGACAAAATTTGAAGTTTAATACGAAAGTTATTTGTGATCGTCAAACTGCCAAAAATGAATACCGTTAGAACTCATGGAATGCATTAACTCAATATTTTATCGTAAGCCAATTCAGAATCTTTTATGCGCAACATCTTTAATATTGAGTTTTGCATTTCAAGTTTCTTGAAGTAAGATCTTTAGTGGATTGATGTTGTGTTATGAACATAGATGATAAAATGACTGGAGTTCTTATTCAAGTTTTGGGGATTTTAAATATAAACAATGCTAGTATTGTTCCTAACTGGCTTTAGAAATAATAAAGTAGACCAGTGTTTGGATGTTCCAGTTAACTCTACCAGAAATTGCAAGTTGTGTTTTTTCGTCTACGATTTTGCTTTATCATGTTAATATCCTTCGATGGAGCGCGGTTTGTCTGTTTCGTATTTCCCTGCTTTCTCCTTAATGAAATCATTGCAGGAAAACTTTTACAATTGAGGTCACAGATGATGTATGAAGTAATTTGCCGAGATGTATAGCAACCTTTGTTTTACCGATAGGTCTGCGATAACAAACCCTTTGGTTTAGCTAAACCCAACTTTCTCTGAAATTATGTTTTAGAAAGGTAAATCACCTTTTGAAGCATAGACTACCGATTCTTGTGTTTGCGATAGCGGGTACGAGGTTTTAGATCTGAATAATTCTGAGCTAAAATTTTGAGGTTTATGTTTTCAGACAGTTTGTCTTAAGGCTTTCATATTATAATCGCCGGCTTAATGTTCCTTAAATTAATTCGTTAGAATAGCCAAATAACTATGATCAGTGTACTATAGCACTTAAATGTTGGATTGGCTTAGGATATTTATAAATATTTATATTTATCATGAAATTACGTCTAGAAAAAAATATGTGATAATTTCAGTTTTATTTCTCAATTGTTATCTATTTTTGTTAAAAAAGAAATATGACGTCAATATTCAGTCCAAGTGTAGAAATCATGTGAAACCTACGTCGCCATGTAATTAGCTTATTCTGTAGTTTTCTCCTTTTTGTGTGTGTGCAGTTTGTGATCATTTTGTTCGCATTTACCGTAGTTTTATTGACGGAATAAATGAAATCGTGGAAGAACTGTGCTTATTTTGACTCCTTTAATGAAAAAAAAAGGCTCGAATGAAAAAATTTAGTGATTATTTTTGGAACTCTAGTAGATGTAAATACGATGGCTCCGAACTCTCTTTTAAAATATTTTAAATAGAAACAGCATCCCTTTCAAATTCTTAACTAAATAAAAAATTAAGAGCATTTTTGGCGCAATCTTTTTTGTTTGATTTGTTTTGCGCTCATTAAACCATGTCGTTAATCTTATAGCCCCGTTCAGTTCTATGATACTGGCCATCACCCACGAATATTTTATACCTGACCAGCTCACTATTACTAGTCAACGTCAAGAAAGTGTTATGAAAATTTTTATTTCGAGTAAAAAACCCGACTCCATTTAAAAGTCCTACTCCAGCATTTCAAACATACGTAACCGCTTATTTTTTCGATGTGTCTATTCTTACGCCGCCCCATTTAAAATATTAGGTTGGTGCGTTCAAGTCCCCCCTTGTTTTAACGTAGGCGTGCGAATAGACCTGCCCTTATTTTATTTCTCAAAATTTTTAATCTTTCATACTTGCTATAGTTTTTGCATGTACTTAGCTGGTTAAGTTCAGATTTAAGTTAGGCGAGGTCGGCGAGGAGCTATATTTTTTATGGGAGTAAGATTTAAGTATCTTTGATCGATAACCCTTCAGAACTGACCAACGCAAAGAATAATATCTAATCTGGAGAAAATCGGTCGTGAGGAGATTAGTGTTCGGTACAGTAGCGGACAAAGTGCAGCATTTTTGTCCCACCCACATTTTATGTGGCGTTGTATGGATGTAAACATGTTTATGGCGTGTCAACCCTTGCATGCTCTGTGATTTATTCACCACGCAATTAAAGTGTTCTTACAAGAAGCAGTAGGATTAGCATACTGTATATCTATGATAAAGCGCGGCGGACTTTGTAATCAGCAAGATTGCTCCGATCTGTTGGCATTTGCTTACTCAGACTTATTGACGTTTCCAACCCTTTCTTCTTATCGCGCCAAATCTTGTATAGCTCGCCGATAGCGCTACACTTTTACAAGAATATTCGCCCTTTTTGATTCTGCACACAGCGGTGAAAGTTTATTTAGTGTGCTCTGTCTAATCAGAACTTTCACTCACAGAAATATTTTCGGATGCAAAAAAAATAAAAAAAAGTTTATTTAGTAACAAAACAATTTTTTTCTTGACTCAAGATTTTTTCTTATCGCAAGATTTTTTTCTTATCCCAAGAATTTTTTACTTGCCGCAAGAAAATTTTTTTCTTGGCATTTTTTTAAAGTAAGAAATTCATAATATTTAAAAAAAAATTAAAATCTATAATGAAAACATTACCTTAATATGTTTCGAGTTACATGTGTTAAAAATTAAAATTTTTGAAAACGAATGAGAAAGATATTTGAAGCGCGAGACGATTAGGGTGAATAGTTGGCAGGGATTCCTCGAAAAAGTTGTGACTTTCTCCGAAGTCGGCGGTCTTTTCTGCGAAAAGAATCAGTTAAAAGACGCCCGCTGAGATCTAACATCGTGAGAAAGCTCAGCGGGTTTCCCATAACGACCACCCAAAGGCCCGCTCTGTGACAAAACAATTTTTCATACTTTTACAAAGAGAATCGTAATTACCACTGGTTCCCAGATAGCAAGAGATTAAGGTCAAATACTACGGTACCGGTATGAAAAATTGGGACATTTCGTTCGGGCAAATTTTTTGATAAGTAATGCGATGTTATCTGGATCATTTGGTAAACCCCCTGCGGATTCATTGCCTTAATGGAGCTCCTGTTATTGCGTTAACTGAAGTTTGCAAGATTTACCGGGCATTGCCGGGAACTACAAAAGTATTATTGTTCTACATTTCAGGATTTGGAAACGTAAAGATAACTTTGTAGGATTACAGGAGAAACTTGATTCTTTCAAAGACACTCTTTAGGGAAAAAATAACCTTTCTTTGTTTATTATTCTGCTAACGATAAGTGCTATTTAAAAATATCGGGTTGTAATTTCATGCAATATTTTTTACAATGAGCCATTCTGTTTTCCCACTGAATTTTCAGTCGTTACTTGTTTATTATGTAGTCAATATTTTTCAGAGTTCAAAGAACAATTTATAGGTATGTCTCTAGGGATCCCAAAGTTGATATACTTTGAGTGACCCTTACTAAAGTAAACCATTGTATGTAAATATGAATAGTATTACGGACCAAAACGGATACGGATTTTTGGTTCTTCTTCAAAATAGACATACCAAAAATCATTTCAAATGAAAGTGGTATGTCGTGAGCCTTTTCATACAGATATCTTCATTGATATCGTCAAATTTAACCCTTAACAGCCCAAAGTATTTGGAGTGAAATTCAGCTTAAGAGAAATTGGAAGGTTTTTTCCGTTAAAATACGCAATTTTAAGCTGTGGAAAATGCCTACATAATTAAATATCAGGTTTCCAGAAGGGTGATATTTTTTTATAAATTGTGACGATACTGAACTGAAAAGATCCTCTAAAATAATTTTTTCTGTTTCCGAACGGCATCGCTGGGCGGTTAACCAAACTCCTTTTGTGTATTTGTGATTCCTTCATACCTAAAACAGGTATGTGACCGCCAAAATCGGATAAGTTCAGAGTACAAACTTTGCCCACAGCACACATCGATTTCGCTTCAAAAGCGACAGAGCTCAACCAGTTCATAAAACACGACCAACAATTATGATCCCTTATGAATTTCATCCGGGACGTCTACTCTGAACCCATGGCCTTGCCCATGGACTTGCCCATGGGCCATGGTGCCCACGTCGCTGTGGGGCCTATGGGCCTGAGGGGCTCGTGCCCCGTTTTACACCTTGGCGTCGATTCGATCGGCACCTCCTGCCGTAACAGCCGGTTTAGGTTCGCGCATCTGTTTGAGTAAGGTGGCGGGAGGGTAGCGACTGCTTGATTGACAGGTGAGGAAGGGCCGGGGGAGGGGGAGGGGGGGCGCAAGGTGTTGGCCAAATAACAGGGTTCAAACTCAGATAAGCTGTTGGGGCACGCACTGTTGCGCTGCTGACCCCCTTCTGCGGACGACATCGCCCCGCACCGACTTCCTCGCCTAATCCACGCGAGAACTCGGACCACTCTCCTAAGGTACACCGCTAAAAACATCCTCATCAGTCTCTTGTACTAACAGTCAAAAAAGAATTGACCTCCCCAATTTTTTGAAACCCGCTTAACTTTGGAACGAAACGATTGATCTTTTTTTAGTCCATTTTACCTAAAATTAGGTTTCGGCATCATTTTCAGGTGAGGACTTTAACTTTAGGTCTGTGGAAAAACTAGAGTCTATCCCGGCATTTGCCTTTCGTCGTGGAAAACCACAGAAAACCACGTACAGGAGATTCGGCAAAAAAGCTATGATCACATAGATCTCTTGAAGATCTGGTGACATTCCGTGCTTTTCTGACGTATCTCCGTCTCAAAGTTTCGGATAGGTTTAAAAGAATTGGAGCGGTCAATAATTTTTTGACTGCTAATACATCCATCCATCGAAAATCGTGTCCCCTTCTAAATTTGAGTCGGCGAGAGTCTCTGAGATTCAGTGAAAATTCGCTGAATTTCAGTCAACATAGCACCTCTGAAAAAAATCAGTTTCTAAATTTGAATCAGTCTCCAACTCAGAGAAAATTCACTCAATTTATATCAATATAGCACAACTGAAAAAAAAGTTCTGAAACTGAAAAAAATCAGTGCTGCTAGATTTACTGAATTTCAGTGAATTTTCACTGAACCTCGAAATGCTCACTGATTCAAATTTGGAGTGATACCTTATGGCATTGTCCAAAGACAACTTTTCGACTCCTTGTATGCAGTTGAAAAGAGCGTTTTAGGTTGTTTTCAAGTAGAAAATGTAACATTTCAAATTTACACTCTAAATTTGAATCAGTAAAAGTCTCTAAGATTCAGAGAAAATTCACTGAATTTCAGTCGGTGTAGCACCACTGAAAAAATTCAGTTTCCAAATTGGAATCAATTAGATTGTCTAAGATTCAGTGAAAATTCACTAAATTTCAGTCAATTTAGCTCCTCTGAAAACATTCAGTTCTTAAATTTGAATCAGAGAGAGTATGTAAGATTCTGTGAAAGTTCACTGTATTTCAGTCAACATAGCACCTCTGAAAAAAATGTTTCTAAATTTGAATCAGAGTTTCTAACTCAGAGAAAATTCACTAATTTTATATCAATATAGCACAATTGAAAAAAATTTCTGCATTGACTGAAATTCAGTGAATTTTCACTGAATCTCAGAGACTCTCACTGATTCAAATTTAGAAGGTAGAGATTTTGTAGAGAAAATATGTGATGCCATGTTTGTAGTCGTCCTTGTGATAGAGGACTCAGCATCTCCTCCCATTTATTTAGTAGCATTACTCATCGTTTAGTAGATCGTAAAAGCGCACATCGTACGAATATGTCCTTAAATGGATTTGAATTGTTCGACGATTAACAATGGCATTCTCAACCCAAGATTTTTTCTTTTTTTTATGTTTACAAGATTGATCCTTGGCTTTATTGTGACTGCCACAAATTTCTACGCGAAAACTATTATTTTGTAGGCTGATGTGTTTTAAACCACTGTAACAGATTGTTATGATAATTTACGGATATCAGTTCTGCGATTTCGATTGAAATCAGACTATAAATCAAACCGGGTTTGTATAGTCACCTAAAAGTGGACTTCCAGCATCATGATAGGACTTTCATTGAACTTGGTACCCTCAGCGCGCTTATTGGTACTTTTTGCTATCTTCGAGCCGAACCCCACATTTTTGGTATTTATTTAACGATTTGTGAAGTCAAACCAGAAATTGCGGTGTTCATAGCTGTTAATCCTATATTTTCTAGTTTCATCTAATACCGCGAAAAAAATTGGCTTAAAACGAGTTTATTGTAGTCTAACGGTTTTCCATTTATTAGTTTCTTGGTATTGTATTGGCAGGATATCGGAAATTGTGGCTAGCAATAACGTTTACAGTGGCCAAATCTGTGACTATGAACAAACCTAGACCGCTGCGAAAGAAAATTGATCTGACATTTGACAGATGAATAACGCCTTAAGCCACTACATAGCTCACTGAGTTATTTAAATACCAGTTTTTTTGTTATCCTTTCTTGTAGTCCTACCTGTTATAAATAACACGGTTAATTTGGTTATTTTATAGAATAGACCTATCCACACGATTCTCTCCATACGTAAGAACAAACTGCGCAGTGAGGTAGTTGAACATAGAACGACTTAAAAACGCGAGTTAATGAATTTAAGCTGTTAACTCTGATCAGCGACATTTAACTGATATTCAGTTTTTTTCGGGTGTTTTGCAAGGCGGTTTGTCCTCGGTGATACGAAGTCTGTTCTTCGCCGTTAAATGCGCGAAATGGGGCAATGTGTCGTGCAACAAGAAAACATCATAAAACGTATGTTACATCTCGACGGCAAGGACGCCGTTCTTATAAAGGACATTAAAAGATTATCTCTTTCAATCCATTTCGAAGGTCTTACGACCCAATATTATCTACAGATGAAACATTTTTCTGACCAAACCATCAATCGAAGCTCCTCCCATCTCATTTTCAGGTAAATTTGGACAAAATCGTATTAAAAAAAATCGTCGAAATTTTTTAAAAATCTTAAAAATTTGCTAAATTTTGTTTTGAAATTTTGATAATGACGCAAGTCACATTAAAAAAAACATAAATTTTGTGGCTGAGGAAATACTTTTATGGAGTCAAAGAAAGCCCTTAAACATAAAATAAGTTATTTTTTTTAAATTGCGATTTTTACGAAGCGAAATCGACCTTTAATCATCGATACAACAGCTCACCTTGGTACTTTCGAGTTATTATATACCGGTACTTAACTGACAATTGTCTGAAAATATTTGTGCGCCAAAACTACTCTGATAAAAATATTACTGGTAATAAATAGTGCTATACTTCTTTTGAGTATGGAGATGAAAAGGTTAGAACCCATATTTTATGGTGAATTTCCCAACTAGAATAATTTAAATATCTTAATATCAAACGGAAGGGTTTGGCGAAAGTTGGAGTGTATATTGATATATCAATATACACGCAAAATGCTTGTGTCCTAGGTTTCAACTTTGCACTCACAGCAGGAACAGAACGACCCAAAACAAGTATGATTTTTATCAGCGTATTGATAGAATTCTGCAGGTTCACCCTCTCTTTTACAGAGGCGTATAATTTTCTGGTTTGCTCGCAATTTTTGGACCTGTAAAAATATGTCGAAGAGACGGTCTAATCCCCAGTGACAAGGCATCTTTCCGATCCTTCTTAGAAAGGACTAAAACTTTTCCTGCGCCCTCTTAAAATGTCACATTAAACGCGTTCAGTTCGGCGGTGCGATTGGCTTTTACGACAAGGCGGTGAACTGGCCAGGGAGTCGGGCACGCCTGTGGTTTACCCTATTTATTTAATTCCTTGAAACGCACCAACAGAGGAGTGCGGAACTGCGAATCGTGTAACAAAAACGCAGATTTTTTCCGTAAATACAAATTTGTATCTTCTCGAAGGAGGAGAACAGCGGCGTAGTTATAGGACCTAGGGCCCGGGGCGGTAGTCCGTTTTGGGGCCCCTTTCCCTTTTGATTTTTTTCATATATATATATATATATATATATATA
>Ga0058701_10005580_pt1 | contig 10479 bp, 7 predicted proteins | sample AgamicOrMae_FD_97039 | JGI IMG/M metagenome (GOLD analysis project Ga0058701, IMG submission 97039) | Agave microbial communities from Guanajuato, Mexico - Or.Ma.e | ecosystem: Host-associated > Plants > Phyllosphere > Phylloplane/Leaf | place: Guanajuato, Mexico | collected 2012-06-04 | reverse complement strand
TTGTATTAGAGATATAAGCGAAATTTCAAAATCAGCTTTAATAGAAAAAACATCGCCGGAACTTTAAAATTCGATCATTTTTTTTCGGAAACTTCAATTTCAAAATCAGTGGTTCCAAATATATCCGCTTCGCGCGCCACCTTCGAGACATACTCTTGTATATCTTGGTACATCTTAGACTCCATATCTTTGTTGCTATATCTGGGCACGTTCGTACCAGTGCCCTAAACACATAATCCCGAATCGATCGACACGCGATGATTCCATATCAATATGCAGACCATATCAAAAAAGTTTCCCCATCGGGAACCATTACTCAATCCATGGAATTGATATGCACAGAGTAGTATTTACCTCGAGCGGATGTTGGACGTAAGGTAATCCGGAAGTTGACGAAGTTGACGAAGTTGACGAAGATGATGAATCATGCTGGCTAAAGTTGATGCGAACGCGATGATAAAAGGATTTGGCTCAAAGTAGAAAATAGGGACTGCCCTCGTTTTTATCTCTTTGTTTTCTAGATAAAACGAGTACAGCAGGTTCTAATTATTTGAGCAATTTCATTCGCAGAAAAATTCCTGTCTTCGCAGCCAAATCTGTTTTACCATCCACAACGATACCCCCTCTAAAAGTTAGTTTCTTTTTTTAGCGTGCGCTATTGGGTACACTCTCGACAGAAATTATTCGTACAGTTAGGTCAACAAGTCGACGGTACGAATGAACTTCGAGGTGTTAAATAGGTAACACCTGTCTCAGACGTAACTTGATCAAACACCGAAAAAAAGTTTTTTCGCCCAAACATTGCCAAAACTTAAAAATGCAGTTTACGACTTCGTCGCTAATTAGCTTCTCTGGTAATTAAGTTTTAACCCAATATTAATTTGCCTGTTCAATTTCGATTTATTGAATTTTCCCAGTCACTTAAACCTTAATGTCCAGGAATTCTGTTTCAGATATTTTGAGCTTAATGTGTTAGCACGTTTCTTGAGGACTTTTTCAGCACTCCTGTCAAAAATTCGAAGAAATTTTCTTTAGATATTAGATAAACATATAACGAGATCTTCATACATAACGATATATCTATATCTTTAGATATAACAAGAATACGATTTTCTTTTGACTAATAGAGAAAATAAGGACTTTGGATGTAGCACTGATGTAATTGCAGAGTGTTGAAAACATTTACTAAAACTTATATTTTTCCTTAAAATTTTGCGTATTAATTTCTGTGATCAGATGAGGGGCACTAAAATGAAATGAAATTTGAAAAACATTGTCCACTTCTATTTCCCTCCCACGCAATTTTTTTATTTTTTAAATATCTTCTAATTGAGTATCCACAATAAGGAACACTTTATTTTATTATTTTAGCTTAACACTACCACATTTTTCTACAACTCCGCCCACTCCAGAAACCTTCAACATTATTTAATCCACCTGTCATCCCGAAAATCATCACCCAAGTTCATAAGGTCGTTCAACAACCAGTTACCAAACTTGGCTATGATCCATAGACTAATAACCAGCAACGCTAACGGGCGTATTAGTCGAATGTGTGTAATCAGTTATCCAGAGACTAAGAATACGCGCTGCATCTTGCTCATCAGCGTCCCAAATAGGGCAACTGGTCCAAGGACCAAGTTCAAGGCCGTGGACTAACAAATATTTATTACCGCATTCCTTCGACGTTCCTAGCACCTGGCCCTACAGACATGTCTCAGACGAACAATTCCCATTTTAGGCGAGTTTCTTCAATTGTTTTTCTTGGACCATAGAGTAATTAGTTGGCCTTCGAAAGCGTCCCACTCGGAAGTTGTCTTCCCACTCACGACCAAAAATGGCGACTTGTTTCTCGGTTCTTCGGTCAAATCCTGACCTACATTTCAAATAATGAATGACTCCAAATACCAAATTCGCAGCTGCCACATCTGATCTTGTTTTTATAGCATTCTTTGAATAAGACCACGAAGAGTTCAGCTAGTATTATTTTAAATAGAAGTAGCATGAGTTTATTGTTAATTATTTTAAGATTTCATTGATTTTACCAAGAATTAAAGCTAGGTCAACATCACTTAAGATTGTCTGTATGAAGCTTACAACTGAGTTTACTTTCAACTTGCTTTTGTTTTATCTAGTTATACACTCTAAATTTGATCAATGAGAGTCTTTGGGATTCAGTGAAAATTCACTGGATTTCTGAGACATTTACTGGTACAAATTTAGTGTAGGCTTACTTCACCTAGTTCTATTATTGTTCTATTAATATTTATCTATAATTATTTTAGAGCTGAGGTAGATTCACAAAATCTAGGATTAAATCTAAGTTAATTTTATTTTAGGATATCCACAATCAGTTATTTTCTTTTCTGATAGCTTCATTCTAGATTAGATTAGAGCTAACTTCACCAGAAATCACGAGTACGAATGCTTCGGTTAACCAGGTACTATCTTGTATAGTGACGTAACGTGGGAGTTATTCAAGGTAGCTCAGGCTGAGGTTACTCTAAGGTAGTAGTTTAAGTAAGCATTACATCGACAAAAAGAATCATAACTTAATAGAAATAACTTCCGATAAAGATAGTCCAGCAAAGCTGTACCATGAAAATTAAAACAAGATCAGCAGACAATGCTAAAATTACGACAGACCTTCGCAAAGAAGCTATATCCGAAAAAAAATTCACGCAGGTGGTCTGAGGTTTTAACTATTTTAACTAGTTCTAGCTTGTTTCGATCCTCAATCTCTGTGTTACTGATTTTTCCTCAGAAGCTAATCATATTTTTTTCAAGTTCACTTATTTTAGTTCAGCTAGATCAGCTCATTGGACACCCTGTTCCCGGTTCTGTTTTTTACAGGGTTTTAAAAAAAGTCTTGGTGAAATTTCTCCACCCACACGTCGTAATCCCCTTCGGTGTTTGATCATAAATTGTACGTCAATCTAGATGGTACTCTCTCCCAGATAGTTCGCGCAAACCTTTCACTCCAACGGAACTCCGGGGTACCTTTCTAAATAGGTACCCGGAGCCCGACCTCAAACATGGCTGGAACTCGGCTTCATCGTCTGGACGAGAGTTCACGAAAGTGTTTTTAAATCCTTTTTTGTAATGGATAAGAAGAGATGCTTTGAAGGAAATTTTTGGAACGTACTTAATTTAACTGATAATGGATACCGCTGTTTTGATTATAAACCTTATTTTGGTTATTTTTCGGGACAGATCCGTCAATCAAACAACTTGACGCGATGTTTTGATGGCTACTTAAGGGTCGATCTTGATAACGTAAATTAAGTGTTTGCAATTAAAACAGGTGAACTGAATTAGGTTAGTTTCTCAGATATATCAGCCATATCAAACGCGGAAGGGCTGATACGTCCAGAGAGATATCGGTAAGGCATATCTTGATATAAAGTAAAATACGTGTTTACCCAAACCAAACCAGGTTTACGACTAACGTGAACAAGTGTAATTTTTAACCAATTTTTGCCCATTGGGCTGTTATCGACCCATCAAAAATATCAACTTGTATGCAAAATTCTCCCAAAAATCCCTTCTTTTTAAAGCAAAAAGATAACTCTAAATTAGCGTAAATAAAAAATTGATCATTTTAAAAACACCATTTGGCAAAATTTTGACCCAAAACGTTTTGATTATTCCCTTACATTATTTTTTTTTCAAACTTCCTCTGGGCTTAAATCGGTTAAATTGCAGGCAGGAAATATTTCTACCAGTAACTTTGTGGCGAATAAAGTTGTGATAACACTTAGCAGAGTCCACACTTTCGCGAAATCCGACCAGACTAGTCCATCAGCTCCAGCCCTTAGGACGTAGGCCAACCTTGACGCGTTTGGGGGGCGAGACCAAAACAGTCTCGGAGACTTGCAGGACAGCCTTCTGCTGCCCGCGCTTCACCAGGCTGTTGGCCATGGACTGTTCTTCTCCGCGGGTCAGCGTCGTCGTCTTGCGGACGATCCTGGTCATGACATGTCGGGTGCCCTGGGCGGGCTTGCGCGCCGTGCGGGCCTCCTCCGTCGTGGAGCCGAACGTCTCCGTCGAGAGGTGGCGCCGGGTGTGCAGCGCCTGCAGGTCCCCGGGGCCGCCGTTGGCCACCAGAGGCCCCGCCACATCGTCGCGGTCGCCGCCCTCCCGGGTGCCCTGCACGAACAGCCTAGACGAGCCCGCGGCCTGCGAGCTACTCGAGTTTTTCACAAAACGATACATCGCATCGCTTATTCACGCACTCCGCACTGGTGAACCGATCGCGTCGCCTGACAGGCGTCAACTGAAGAGCCAGGACGCGGGGCGGGCGCAGCGCCGCGGCTCGGCGGAGGGGGCCGAACAGCGGCGGAAGCGGCCGAGGCGCTCGCGGTCCTTGCCGAAGCTGGGTGTTCCCCAGGTGTTCCGCTGGCGCCCACGTCGTGGACGCGACGTCGCGCGCCGGTCTTGGCCTCGGCTCGCCGAGTGTCCTACGCACGGCCGTGATATGGATATTCGCACACGTCGATTTCTGACAAAGCCACCTACATCCAGATAAGCTGGTGCAGTGCCTCACGTCGCGGCGCGGAGCGGAGCCGAGCCGCAGTCGCGCTGGGGGGACCATATGGTCCGTTGAGGGCGCCCTTCACTCAAACGGTCCCACCCACTCGGCGCTCGGCGCTGCCTGCCGATGCGTTCGACCGCCGCTTAATGACACATTGTGTCTCTCCGCTCGAAACTATGCCGATTATGCTCGTAAATCGCTTCAACTGCCTGGATTTGCAACAGCGTTGCGCCAAAGAATGACAACAATGTCCTCAGCTAGAATCATACATTCACAAAACACCGTTTTGGGGAATGCTATACCTGTTTTGGGTGTGAAATCAAAACAGGGGTGGTACGTTTTTTGGACTTCAAGATAGGCCTATGTTCAACCATATCATTCGAAAGGTCTCGGCGAGAGCTTTCCATTGACGTGGCTGAACGTAGGTCTATGTTGGAAAATAACCAAAATACGTACTACCTCCGTTTTAGTTTCATACCCAAAATAGCATTCCCCAAAACGTCGGTTTTGTTTTTACTGTGTTAATTTTGGAGATTTCAATTCCTATTATGCATACGAAATATGGCGCGAATTGATTTCAATATCACCCCTCATATATCCAATATTCATATCAATAACTGGAAGAAGAGCTTTCGATTGATACCGACATGGGAGCGCTGATTGGTGGGATGCATGAGACCAGCAACGCTGATTGGGTCGTGACGGGCCAGTTGACGCCTCTCTCCCTGTGAGGCTCTCTAGGAAGTATCTACGGCGAAAATTGATTAAAAAACGCGTATCACCCCCATTTTACTCGACCAGGGTAGTAACAGTAAACACGCATTCTTAAGGGAGATCGTCGGATCAATGTATTAAATTCCGCCTTGTTCCGGTGTCGGCGGAACACGTTACCCCCCTGAGAAGTGTACCCCCCCGGTACACCATGCCTAGGCACGGTGTAGTACCGGGGGTACACGGTGCCTAGGCATTGAGTACCCCCCTAATGGAGGTACACCATGCCTAGGCATAGTGTACCCCCCGGTACACGGTGCCTAGGCATAGTGTACCCCCGGGGCGTACTCTGTGCCTAGGCACCGTGTACCGGGGGGTACACGGTGCCGGGGGGTAAGAGGTGCCGCTTACACCGGCTGGAGGCTTTTCTACGAACCTCCATTCCATCTCGCAAAATGGAATATTGTTCGGTGAATCGATATTGGACAGATGTCGAGGTGGGCAGCCAAGCCAATATCGGGTTCGCAAAGTGAGCCCATAATCGCCCACGTTTCCCATAAAAATGAAGGCAGGTTGTCCAGTCCGTCGATGAGGACGTGCGCTTGTCCTTCGGATGCAATCCAACAACAATCCGGACAGAGACTTCAACGCAAGGTGAAGTGCCCGGCCCGCCACCGTGCCAAAAATGCTACCGCACTCTTCTCGTTTTCTCTTATGGCAGACACCTCTCCCCAAGAGCTGGGTACCCACGAAACCTCGCAGATTCAATTTCAAAGGGTTAAGAACTTTGCTTAGTGTTATTCGCTTCCATTCACTATTTTCATTCCTTCAGTTCATTAGTTCTCTTAGGCTCACTAGTTCACTTCCGTCCCTCAAACAGGGTCGCTAGTTTCTTTCTTTCAGCGGTTCACTCCTGCTTCTTCAGCAGTTCAAAATGTCCCATGTTTCAGATCAAACACTAAAATTTTTCTGTCCACAGTTTGGTACCTTCTTTGGCATTCTTCCTATTCCATCCATAATATTTTTTCCTTCGTTCCGTCTTCGTATCCCGTATTTCTTGATCATTCAGTAAGGCATACGATACTACCTTCCTTAAGAACGAAAGGTATCGTTTCTCTTCCTTCAGAATACCGTCTCTCGTGCTCCTTCAATTTACCATATATTTCCGGTTTCTCCACTTCCCCATAAAACCAGTATCCTTGTTCCCTCATTCCTCCAATCCTTCAAAATTCCCTATTCTTTGTTCCTCCACTTTCCTATAAAACCAATATCCTTGTTCCCTCATTCCTCCAAAAGTCCTAATTCCTTGATCCTCCACTTCCCTAAAAACCAATATCCCTATTCCCTCATTCTTCCAATCCTTCAAAATTCCCTATTCCTTGATCCTCCACTTCCCTATAAAACCAATATCCTTGTTCCCTCATTCCTCCAATCCTTCAAAAGTCCCTAATCCTTATTCCTCCATTTCCCCAACCAATATCCCTATTCCCTCATTCCTCCAATCCTTCAAAATTCACTATTCCTTGTTCCTCCGCTTTCCTGTAAAACCAATATCCTTGTTCCCTCATTCCTGCTTCCTCGAAAATACCCTATTCCCTGTTCCTCCACTCGTCCATTACACCATTGTCCTTCTAACTCAATACGCCTCTCCCTCAAGAGCCAACCCTTTTCCTTAAAACTCCAAAATAGCTCGCTTCTCCCGACCTGGATTCCAGGCCAATAGACACATTCCTCTTCACCCCGTGCAAGTGCCCCAGCAAGACAGACAGAGCGCAAGGAAGTGGACGGCGAGGGGATATGACCTCACCAGGTGGTGCGCCGAGGAACGCGGCTCGACGTAACTTGTGGGTGGGTGTCTGCGGCCCGCGGCCCGCCCCGCGGCCCGGCCCGGCCCGGCCGTCACCGACGCGGCGCGGCGCTAACCTTGAAGGCGCACCTGCTCAACCGTGGCTCCACGACCACCGCTCCTACTTCGCTCTAATCGATAAAAATCGCGCCTTTCGACCCAAAATCGACCAATTAAACGATACTTTTCGGGAGACAAAGACCCGTTGAAAGGATTGCAGCGAACCAATCAAGTTCTCAGAACTATTACGGCTAAAATTTTTGGGTTCGGTGAAGCAAAATCGGGATGGAGTTGAATAGTCCTGAAAGTCGGGAGTCAACTTAAAGCGTTTAACTGAGATGAAATCGGGGTGGGGATATAGTTAATGTGCACTCTAAATTTGAATTGAGCTTTTAATTGATACGGGTGTTGATACATAAATCTAAAAAAATAAAGAGAATCCATCCTTCATACTGATAGGCACTGCTTATGGAAATGTTATAGTCATCAGATAATAGTGAGTTGGGCAAATTACTTCCAAATGAAATTTGGTTCAGGTAAGTGCAGGGGATAAAAGTTGGTCCATGTAAGGTTAATTATGTAAGTTTCCAAGTATGTCCTTTCTCAACCGGGAAGTATTTATATGATTCCAAACTAGCCATTATATTCGCGGGACAGAGTCTCAAGTACTTGAAATTCCTTCCAACGAGTTTCCGCTGTTCCCGCGAAAATTCAAACAAAAGAGAAATTTAAAATTGGCGCCACACGCGGGTGGCGGGTCGCGCGCGAGGCGGAACCAATGAGATCGACGGAGCAAAACGATCTTTGATCCAGATGAGATCAAACAATGGCAAACCGACCGCCGCCCAAAACAGGTGACACAACAAGTGCGCCATTCATAAAGGCTCGCGTGCCAACATACGAAAATTAAATTAAGCGCGAAAGTTGACTTTTCGCGCGAAAATACGAAAACTGCCTAGATTAGACAAATTACATCCTAAATAACTCCCGAGCTTCTGCATAGATGCATTTCATTCAAAAAGAATGCTATTCCGTCTTAAAAAATTCGCAAATAACGAGTTTTTTTGGTAAAGAAATATTGAAAAACAGACTTATTGAAGTTAATTTTTTTATGATTTCCGAGAAATAATTAACACCAACTGGCTAACTATCCCGAAATTGCGTTTTTTAACTCTCAAAAAATCAAATAAAAGGGAAAAACAGTAAAAAAAAGTTTTTGATGGAAAAAATAAAAAAATCTTCAAGTTAGTTCTAGAAGAGGGTTCAAAATTCTGAGGACGTGTACAAAATAGGAACGAAATATACACTACAGTACAAATTCGGTGGATTTGAAACATATGTTACGGCGTGAACATAAAATCTCGCTAATATTCTCAAAAAATCGGAGATGATTTAAACTTAAAAAAATAAAACAAAAGAGGACTAACCCAAAGAGAATCCGTTCAAAGTGCCAATTTCCTCTTTAAAAAATCTAAAAATATCTTCATATTAAAAACCCTATTTTGGAGTTATTCCGACGTAGTCATGAAAACACAAATTCTCAAGCACGACAAAAAAAGAATTAAATTTCCTTTTACAGACAATTGTAACCACACTTTTCCCGGAGGCATAAAACAGTTTTGCATCGACCAATTTTCCCCACGAAACTTGTTTAATTATCCGAAAGATTCGCATTGTCATAAGAATTTACGCAGAACCGCAACTATTTAAGTAATTCGATCTGATTGTGGGTTGGAACCTTGGGACTTCGCCATTGTCAAGGCATCATCAAAATTAGCAATTTTCAAATCACCGTCGTCAAAAAATCAGGTTATTATTTTTAATCGATTTCAGTTTTGACACCCAATCGCATTAAAGCGAAGCGAACTGCCAGCCGCCTCAGTGCTTTTTCCCTATCAGTCCTACGGTAGTCAAGGGCCGATGGCCACTACTTGAGATTTCTATATAAAGCATAACAACCAGATTCCACGCACTTGAGGCTTAACTGGTTTCGCATTCTTTTAGCGTGTTTTAAACAAAAGTAAAAGTGTTTATGAGTTTTGTCCGAGGGAACATGCTCTGCATTCTAATTCTCATGTTTTGAGCAAAAATGGGAGTTTAAGGATTTTCACATTTTTTTCGCAATTTCTTTAACGTGATTCAATTTTTAGCGACTGAGCCTTTATCAACTCCACGTTACGAAGAAAATGCCTTAAATGCATGTTGACAACTCACCCATTTCCCTTGGTTAGGAAATGAACGAGAAAAAAGAACATACTTATAAAAGTAATTTTGCAAATTGTAGGCCACGGAAATTCAGCAAAGTACCACGACGAAAGACTTCTCTGGATCGAAAATTGCCGATTCGACTTTTTAGAATATATCAACTTAATATTTCAAGCCTTTTTTATTCTAGGATGATTATTTCAAAAATTGTCGATGCCGTCTAAAACATACTCAAATATTATTTTTGTGAAAAAAGGAGATGCAGTTAGTCATGGACTAATAATAGAACTAATAATAATAATCTTATTATTAAGTTAGTCTTCTATGAGGCTATAGTAGCTGATCCTACACCACGGCAGTATTTTGCTAAACCAACCCGTACCTGATGACGAGGCTATAAAAATACCAATTTAGCGTTTAATCAGTAAAGTTGTTTTCGTTGCTGACACTAAAGTGGGAAATTTAAGTGTTAGACAACTATTTTGTGCGTGGGGGCAGCTAAAAAATATGCATACAATCAATAAATTTGAAACGAATTAAATTGATTCAGAGCGACGGAAGAACACAACAAGTGTTGACGCCCACGGAATTCTGATAGGCAACCAGCACTGCTTCGAAGCAGGACCGGTTGCCCAGCGTCTGGCGCGAAATTAAAAAATTCGGTCAGCGCTGTCAGGGAAAGGACATCTGAGTGCGTATTCAAATACTAATAATAAAAAGATAAGAGACTACGAAATTGGAACAAGGATGCTATTCAAGCCGTACAAGGCGATTAGCCATAAACCTAGTTACATAGTGACTTAATGGATACAAATTTCGAACAAAGAAAAAAATAGAGGAACTGAAAAAAAATTTAGCTTATTTTTCTACGGAGAAGAGCTTTTATTTGGGTTAGCTCTATTCGCACGCTCTTGACAAGCGCGGCTTCCTACGAGAAGGCTTCAGGACACGTCCAGAAACCAGAAAGCCTTATGTATTGGATTTGGGAATTCGCGTACGACTATAAATTTTACGTATAAAGTCTTCTGGACGAGCGTTTAAATCTCCTCGAATAAAACCGTGCTTGTCAAGGGCGTGCGAATAGAGAACCTATGAATAAAAACCGAAGGGTTTTTCATTTCATTTAATTTTTTTAAAAATAAAATAAAAAAAGCTAGTTTCGCACAAAAATTGAAATCAAATT
>Ga0058701_10005579_pt1 | contig 10480 bp, 11 predicted proteins | sample AgamicOrMae_FD_97039 | JGI IMG/M metagenome (GOLD analysis project Ga0058701, IMG submission 97039) | Agave microbial communities from Guanajuato, Mexico - Or.Ma.e | ecosystem: Host-associated > Plants > Phyllosphere > Phylloplane/Leaf | place: Guanajuato, Mexico | collected 2012-06-04 | reverse complement strand
TATATGAGGCATCAACAAAATTCTCCTTGCATGGATTAAGTAGGAATAGCGGGGTGTGCCATGATGGTTCATTAATACTCACACACCCTTCACCTGGAATATCTCTGTGTGAAGACAAGTGGCTAATTCAACTGCCCCCAGGAATAGTGGTTTTGATTTCTTTATAGGAGGTTCGAACTGCAAGCTTAAGGCAGTGACCAGAATAATGGCGGCACCGGCAATGGTGCGATCTTGATGGATGCTTGGGAGATAAATTGGTAGGGGATGAAGGCAGTCGTGTTAATATTAACGTTATCTAAGGTAGGCCACAAGACAAAAGCTTGATCAACCACATTTTTGTGTGGCGATCAGACCTCAAGAAAATGTTGTTAGCCATGAGGTGGTGGAGATACTAAAGGGCATAGTTACAAATTTAGGTGTCCTTGGAACCAATAAAGTCATAAGCCACATAGCTCCCTAAAGGGTCCTTGACTATTGTTCGGGCATCGCAAGTAATTTCACACCAAAAGTCTTATGTATTGAAATGGGTATGAGAAGTGGTCCAAACACTACCATATGGGAGCTTTAACCAGCAATCAAATTCTCTATGGCTTATGTTAAAAGGCTAGCCAAAAAGTTAAAAATGAATTTTGACCAGCCAATTGTTATAGGAATCGTTCCAATTAACTCAAAGTGAGCATAAAAACTCCTAACATGACCTCTCATATATGGGGTTATCCCAATTAATATTGTCACGCCACACAACTACCTCAGGAAACTTATTAAGATCAGTCAACAAGCTAAAACTCTCCAAAAAGGCATCGTCAATGTACTTAGGTTGATAAATTTTTCGAGAAGTAACTAAGTCTCAATGATTCATGTGTTCTCGATCAACAAATGAATCTCATGCTTGTTAATAACATAAGGAGAGGTTAGATTATTAGCTCGGGCTAATTGGGTCCAACTCCAAGGTGCATTGGTGGTGGAGTTGGTGGTAATTTTGTTGTCTTGCTTTGAAGCACATGATGATGATGGCCCGCATGTGGTGATTTTCTTGCTGATTATTGAGATGCCCACATTGCCTCAATAACCCAAATAACGAACAATACTGCAATCACTCTAAAAAGAGCTAGGAAGTGGGAAAATGGATTACACACTAGCAAAGAGACTTCAAAATGCAACACTTTGAGCAAAAAATGAAACTTTCTCTCTCCTCAACCCCAATTGTTCTTCAATGGAGGTGGTTTTTAGAAGAGAGAGAGTGGTGAAGGGGTGGTGCAATAAGGTAGGAATTGGGAAGTTTGGAGTGAAAGAAGATTGCTTTCGACAAGATGTGGCAAAAAAACACCCAAGATGATTGGATTTTAAAGCAGTCAAAATAGGGTTATAGTTATGAGGGTAAACAAAGGATGAAAATAATAAAGAATGAGGGGGTTTCAAATGAAATAAAGGTGAGAAAAGATGAAAAGAGTGACAAAAATAATGAACATTGATGAAAATTAAAGGTGAACATGATGGCTATAGTGGTGCCTATGATGGTGGAAGTAAGATGGAGAGAGAGAGGGGGTTACATGCTTTGGGCTAGAAGAAGGAGAACTGGTGGGGAGAGAGAAAAGGAAGGAAGAAAAATCCGACTGGGGGTAGCGTTGGGTTGTTGATCATCTCCACCCCTAGACATGGGGTGCCCCTCCTATAAGAACCTGGTGACGGGTGGCAAGCTAAACGCGGGCACCCATCGCCTATACAAGGTTTTTTTTTTTATGCATCCAAAAATTTTCTAAACGTCCACCTCATCCTTATTTGTTGACAAGTAAAAAAAAAAAAGAAGGGTTCGCATTCCGCCCCCCCCAAAAAGCGCTCTTTTAAGGTTGTGAACTTGATGGTCAAGCATTTCACTTAGAAGAGGGATGAGAACAGGAGTAGAACACCTTCTCGTCGGTTGGGTTACCAATGACATAATGCTTGATTCTTTAGCCATTAACCTTGAATGTCCTAGATGTTTGACTCTACACTTTGACTACCCCGTAGGGGAAAACTTTGAGCACCGTGAATGGTCCTGACACCTCGACCAAAGCTTTCTAGGAGAACAACTTAAGTCAAGAGTTAAACAATAAGACCATGTCACCCCCTTAAACTCCCTCCTTAAAATGCTTGTGTCATGTTATTTTTTTTCCCCTTGTATACCCAAGAGCTCTTATGAGCATTAAGCCTCAATTCCTCAAGTTCATTTAAATTTTAACAAGCATCTTTTTCTTGAGGCTTTAAGATCAAAGTTTAAGTTCTTAATTGCCCAAAAGGTCTTGTGCTCCTGCTAAATGAGGAGGCGACAAGATTTCCAACAGAGAAGTCAAAATACTGTGGTTCAAATGGAGTTTTGTTGGTAGTGCAGTAGGCCCAGAGTGCATCATCAAACTTGTGAAACTAATCTTTTCTTGAATTGGCTACCATCTTCTCTGATATGACCTTGATATCTCGGTTAAAAACTTTCACTTGACTGCTTATTTGGGATGATACCCAATTCCCTTCCTCTGGTGTACCCCATACTTGATGAGCATAACTTTGAATTTTTTCCCTATGAAATGGGTACCACCATCACTAATTAAGACTCTTAGGAAGCCAAATCCAAGAAAGATAAAGCTTTTGAAGAACCTGGGGACCACCCTAGCATAATCTATAGGGCTTGCAACAATCTCTACTCATTTGGAGACGTAATCAACTGCCACAAAAATATACTTGTTTCCCTTTGAGGAAGGGAACGGGTCCATAAAAGCAACGCCCCAAAAATCGAAGACCTTAATGTTAAGAATATAGTTGAGAGGCATCTCACTCCGCCCTATTAAGTTTGCAGTTCTTTAGCATCTATCACATGATTGAACATATCCATTGACATCTTTGAAAAGGATTCATCAGTAGAATCCAAGTTGGATAATCTTAGTGGCGGTCTTATTGATACTAGCATGGGCACCATAAAGTGAACCATGACAATGAGAGATAATAAAGTGGATTTGTTCTTCGAGAACACATCTCCATATAATGCCATCAACATAAGTTTTGTAAAAATAAGGGTCCTCCCAATAGTAAGACTTCACTTTGAAGAAGAATCATTTCTTTTTATTAAAGTTCAAGTCTGGATGTATGATTTCATAAACCAAGTAGTTCACTAGATCCTCATACCAAGGGGCACAAGATGTAGCCAAGGCAAGCCAGTGCTTACCCAAAAAAAATTCATCAATTGTTAGAGCACACCCTCTATCTTTCTCTTAATTAATGGGTAGTCAGGAGAGGTGATCCGCCACTGCATTTTTGCTACCTTTTTATCCTGAATTTGAAGTGGAAATTCTTAGAGGAGAAGCACCCATCGAGTTAACCTTGGGTTGACGTCCTTCTTCACCATTAGATGCTTGATAGCAGAGTGATCACAAAGACCACTACTTTAGACCATAAGAGGTATCGGCTAAATATAAACCATGGCCAACATCTCCGTCTCCATCGTTCAGTAGCTCATTTGTGCTTTATAAAGTGTCTTGCTTGCATATAGATTACAAAAGGCTTCTTATCTGTCTTTTGCCTTGAAGCCACTCCAATAACAAAGTCACTTGTGTCACACATTAACTCAAACAATAGCATCCAATCTGGTGGTTAGATGATGGAAGTTCATATTAAAGCCTTCTTGATTCTTTCAAAAGCCTTAAGATGCTCGTTAGTAAACACAAAAGGGGTATCTTTGGCTATAAGTTGGGTGAAAGGCTTGGTGATTTTGGAGAAGTCCTTGAAAAAACTTGGGTAAAACCCCGTATCACCAAGAAAACTCATCACTCCTTTCACATTGGTGGGGTGTGGCAATCGCTCAATCACCTCCAACTTAGCCTTATCCACCTCAATACCCTGATTAATATAGCATGCCCAAGAACTATTCATTCTTATACTATAAAATGACGGTTCTCCCAATTTAAAACTTGCATTTATAGTGCACTTTAACCAAGTGTTCTAAACACATGGCAAAAGTTGCTCCATAGACTGCAGTTGTCTATAATGGCTTCCATGATATTTTCAACAAATTCAGAAATAGATGGCAAGCACATAATATTGGAGGGTAGCAGTGGCATTACACAAACTGAAAAACATCCTAAGGTATGCGAAGGTACTGTGGGGATATGTGAATGTCGTTTTCTCTTGGTCACTTGGGTGGATAGGGGTTTGGAAGCAACCTGAATATCCATCCACGTAGCAAAATACGGAATGCATAGCTAGCCTTTACAATATTAGATCAATGAATGAAACGGGGAAGTGGTCTTCTCCGGTGGCTGTGTTGAGTTTTCCATAGTCAATACATGTCGACCATCCCATGGCCGTTCTAATGGAAATTGTAATATCCAAATCCTAAATCATATTAAATTATTTACTTCATTTTATACATCATGTTTAATTATTTAATTAACACATATTCATTTGTTTTATTAAATTATGAGTAATTATTTAACAAAGTCATATTTATTTAATTTAGTAAATCATCTTAGTTATCTAATTGCATTATGTTATCCATTTTTCTTATTGATGATTTCCATTCATTTATCATGGCATTAGGATATTATTCTTCCGTAGCCCCCAGAGATTGTCCCGCAATATCTTCTTTAATTTGGGCGCTGCTTTGCAATTTAAATTTGGAGTATCATTAAAATTGGGTGACATTAGTAGGCCTTGACTAATTACAAATTAATTAATAAATATTTCTCCCAACTTTCAAATTTTATAAACCTAAGCCCATAAATTTTTTCGAGCTTATTGGGCGTATTTATTTTAGTATTACACAAATAAAACAATTTAGCAAACCAAAGTTGACAATTCAACCTTAAATTAATTTGTTTTTAAAGCTGATTTTTAGTCATTTTTTGGTAGCAAAAACATTAGGAAATTCCCCAATTCTTTCTCCATTTGATACCTTGCAATGTTGACTACAAAATCAAGGGCTTGCCCCACTATGTTTTAGCGAAAAGAGCCCTTAAAATCTCACTTGAACCCACCCCCATGACCAATTGTTGCCTGCGTGTTTCTTTGGCTGGTTTCCAGTGTTTTTCAGCCACTTCTCCAACTACCAGCAACCCCATCATCTCACCACCACCAGCAACCACCTGAATCAGCCTAAAATAGCACGGCATGCCCCGTTTCATCCAGCTTTGTGATGCTGCCTGTCTAGCCAATTTTCGACCACTCCACCGACCACCTACTGCCACCCACGGCCACCAATCACCTCTAGCGGCCTCCGCCTACCAACAACTGCCATCATCAAGCCACCATCAGGCCCCACCTTAGCCCCATGATTATGTAAATATGAGGGAAAAGGCCTTGTTTGATCTTAAAATCCTTTGTGTTTTTAGGTTTGCTCTAGTTATGATTATTGTTAACTGGATAAAAATAAATATCTACATATAATTTTATCACTTTTAGGGACCTTTAAATTTTTGGGTTAGGGTTTGAGCTTGCTCATATGAGTTGATTCAAGAAAGAATTAAATTAAGTTAGTTAAATAAATTATGGTGATTTTTGATGTCAATTATAGTTATGTGATATTGTATGATCTGTTTGAATCTAATTATAGTAGCTTGGATGTGTATTTGGATGACATTGATTAGGACTTGAATTACATTTTCATCGTTATGCACGATCTAAGTGTGTGTATGAGTTAAATGTGATCATTTGGATTAAATTAGGTGATTTATGGTGTTGAACGTGTTAATGAGCATGCTATGGATGATCGGTGGATTTTGTCAAATTTAGGAGATTATAGAAAGTCCCATTTATGATCTTAAGGATCTTAATAAGTAGTTATACAAGTAAGTGAACTTGTGAAAGCATTTTGAGTACTTATGTTAAGTGAAAATGTTGAACATTCAACTAGATTGATCATTGCGTTACTTTGAGTATTTTTGGCCAACATAAGGTCACTTAAGGGGAAAACCAATGTTTATGAAGTGTATTGGGACTTTTGATTCCATTGTGGAGAGAAAACAAGATGATTATGTAAACTGGGAGCTCGTTTGTGAGTTATGTATCATTTATGAACTTTACAAAGGAAATATCAAGTTTGATGAGCTTATTAGTATCTACTGTGTTTAGGGACTTATGTGCAGTGCAAAATTGCCTTTAATGGACTTAATAATGAAATATCAGTAATGGGGAGTGTACCCAATCAAACACAGTAAGAATTAGGCCACTCAAGTGCAAGTTATGTCACATTGAGACTCATGTGTCTCCCCTTGGCCTCTCACCTTTATTATCCATTTCAAAGTATATCGAATGTGTATATTAGGCCAACCCAATGGACTCATTGTCATCTTAAACCAAGTTACACTTCACTTGCATTGAAATTGATTGTCAAACCATCTCAGAAAGAATCAAAGACCCATCTTTATGTAACCCTCAAGACCACTGGTTTTCCACCTTAGTGTAATTTACCTCACATTCATTTGCTTTACAGCTCATTTAGCCGATTTCATTGACTCAGTTGAAGTTATATTAAGTTACTCAACTTATATACAATGTTTTAATACTTGATTTCTATTAAAGTTATAATGAAATGAGTGAAGATCATATACTAATTTCACCTACCTACACAACATTTATGAAATAGTGTCAAGACCTAGCTTATCGTTCACCGTATTGCATAGAATTTTATCAAGTCAAACATGTTTAACAGGTGTGATTTCGTTCTAAAAATTCCAGGCACGTGCATTGACTGTACTTTTAGAAATCAAAGCATGTTTACTTGAAAGCTATAACTATTTGGCAAGTAAATCAATGGAGCAATGAATTAATTTATTCTGTGATGTGCACCTAAATTAGTGTCCTTGTTGTTGACCATTGTTATGGCATCAAGTACTCCCCTAGGCGGGTAAACCCAAGCCCTCCAGTCGGCTTGGCAGGTGTGTACTTTGTATAGACTGTATATTGTCATCAAGGGGTTCACTATTAGAGAATAATAAGCAATGATGTTTTATCAGTATCTCTTTCTTCTGTTTTAAGTTAAATGAATTCAAAGGTAGCCGTCCCAAATCATTATTCAAAGATATTTTATATTACAGTCATGCATGTATTGAGCCTCAACATAGCCTTTCAATGTTTTCATGTTTGTTTTAAGTCAAAGCATCGTGAGTTCTTCTTAGTCTACCACGCCAAGTGGAGGAGAACAAAGTAGCGTGGTCATCTGGACTGCATTAGTATTGAATGTGGTTCACGGGCTATGGAGTTGTTATATTGGCCCTTTAGTGATTAAAGATGGAATCTTATAATGTTATAAACCTTATTTGAGTTATAGTTGTATGTATATGTCTGAGATTAGGTTTGAATATGTATCTTAAAGAAATAGGTTATGACTTGTTCATGTTGAGTGAAGCCTTGTTTTTCGGGATGGCGGTAACGCCCTCATCATTAAGTTTCATGGTTGTAATTAAAGTATTGATTAATGAGTTGAACAGTGCAGCATATATGGTGGGGTTATTACGAAAATGTGCTCACGTTTCTCATTCTTAATGAAGGTTACAACCCCCTTTTTTTGGGCACTATTTATAACAGGCTCACCAAATCAATATCAAAGATATGATACATAATGGCGGCATCAAGTAACTTGACGACCTCTTTCTTAACAACTTCTTGCATAAGGTTGGCGAGACGGCTGTGCTCGTTACCAAGAAGGCTTCTACGCATGAAAAATGAGGGGCTAATCCCCTTTATATCATTAATACTATAGCTAATGGTGCCCCTATATTCAAGAAGCACAAACAATAATTTCCCAAGTTAGGCGGCATTAAGTTTAATATTAACGATAATAGGAAATGTCTGGTTAGAACAAAGAAATTCATGCCCTAGGTGAGGTGGCAACGGCATTAACTCCACTTCGGGGCACTGCTTGTCATCCTTAGAGGGTCAACCCTCAATGTAAAGGCCCTCCTCACGATTCTGGCTAGTGGTGACTGTCAGGGCCTGATAAACCTCAATCTTAGTTGTTTAACCCCTTTTTCCTAGCCCTTTTCCCTATTTCTCCTTGAAATAGTAAGACTTGGCTAAGTTTTACTTCCCTTTAGGGCCATTGCCTACTTCTAATCCCTTTTGGACCTTTTTGCAGGCATTTTTTGAGTAACTAAAGGTGAGGAAGCGGCTCATACATGCTAAAGAGGGCAATTCAAGGGTAAGAAAGGTCTTAAGCACACCCGGGAGGAGCATGGAACCAAAAAGGAAGTGAAGTTTCAAGGTACAGGAGATGGAACAACCTGTTGCCACCTCGATGGCTTGACCGTCGTAGTTTGTAGGGGCAGCTAAAATTCTAGGGGGCAACGATGCACGACCGTCGCCAGGCCCCCTTCTCCTCCCAACCATCGCCTTATCCCAGTTTTGCGACTATAAATAGCCCATTTTGTCTTGTTTTCAGGATGGGCTTTTCATTACCTTAAAAAAAAAACTCTCTAAGCACTTTTTAGGGTTTATTTAAGGTTAAGCAATATTTAGATTATTGGGGTTTGATCTCTTTTGATGATTATTGAAGGATAGAACCCTTGATTCCTTTAATCCAAGTTTTTTCTTTCTCTCTCTTTCTCTTTCCCCTATAGTCTTGTTTTCCTTACCTTTTATCTTGTTCGTTATGTTGCTTAGCGATTGTTGTTTGATTGTGATTATGCTTAGTGAGTAGTTTCCCCTTACTTAGGGTGGGGATTAGGAGCCAAGGTAGCCTAATAAGTTAGATGTAACCTTATCTTGTCCTAATTTTTAAGGCAACTGAAGGTCTCAGCTCCTACCCACCAAAAGTTCAATGCAATGCTGGAAATGACATTTCATTGAATAGTTGGAGTGAATAATTGCACCAAAAGGTGGTTATTCACCCTATGTGGATAGGAGAAGAGAGATAGACCTTGAGTATGAGAATAACCCAAGATTCATTAGCCGTTGGTTGTCCTCTTTTAGCCTCAATCTTTAAGATCCCATAAAAATAGGAAAGCTTGTAGATCAAGGTTGGCCCTACGCTCCAAAAAGAGGCTTAGGGTGGTTCTAAATGAGCCAACTACCCCTCTCAATTACTCTTAGATTGGGCTAGGAGCGAGAACATCTACATCTAGCATGAACAGCTTGCCACCTAGCAACTAATTCTTTGACCCATGTCCCTTTCCCACTAAGTTTTAAATCCCTAACTTAGTTAATTTGCTGATTTCTATTTCCGCACACTCGTAAATAATTTCTCTAGATTCAGCACATCACCTCCAATTAGCTGAGATTGACACCTAAGTACACGACGACATTACCTTGCACTTGGGATTAAAATTTTAAGGTTTCAACATAAGTGAATAATTTTTTGGCGTTGTTGCCAGGGAGCAAGGATCTTTAGGTATCACTAGGAAGTGAACTTGGAGGCTAGAGTCTTGGTTTTGTTTTTGTTATTATTTCTCTTCCTTCTTGTTAATTTCTCTTAAGTTGCCTTACTGCTTTAAAGTAGCGCTTGTGCATGCGTAGGAGGAGTCACGATTGGGTAGATGTAGTGCCCTTCGATCCCGAAATCTTTTTCTGTTCTCCTTGAAGGGCAAGGAAAAGTCTTAGATCCTAAACTCAAATGCCAACTCCTTTACCACTTAGGAGGCTTTATCTAAGGCATTTCCTTGCAAATATTTTCCACCCAGGAAGATAGCTGGCTTTGAAATGATATTACCTCTTTCTTCCAATTGGAGAGTGAGTCCCTTTATGAGGCATAGGAAAGTTTTAAAGAACTCTAAAGGTAATGCCTATATCACGGAATCCCAAATTGGTTGTTTGTTCAAACCTTCTACAACGGTTGGTAAAAACAAATGAACATATCAATGGAAGCGGCCGTTGGAGGTTTCCTCATAGCCAAACCAATTAATGAGACTGTAATGACCCTAATCCCCTTAGGGCTAGAAGCGTTAGCACAAAAATTTCTAGAGCAAAAGGGGCAGAGTCTCCCCTAAAACAGGACAAACCCCAGGCTTATAGCCTTACAAACTAAGTAGCTGAAATGAAATAAGACATAATAAATATATTTCAATAGCTCAACGACCACATGCCGGAGTACACAACTCGACGGGTCACACACCCAGAGTACACAACCAAGCCTACATGAAAGAACTTTAAATAAATTACAAGTTTAGTCTACAAACGACATGACCTAACAGATGATCAACTCACATGGCCTCACAAGGAGACTCAAATGAGATGTAATACGTGACATTACATATTTGAAATACATAAACGCAACAGTTATATATTATAGCACTGGAAGACTCAAAACTTCATGCTACTTATATATATACAGCTTCTCTAAGTCACGAAGACAAGTACAAAGTTGCAGCAATTCGATAGTAGCCAAACGCTTTCACACCTAGAGAAAAAAGAGATAAATGGAGGGGCATAAGCTACCACACGCACAGTGGATAATCTCCAACCCCAAAAATAAAACCATTACACATCATAATATAAGTATAAGATAATAGGTAGTGCAAATCAT
>Ga0058701_10005578_pt1 | contig 10480 bp, 4 predicted proteins | sample AgamicOrMae_FD_97039 | JGI IMG/M metagenome (GOLD analysis project Ga0058701, IMG submission 97039) | Agave microbial communities from Guanajuato, Mexico - Or.Ma.e | ecosystem: Host-associated > Plants > Phyllosphere > Phylloplane/Leaf | place: Guanajuato, Mexico | collected 2012-06-04 | reverse complement strand
GCGAGCCCCTGAGGATTTTCTGAAATGACGATACAACCTGCTCGACATGAGTACCATGCGTGTTGCCTACTACGGGCTGGATTCCTGGCTTTTCAGCCTGTAGTGGACAACACGCGTGGCACTTGTGTCGAGCAGGTTGTATCGTCATTTCAGAAAATCCTCAGGGGTTCGCAACTCACATGGTACCTACAACCGGGACGGAGAGTCACTGCCCCCTTGAAAGATTTACTCAAATGACTTACGTCGATGTTTCAGAGGGCGGTGGAGAGTCAGACGACCGCGATGGACTGGGGACGGCGAAGAGCAGCAGCGCCGAATCCGTTTCCGGTTCAATGAGCAGCTTCGTACCCTCTAATGGCGGCCCACCGAGAACTGCGTCCATCCGGGCGAGGCCCACGTCCTCCAGGATAACCGCCACGGAACTGGAGGAGCTGTTCCAGCGGCAGCAACCGGGAGAAGGGACGCACATGGTCGCTTCCTACTTCCCGGTAAATTCCAAATTCAATCATAGACCCACACATTCATTTCAGAGCTACATATGGTGTTCGCCACGGAGATGCAGGAAGTTGTCCGACACGGGAGTCGTCCGACAAAACCTAACGACACCCAAAATTGTCGAACAGTTTCCCAGTCGAATACTTTCCGTGTCGAACACTTTCCTCCGTCCGTTCCAAGTTCCGTGGCCATAGTGGTTTAAGTGTTAACACGATAACATTTCATCCCAGAATCTTTGACTGCTGGTAGTTTTTTAAGTCCTCACTCACGTAAGGGAAGCACCTTCAATATAATACAGCTCTATATAGCACGGCAAAGTTTCCTTTCATTCGGAAAAAAGTTATTGACGACGAACTTTGTTTTTCAGGGACTGGGAACAACTTCACAGCCCGCGTCACCAGCCCGAACGCCTCGCGTGTACCACAGCGTAGCTGAGATGAAGCGCAGTAAAGGAAAGGTAATTTAGCATACTCTAATAGAAGTGAAGTGAGTGTATGATAAGGAGAGGGATTCTAATTATTTCTCGTTGGCAGACAAACACGAGGGTGCGGTTCTCAATCGCAGGGATTACTGAGCTGGGTCTCCACAGAGACTTCCACAGTACTCCGGATCTTGCAGCTCGAAATAGCGGATCAATGAATGGTAAGAACAAACCCGAGAGGGGCAAACATGAAACAGGGATATTCTGTTGCCAAAGTGATTAGGAAAACTCAAGCTAACTACAGCAAACCTTGACTTCATGAAGTTGCCCTGCATTCATACTTATTATCTGTTTGCACAGCGAACTTTTTTCTTTGCGTTTACCTCATAAGGCTGTTTTTTGTTGTTTTTTTTCCCAAGGAAATAGTACATTCCATAGTAAAACAGGGTATCCACAGACCTGGAAGACCCGGGAAAGTCAGGGAATTTTGCCCGTCTGGAAAAATCATAAAATTTTTGAAAAAAAAGTGCCCAATAACAAGGAAATTTTTGCAAAACTATTTTCCTTATTTTAGATCAGCATTTTTGATTATATGATTTAAATTAATGTTTATTTTTTTATTTTTCAAAAAGTTCCTTTTTTGGTTTCCATCGAGTTCGCTTTTTCATGAAAAAGTAATAGTAATAAGAATTCTGTGAAGAGTGTGGGTTGAGCGCTTTTATCAAATCGTTTAATTTAATGCATCAATCCGAGCGAGTTGAGTAAAGTCGGGAATTTTCGGGGTCAGGGAAAAGTGGGGGATTTTTTTCTTTTTTTTTGCCGGTTTTGTAGACACCCTGTAAAAAATGAGCTGTTTTGTCGACGAAATCGAGACGAATTCTTGGAGCAGAGCACAAATGTGTTGAAATTTGACTTTTTTTTTAGGTCTCTGCGGTGAACGCGTGCCTCGCGGCCACCGAAGCCAGGAAGATATGGCCACTCTACTTGCAACCAGACCAGTTTTACCACCCCCTTCCCACCCTCCACCCCCTCCACCCACTCAGGCAGCCGACGGGAAAGGTGATGCAGGTAAAAACTGATATGTCACCCTATTTCAATAAAACCAGAGAATGAAAGTTTGGGGAATTCCGCTTATCCGCGATTATTTTGCAGGCGAGCCTATGTCGAGTTTCCGACCAACGAGCAGCGCAAAACTGTATGCATCTCCGGAGGAAGTTAAGGGAATATCCTTTCACGGTCGACCGCAGGTAAGTAAACTGAGTTCCTGAGATTTTGAAATTCGCCATTCATTGGCAGACACTTAAACTAGAGCCTCAAAGACAAGAGTGGATATACCGAGGGGCTACGTATATCACCCTCACCGCTCCGGTTTAAATACTTTGCAGGTCCGCAAGGCTAACAGTTTAAGGTCGCCCCCGTCAGCGCGGCCTCAATTAGCTCACCAACTTTCGGACCAGGGACCGGCCGTAAATTCGAGTAACATGGCCAGCAACGCGGGACTTCCGCAAGGCAATCTGGTGACGACAGTCACTGTAGGAGACACGCAGTACGCACAGCCTTTCCGCCATAGGAGAAGTCTGAGCTCAAAGAGTCGGCGGGAAATTCGAAATCGCCTCTTGTCTTCCAATTCGGCTGCCAACCTCAAGCAGGTCAGTTTCATGCAGTGGGACTACTCTAGTTCGCATTATCTCCCTTTCGTTGCCAAGGCAAGGGTAATCTATTTGAACCCAAATCAGGTCGCTAAGATTGATGGCGCTTGCTTCACGGCGGCGCGCTGCGGTCTCAGCCGCCGAGAAGTGAACGGCCAATGCTCAGCGACAGCCGACCGAAAGGCTAGTGTAGCGAGACACAAGGCTCCTAACCTTACCTCTAATATCTGCTTTCGTCTTTCTTAATAAAATTTATATTAACATTAACCCACTACCGCCCAGTGTTGCCGTTCCGAAACAGGAAAATGTAATTTAGTGGATCTTTTTAGTTAAGTATTGTCAAAATTTTAAAAATATCACCCCTCTGGAAACCTGAAATTGAATAATTTAGGCATATTTCAAAGCTTAAAATTGTGTAATTCAATGAGAAAAATCCTTTCAATTGCTCTTTAGCTAAATTTCACTCCGAATACTTTGGGCTGTTATGGGTTAATAAAGTTGACCCTTAGTAGAACGTAAGGTAAGGCAATACAACCATTAAAACTTGGAGTCAAAATAATGGGGAAACTAAAAAAAAATTCCTTAAGACGTGGACTAGAATTGTGTCCGTTTATTTCAGGTCTCTGGGCCTCCTATACCGGACCCAGACTACAGCCTGAGCGAGGGCGAACAGAGTGATGAAGGCGATCCAGCCCCCGTTGGGGGAGGGGCTGCCGGCGGGGGAGGCGCCTCTGGCGGGGGAGCCCCTCCTGGAGGAGTCCCGGGTGCAGCTCCCGGGGCAGCCGTCGTGACGATCGTGGGGGGCACGGGGCCCCTCGCGCCCCCGCCCCCCGCGCAGCCCGCTGAGGGAAGTGGTAATAGTAACAATAGCGGGGAGAGCTGCTCGAGCGGTAGTGGGAGTGGAAGTCTGCCTCATAGCTTCAGCGTCGATGAGATACAAAAGGTAAAATTTACTCCATATTTTGTAAAATTATGACTGTTGGAGGAGAGGTTCTAACAGGCCTGAAAAAAACAACTTAACCGGGATAGATTCCATATGGGTTTCTGATATCCTTCCGAATGTCACACAGTTTTTGTACCCGTAACATGCGGGTGAGTCTTATACGCGGATGCGCTCGTATACAGAAAGCAGAGCCAGCCCGGCTGTGTCTTTTGTTTTGACTCTTACGAATATTTTCATTTTGGAAATTTTTTGTTCCTGGCTGCTTGTCATTGGCTAATGTTTATTACCGGTCCCGAAAATCTACATTAGCTTGTGCGCTTGAAAGGAGTATTCACAATTTTCAAGAAAATCTCGAAAATATTTAAGAGATTATAGCCGAGTGTTTTTAGAGACAATGTTTTGGGTATTCTTTCAATAGGTAGGATCAAAGCCAAGAGCAATAAGTACCGTACGGAATGTTTTCCAAACCTGTTCAAATAAAGCTCGAAACCGGAGTTTGAGGGCATTGTGCTTTTGTACAGGTACGGACAAGGTTGAAGAGTTCAAAATCGTACCCGAACGACTTCCTGCTCGGAGGCAACGAGGCGTCGGTCGGAGCGGTCGACGACGCGGACAACTCGTCGAGCGGCGTGAGCTCGGACCAGGAGGTGTCCGCCGTCGTCCCTAGCAGCGCCCCCGGCAAGCCGGCCCCGGCCCCGGCGGCCGCCCCCGCCTCGGGCGCCCCGCTGCCGCCCGGCGGCGCCGCCAACGCCAGTCTGGTGGGCACCGCCTCGGAGGCCCCGACGGTGTCGCTGTCCGCGGGGATGGAGCGCTTCCACCACAAGAACGTGGTGACGTCGTCGATGACCCTGCCGCCGCCAAGGGTCCAGCAGCAGCAGCAGCGCGCCGCCTCCATGATGACACGCCATGCGGTGTCCCTGGCTCAATTGCCGCCGCCGATTGAGGCGGACGCTGAGGAGCGCGATGCCGACGGGGTGTTCTTGCCGCCCCCGCCCCAGTTCGGGGCTGGCCCGGGACCTGAGGAGGTCCAGGTGTTAGCGCCTCCCCCGCAGTTTTGTGATAACCGGCTCGTAACCCGAGTAAGAATCGTCAACAGCATGGCAAAAGGTTCAGGTCCGGCGGGCCATGTCTCGGGCAGTCGCCTGCACAGCCAGTGAGAGAGCCTTTGACTGTTAGCTGTGATCAGAGAAAGAGAAACATTCTACATGGTGGAATAGACTTGCCAGCCCACCCAACCCTTTAACAGTTGTACCTCGTAATGACACATGTTCGTTCTGATAGTGAAGATCGCATTCGCAAGCTTCTTTCGTTTGTGAGCAAATGTTTTTGGCTTCCGTCCATTCTTCATTGTTTTCAAGTTACACAACAAGTACATTTAATCGGTTCCAGATGATATCATGGCGTGGTGTCCTTAAATAGAACTTATGTTATTTTACGATGCACGTTTTTTCCTCAGATTTTTTCAGTTAATTCACCAAACATGTCTTTATTGCCTGTCGATTCTCGTTCGCCTCTGTGTGCTCTTTTCATTCGCCCGAACCGAAGCAACTCCCTCTCAAGATTTGCATCATATTTAACCTGTCCATACGTGGCAACCTTCTTACCCTAGAGTTTACATCTTTACTGATTCCCCGGTTTTGTTCGGTGCACAGCTCGTACCGGGACTTTGAATTAAATTTTTCCGTTTGTAGATTTTGACACGTCCTCACCCATAGGAATCTGTACCTGAACTGTTGGGTATTGGCAAGACAGATTTTGTTAAGCTTTTACTGTACAAATGGGGGATGTCTTCGGTAGTGAACGAGTATTATATCTGACTATCACTGACTAATTAAAACCCATATTCGGGTACTTTAATATTAATGCTGTAATCCCACAATACCTGAAGAACCAGCACTTTATAAATCTGAGAAATGTATTATCAATCTAGCTACCAGAACTGCCGTTTTGATGAAACCATTTTTATTCGAGTTTGAGCTGATCGTTTCAGGTTCTCTGCGCCTTTTAGTGTTTTTCCGGTCTCAATGAAGCTGGCGTATTTCAATTCGATACAATTGTATTGACGCGTGGTTTAATGCATGTCCCCTTTTCGGTTTTGTTGTTTTGACGTGTTGTGTGATGGTTGCACACCGAAGGTTCCGTTCTTCAGTCGTGCCAACATGTATGTAACGAAAAGATTGATGTTTCACATTTTTGTGAATGAAAACATGGCTGTTAAAATTTTGCGTGACTAAGAGTTCTTTGAAAACAAGACGTGTTATACATTTCGACGAAGTTAGTGGTTCCAAAGAACGTGTAACAGTTTGAACACAAAGCTAACAGCTTCAGTGATTCTCGCGTTCCATTTCCTGTTTGTCACTGCATAAGCATCGCATGGCCGTCGTGCATGTTAACCATGGCATCGTGTACCCGTAATGTGCGTGATATACGCCATTAACAGTTGGTCTTAACCGTATTTGATTTCCGGTACGTACCATGATAGCTAGCTGAATGAAATTGCTCCGCGGTGCCGGCACCTTTCGAATCAGAAGAGATCAGGACGAACGAATTCATAAATGACCTCGTGGTGTATCTTGGTTAAGCTTTGTCACAAAAACAGGAATAGAGTCCAAAATTTCTGTCTGAGGCTTCATAGTTATCATGTACTCTTGAAATGTGTTAATACGTGTTCGTTATAATATTCATGTAATCAGTAGCAAGCGTTAAATAAATTTAAGGCGAATGTTTTGTGCTGACGCCGTAAATCAAAACCGAGTGTTTTACTTTTTGTTTTCTTGAAATAGAGTTACCAAATATTTTCTGGTCGGCGGTAATATATCCTTCATGAATTTTCCGTATCGTTGGCGGTACAGAGAGCTACCAGGGTACAGCTTTATCCTCGTTTAATACTTTTCTTTGTTGTCTGTGAGTAAATAAGCTTTCGCAGGAGAGGGGACGATTTGCCTGTAGCAATGCTCCCCATTAAAACCACCACCCTATCCCCTATACTATTATTTGTGTCGATAGACCTACCTTCGCCAGGAGGTATTATCGTATATTGTACAGGTTATTGTATAAATTATAGAGTCAAGACGAGCAGTCTTGTAGCCATAATTATTGAACAAAATTACCATTCCATGCCATTACAGGCTGTGGAAAACTTTGTACATTCAGTAAGATCATGAGATCTTGCTATTCAAGGGTACAATATGCTTTTACGTTTATATTTGCGCACTTCTCGCTGCCAAAGGTTTTTCCCCGTTAAAAAAGGCATTTTGGAGGTGCGCAGAATGTGAACTGTAAAACCCAGTGAGGAATCACGAGGATATGCATGGGTATTTTATTCTGTATCTTATTATGTATTGATGGAATAATGTAAAACCCAAGAAAATCGTTTTTGATTAATGTGGCCTCTTTTTAAGAACTTGCTCACACTCATTATTGGGTAATGTATTTAAAATTTCCGTTCGTTTTTCAGAAGAAACAACGGACACTGAATCGAATCAATATTCCTGTTTTAGATGGACGCTCTGTATTGTGCAAACTGCCCCCCCCCCCTCAAAAAAGAAGAAAATAAAATCCCCCTTTTGGTTGCGTTTTTCTGTATTTTTGACCGTAAAGACATGATCTATTCTCAGGTTGTGTAGAATTTTTCACCGTCTCTTTTTTGAAAGTTGTTCTCATGCTTTTATACAATGGGTATCATAAGCTAATATCCTTCACGTGCAATTCTCAATGTCAAGAAAAATAAAAGAATTAAATAAAATATGCCACTTAGCGTTCTCTTTACTACAAGTCTTTTATTTTATGCCAAACTCCTGCTTCCAACCGAAACAAACTGCGTTTCAAAGTGGGATTGTGTAGAGGAGGCTACATTGTGGAAAGCGGGAAGATTCGGGAGTCCCAAGCAAAACAATATCGTTGCCTACGTTAGAGTTACATTTTTATTTATTTTTTTAAAATTTATTGAGTTCACCGCACCGTTATTCCAGGTTAAAAAACTTTCTTTTTTCACATTTTTTTTTCAGGGCCTAGTATTATTTTTTAAGACAATTGATTAAAAAAAGGCAAGCAGGTTTATTCGCAGCTGCTGTGGTTTCGTTCAGAACCGACCTCCCAAGGTGTATACACCTTGCGACCGCCTCTGTTTTTCGACGTGTACGCACGTATGCACACAAACATGAAGTCGCTCCCGGGCATTTTTTTGTAAACAATATTTTTCCTTTGAACGCCTTCAATAAGATTTATGAATTTAAAAAGGGAAAAAAAGTGTGTTTGTTTGCTTTTTTTTAATACAACGATCACCGAGCCAAAAAGTAATGACAATCGAGTACAGTATTAAGCTAACAGTCGTGTTGAACGATAAACATTCATATCGGGAAAGAGAACCTTACAAAGACCTAAGACGAAGCGTGGTGCTCGTGTAGAGCCCTTGATTCAAGAGAAACGAAATGGAGTCCTTGATATTTAGTAAGAACTCTAAAACGAGGGAATCCTGTGATATGGGTAAGGTTATTATGAGGAGCTATCTAAAGCCCTATGGGACTTTAGGGCTACCTAGAGGGCAAGGTCACCTTTCTAGAGAGGGCCTCAAGGTCATCAAGGGCTACCTGACAACAAATTCAAAATTTAACGCCTTTTCAGAACCTAAAATGGCCGACAAGATGGCGGCCCCACCTGTTGCTCGGCGTTTGTTTTGTTTGTTTTGATTTTGGTATTTCATTGTTATGCCTTAGTGTTCAGTGCTGTCGGTGGATTCCGAGTTCAAGTAAATCAGTTATTTAGTGCGGCAACCATTGAATTTTGACGAGAGGTTTAACGGAGTGAGTGAAATATTTGCGGAGAATTTGCCGGTTGTGCGATTCGGGCATATTTCCGACAGAACTTAACCTCACTTCTGAGTGCTTGATATTCGATCAGTCAGTTCGTGCTGTATACATGAAAACGCTGTCTACAAGCTCCAACTTATTTCGGAATTCCTTGATATCTCATTGTTTATGCGCTGTTTTGGAGGTTAACTGCCTAAGGAGGAATGCAGCAACAGATCATTAAAATTTAGACCATCATGAGACATTGTTTATTCAGTCAAAGAGTTTGACTGAAGTTGGATTCAATGCCTTGAAGGTGAGTTTGCTTTCAACTTTATCCTGACTTGAACTTTGTGTGTAAAACAATCGTCTATACATTCTTTGTTTGTTTTTTTTCAGTGTCGAATCTTGCTTTGATTTGACAGTCTTGCCATGGGTTCAGACTGGAGTTACAGCCAGAGGGCTCTAACTGGAGTCAACTGAGGTGTGGTTATTTCTTTCTCAGCTATGGTATGTAATCATTGTGTGTGTTGTCTCAATATTTGGTTTTTACTTGATGCTAATCTTGTTTTCTGTGTGCTATTAGCTGGTGCCAATAGCTGGGATGCAGTGGTTTGATGCTGTGAAATCTTGAGTCTGGCATCATTGGACTTTTGAAAACTTCATGTGCCAGCAGCAGAATACTCTAAAATTGAGTAAGTATTCACTCTATCTTCTTGCATGACTAGTTGTCTAACCTAGACCTATGCAGCCCTTCGCATTTTCCTCACAAATGTGTCCCATCTCTTACTTGGCTTTGCAGAACAGTAACTGAATTCTCGGGTTTCTAGAGGGGTGACTTCTATGGTTCATTTGGGAATCTTTAGACTTGCAAGGGAAATTGGCTTAGCTGACATGAAAATGGTTTTCTTGTTTTGTTAGTTCAAGATTGTATGTGGAATATATTTCAACTTGTCCAAATGTTGGCCTACATTACTTTGTACTGGAAAACTGCTTTTGTTTCATTGGTTTCTTCTGCCAGTGGAGAGATATTTACTTAAATCTGCCCATGTAAGTCTCAAATCTTGATTGCTGTCCCTTTTTTATTGTCTTTTTATTTTTAAGCACGAGCTGCTTTCTAAAACGCTGTTGGCTGTTCCCTTCTATACGATTTCGCTCAAAACTGGCTGAGGTGGGGATGGACCGATTTCGGCACGATATCCTTACGCTGATCGCTTGAAAATTCTCCAAATCTCCGGGCGCAAACCTTACGCTTTTTACGGGCCCATTCTAAGCTAAAGTACCTCAGGGTGTAAAAAAAAAACAAAAAGTTTAATATATCGTTACTGGTATTTGACAATAGCCATTACAGTAACTGTAAAGGGTGAATGACTCCGTGTCACCCTCTAGGGAAAATAGCGTATTTAAGATGTAACTGGGGAAAATCTTGGATTTCAATTGTTACACTCGACGCCGGCCAACCATTACGTATAACAATGGATAGTAAACTTTTACCCGGAGCGCTGTGTTTTGGGACCATCCTCTAATATCCTTCCATTTCAGGACGCACCCCCGACGCTACCTGGTGCAGTCCGACGTTTTCTGGCGCAGTCCGACGCTACCTGGCGCAGTCCGACGCTACCTGGCGCAGTCAACCGCTACCTGCCGCAGTCAACCGCTACCTGCCGCAGTCCGACGCTACCTGCCGCAGTCCGACGCTACCTGGCGCATTCCAAATAAGCCTGGCGTCGTCTGATGCTACGCTACCTATCTTTGGCGCAGTCAGACTTGCTGTGGCGCAGTCCGACTTGCTGCGGCACAGTCCGGGGCTTATGTAGTGCGGGTGAGTCACCAGGCTTTGCTTGTTTTTTCCGTAACTTTCTACTGCTGGTCATTTGGCTAGTTCGGATACCTCGCAGTTTTGCATATTCCCGGTTCCCGTGCTTTCTGGACCATATATGTGAATTATTGCTTTGAAGGCTGTCGAAGTTGCCCATTCTTTCAGAGATAGAGAATTTTAGTTTTGGCCTTTCTTTGAAATCTTTTCGTTCGTACCCAATGATTAAAATGCATCAAGTATCGCTGTCCGACTCTTTCTACACTCCGCGAGGGCAGACGGTTTTCTCGCTGCAGCCAGACTTGGCTGGGCGTGCGGGGCGTGCGGGAGGTATTGCCTACGCTGGATAAAGCGGTGGTGGGGGGGGGG
>Ga0058701_10005577_pt1 | contig 10481 bp, 6 predicted proteins | sample AgamicOrMae_FD_97039 | JGI IMG/M metagenome (GOLD analysis project Ga0058701, IMG submission 97039) | Agave microbial communities from Guanajuato, Mexico - Or.Ma.e | ecosystem: Host-associated > Plants > Phyllosphere > Phylloplane/Leaf | place: Guanajuato, Mexico | collected 2012-06-04 | reverse complement strand
TTTTTTGTAAACTAATGTGTGTTGGCAGCAGCGCGTGGGGTGGGTCGGGGAAGGTTCCGGGGGAAAGGCGGGCACCTCCTCTTCCCTCCACACCCTCCCACTGCCCTCCCTAGGCAATGCTACGAACACGCATTAGTTTACAAAAGAAGTCACTAGATTTTGTTTGGCTCATCAATTATGTACATCACTGTACATGGTCTCGCCTCTGAGAGAAAATTTAGTGCATCTCCAGGTTGTCAATATAGACGAAAACAAAATCTAAAACATATTACATTTGGTTAGAGAACGAAGATATGTCATGTATTTGGTGTCTTGAAATATATCCATGAATAAGGACCTTTCTCATGAGATATCGACCATGAGAGTAGAGCCTTAAATACATTCCTGGTTTCAAGGAGCACCCTTCATGCTTGATGGGATTTTGGATAGGCAATATGGACTGCATCGTTGTCCGGTGGGTTGCCTACTTGCGTTCTCCGTGGTTTTATCTTGAAGCAGTAAGACGGAAAACCTTTGCGAAGTGACGAAATTGATCTTCTTCGCATCGACTTTACAAAGTCTACTCACTTTTGGAGGGAACATTCCGAATGAGGATGCTGAAGTGGCAATACGGCCCTGAGCAGAAAAATAAGGGTATGGAAATATGCTGGAGTTTCTTCTTCATATAATTGGTAGCGTTTAAAATGAAGCGGCCGAGCGTGACTCTACGAGTGCGCTGAGTTCATTCCGAATATTCGAGGTTGATTAATTTCCAAAATGCTTTTTATTACTGTATCTTGTTAAGCTGTTAAGTTCGCATCCGCAGATAATTAGACTCGAACAGTAAGATACTAAAACGCATCGCCGCGACAAACAGAGGCGTCAAACTCGAAGTTAATTTTAGCGGAGCAACGCTGAAGTTGCCTTCCTATTAGAAGCGCAAAAAACAACGGTACCTAAATAGTCTGGAACTTTACCTAGTGAGGATACTCTGAATACAAAACTTACAAGGTACTTCAGGTTTTTAGCGCTTTTATTTCTGTTTCATTATTCCGACAAAATTAATTTTTGATCATATTTTTAAAAATTTTTGATTTTCTGATTTTTTTAAAATTTATTTTTTTTTTTTTTTTTTTTTTTTTTTTGTTTAATTTAAATTTTTTTTCCAAAAAATTTTTTTTAAAATTTTTTTTTTTTTTTTTTTTATTTATTTGTAGGCCTAATTACAATTTTGTGCCCAAAAAATTCTTGCGAAAAGTTTTTTTTTTGTCACTATATCGAGAAAAATGTTCCTGTCATCATAGAACATTTCTGAGACTTTATAAGTCTTGGCAAGTTTAATTTTTGTTACCGACCCAAAATTTGGAGTCGTTGCTCGTTAGTTTTGAGAAGAACAAGCGGCGAATAATTCGTCTTAACGACACTCCGCGGTTTGCTTTATGACGTGTAAAAGGTAAATTAAAAGAGACGTGCTTGCGGCTGTGACCAAGCGAGCACGTCGAATCGCGCGCGCTTGAAAAAGCGCTCAACATCAACGCAACAAGCGCGAGTGAGCGCGAGCGAGCGTCTACAATGCGACTTACAAACCGCGGACGAGAAGCGCGAACTCGTGACAACGCGCCATTTTCAACACTACTACGCTTTCGGCTTGCTTGTTGGCGCGGTTTCGCGAGTAGGCCTACCTAGAGAGCCTTAAAATATTTTAAGGTTCTCTAGGCCTACCTATTCGTCAGTCGTGTCTTACGCTTACGCACGTAAGTAGCTGTCCGCTTTGCAAGGATCAGTCGTTGGGCCCAAAAATAGATTCTCCTTGCAATTGTTTTTTTTAATTTTTTTTTCTCGGCTGACTTTTAAAAAATCAACTTTTTTAAACTCAACTTTTTAAAGGTCAACTTCTTAAAATTCAGTTTTGAAAAGTCAATCTTTTGACGTTTTAGCGGAATATAGTAGAATTTTGAAGATTTTTTAATTTTTTTGTTAGAAAAAGAGCTTAATTGAAAAATATGTGATCTCAATAACAATTCATATTGGCTAAGTTTGATGCAATGTAGGTTTTACTTCCATGTTCAAAGAACAAGGAAATATTGGAACACTGACGAAAATTTCACAGTGATTTCAGCCCATTTTGGGTCCTAGTGAGCTCAATACTCAAATTTAACAATTTTTAAAACCGTATTTGGATAGTGCAAAAATATTTGTAGGACAATTAAAGGCATTATGGGATTATAGTAAATTTTTCACGCCTTTTTTTGTGCTGATAAAAATGCTATATCTTAAAGTGCTCTCGCGATTTGTAGTCATTATTAACAACGAGGAATTCTCACCCGCTTACAAATTATTTGATTGGTTCATACGGGTTTTCAGAGACCGCCATTGACCATGCACCTTAGAAACACCGATATGTTCTTGAAATCCCGTATGTTTTTGAGCGTGGCAGTGCAGTGCGGCAACAGCGCTTCCATGTGTTCGCCCCTGGGTGCCCGGGCCGGGTCGGCCGGTCGGCCGCCGCCAAGCTTCAGTGAAGAGGATCCCAGCCGTACCTACCCCAACAGTCAGCGGGAGCCGGCGAGGAGAGGACGGGAGACGTGGAGGGAAAATTTACAACGTTGCAGGACCCGGGGAAGGGAGAGGAGGCCTGCCCAACCGAACCGTTCCCGTCTAAGTCACGGGCGTGATGCCACGCCACGCGCAAGGCAGGGGTTCGAAGGTCGGACTACCTCTCGCGCCCGACCTTCCAAGGCCAACCAAGACTCGCTAATCGTCGGTTGCCGGACCGAAAGCGAGGCACAAAACAGAATCTAACCTACGGGTTGTACCTAGCGAGTTACGAGCCCCTGAGGATTTACGGGAATGCTGATGCAACCAGCACAACACAGGTGTCAGGCGTGTTGCCTACCTACGACAGAATCTATATCTTATCAGTCGGTAGTAGGCAACACGCTTGGCACTCGTACGAGCGGGTCGCATACTTCATTTCCGAAAGTTGTCACTCGTCATTCGCTCGTAACGTCGCTAATAATGAAGTACTGAACCCAAGGTAGAACACAGACGAACTGTAGGCTTACTGCTAGCTCTAATGAGCGCACGGCACGCGCAAGGGCGGGGTCGAGGTCGGGGTGGGAGTTGGAGGCTTCCGACCCTGAGGCATCGTCCCAGGGGACGTCCGGACTCGGATCGTCCGGCGAAGCGATTGCACCGGAAAGAGCGAATTCCCCTTACGCATTCTGAAATGAAAGCAACTGTAAGTTCTCTTTATTTCCACATGCTGGACGTAGTTGGGGTTGATCAGAGAGGTGGCGAAGGGAACTTGGAAAAATTCTTAGAAAAACAACCGCAGTTTTTTTTAACGTACGAAACGTAGGCTAATAAACCTATGTCCATCAGAGAACCTGGTTTCAGTTAAAGATTAAAACTGGGGAAAAGTACAAAAAAAGTTAAAAAAACATTTAAAAAAAAGAAAAAATATGATGTCGGCTGAAATAGAGTAATATGTATAGGAGGCTTTTTATCCTCGAGATGTGCAGCAGGGCTTCGATTCCGTTCCGAATCCTTTTAAGGAGAAAGCCAAGTAGGTCCACAGCCTCCCACGGAGTGGCTGTGGTGACAGAGACTCGTATTACGCCCTTTGTGAGTGAGTAAGCAAAACGATCCCCGCGTCGTTTTTATGACAATATGAGACATCGATGATGCCACTGCTTAAGAGGACTTTCTCTGGCTGCCTCGCAACCCTTTGGGAAAGAGCTCCCGAAAAGGAGGACCTTACGATAATTTCGCAGGAAGCAGCATTTTGTGCAGTAACACTCGCGATCTTCGAAGATTGCATATACTTCCTCATTCAACCTCTCCTCTTATTTTAAGGATCAACGATATAAGAGTAGTGAAAGCAAGTATGGTTCCTCGCTTCGTTATCGCTCCGCTCAGCTTGACGGTATCAAATGCAACCTTTATATAATGATGTTCGTTAAGCAGAGTTCCGGACTGTTGGTTACCGTAGTTGGAGCAAAAATCCGTTGTTATCGAGAACAGCCCTCTCGTCTCTTGCCCTACATCCTCGAGCTGATATCGGCTTTGCGATAGAATTGGGCTTCTCAGCTGTGACAGCAGATTTTCATTGCCGCTTTTAGGGTCACAGGGGTGATTATCAAGGGCCATGCGCCCTGTCCAAATAAGTCAGCGTCCAAAGACAGGGCTCGAAGGCACGGTATTGAGGTTATTAAGCGACAATAGGAACGTGCATGACCCTTAGAATGCCCAAAGGTCAACGGATCGAAAGGGGTGAAGCAAGGTGCCCTTTCTTATAGGCCGTCATTGGAAGTCTTCAGCCCGCAGCTTGCTTTTAGCCCGTTCCAATGTGTTTTTAGCCCGTTCCAATGTGTTTTTAGCCCGTTCCAGTGTGATTTAAAAAAACTTTGGCTTCTGTTACTGAAGTATGTAGCTTCTGAGTCTGATCTACTTTTGAAATATTTGTAGCTTGCAGTTATTGGTTGTTGAAGAGGTGGATCATGCGAACTGACAAGACTATGCACTGCACAGTGTATGGATGATATGTCTCGAGAGATGGGTCCTAGATTGACTTCATGGCGAAACTGTGTGTGATGCACTTGACGTGGAGTTTTTGATCCGCTCGGCTACTCTTCTCAGATCATTCTCCCTAATTAAAGAGCGCAGCGCGGGCCGCCGGCCGGCCGTTTACCTGATATCCGGGCCGCAGGTAACGGGTGCGACGCACATCGCCGACCCGGCCGCGCCGCGCCGCGGCCCCGGGCCCGCGGGGCCCCTTTCTTTATAGAAGAGCGCCGGTCACAGGAGCGCACCGCCATAGGCCCATTCGCCATAACCGCTCTATCTACCGTGTCGCCGCGCCGCAACGTTTTCGTGGCTCTACACAACTCGAAACCTACGCATGTAGTAGGTTTGAATACGAGCGACCATCGACGTTAGCCGTCGACACGTTTTTGGCGCTATCGAATGCCCCCCGTTTAGTACCCTCAATGCCGCCTCTCTAGTATATCAAGGTTTGTAATCAGCCTCACCCTTTTCAACCTAACTCTCCCAAACCCTCATCATATTTAATCTCACCTATTTAACTTTATTCTTGATAAGTGGAAACGCAGCTCTGGATACCTGAAAGTGGATACATTTTTAAGCGCTGTGTGTTCTTTTTGGAGGTTTCACGTATTTCGGTTCGCATTTTGCTGACGAGTCGACGATTGGCGACGTATCGCCGCCGCTCATTGTCAGCCCTGCGCTGCAGCGCAGCGGGGCATCCGAGGCGTCGCTCTTGATTAGTGTTTTGACGAAGATTGTTGAGTTGAGATGACTATTCTCGTTCCATTTTTGGTGCGACGAATCGCTTTTAAGTCCAAGGTTGATGAAACCCGCTGTTCATAGCCTGTAACTTACCGTTAATAGAGCCCGCAGCGGCTCCGTCAAGTTTGAGTCTGATGGGAAGATACGTTATCGCACTCCTGATTCTACTGGAATTTCAATCACTAAAATATAACATTCACCAAAGTTTCACACACCTCTGGGAAAGGGTGAAAATTTTTAAAAAGTAGGTTCAAACTTCATGTGTATAATCGCTATAACGATTTCGTATTTTAGAACACTTAAAAAATCGGACACCCTGTAGACTACAATTTTAGCCTTTGAAGTTGGTAAGCGATTTTAAAGCTGTATTTCACAAATACTAAATTGCAAACCACTTAGCGAATTTCGATCATTTTTAACACTTCGCACCTTTTCAACTTTTTTTCCTAAGGATTCAAATTTTTTAAATGCTGCCCGAAAATATCCGAAATTTTCGAAGAAGTATCCCTCGAAGTATCCATTATTCAAAACTCGTGCCGTTTATTAAAAGTTAATGATAAGAAAAAGCGCAGCGCGTAAATTCGAACGCCATAAATAAGCCTATTGTTTGCCAAAAGTGTGTTCTAAAATTTTTGAGGGCCATTCGAAAATGCTCGATATTCGTTCGACTGATAAGCGATAGAGGTCAGCGACCATTAGACAAAGGCAAGTTTGACCTCTTCTTTTACACCTCAATACCAGCCCTTCTCCAGAATTTTTTCAGCGAGTTATTTTAAACTATAAGAAGAGCGCTCGGTGTTCCCGAGTAATCAGAAAGGTAATACGGTACTTTATTAGATTTAAAGTTGACACGGCTTCCATTGGCGGCCGTTGCTGCGCGGGCCGCAGCCGCCCGGCGCCCGCGCCGCGGGCCAATTTCTTAAAGACGTGTTTTACCTTGTCTAGCGAAGCTATCATCTCGACGAAGCTCCAACATTTCTCCAATGATTTCTCTATGCGAACTGCATCTTGGGAATAGTTTTTTCACTACATTTACAAATCCAGTGAAAGTTTTAAGGATTTGTTATTTTTTTCGGAATAGCGTTGTTGCCACATCTATACGCGTTTTGCAGATGTTCATGCGGCGAGAGTGGATATATTTAAGTTACTGATTCGTCGTGGACTGTCATCAGTGGTCTTTTAAAATCCTATGAGGTTTTGGACAAGCTTCCCTGTTGTCTACCTTACCTATTTTCCCCTTTCATACCCTTGAAGACGACGATATTTTTTGATTATTGTTTAAACATTATCAGTTTTACGACATAAAACCGTGAAGGTTATGCTAGATTGACCCTAATTTTGGTCAAGTTAGGTCACGTTCCTCGCTTCGCTGCAGCTCCGCGCTTGTCAAGCCTGTTGCCGATTTATTGACGCCCAAAAATAAGCGGCTATAAGGCTTGGTGGCCGTAAGGTTAACCTAGGTTAAGTTAGGTTTCGTGCCTAGTGTCCCGTACCCAAATAAAAACCCCCGTAAAATCCCGTACCCGTAAGAACGAAAGGTGGAATTCAAGAGACGAGGAATTCTACCTTTCAAGCTTACAATGGAACTGCTGTAGCACCAAACTCGGTCGCGTTTCTAAACTTTGTATTGTGTTTCGTCTACGTCTACGTGGTACAGTAATACATCAACATGCCTGACTGTCTTGAAGGCGGAAACTCAAGGTGAGTGGAGCGCTTCCGAACCAAAATAAGATTTCGCAGTAAACCTAATACAAACACGCAAATTTGTTTAATGTCATGGCATCTTTGTATGGGGTTCCCAACGGATTCCCAATTGTCTCTTGTCCTTCTGAATGAAGGAGGGGTGGGGGAAGGAGGGGAAGGTGAAGAGGGAGAGGGAAGGGTGTTCATTGCAACGCGACGAGCGCTACAGTGACACCTCGGCGTCAGCACATTATGAGAGGCGATTGCCCTACTTTTAGAAAACACTGCTGTACTTCTGTTTCGGAACTGAAAAGGCGCAAAACGGCGCAAAAAGTGACCTTTGTTCCCCTCTAGAAGGGTGCTCTTGAAGGCCGTGAAGGTCATGTGACTCGAAAAACGGACAAAGCTTGCTTCTTGCTTCGTATATTACCCCTCTCGTGTTATGCTTGGTTAATGACTCACGTGACGCACTAGTACGATTCAACGTTACGTTCATATGTAACGTAACGTACCATTGATAAATACGTAACGCACCGGTACGTATGTAATGTCGACTTACTATTGACAAGATAGCATTGCGCAAATGCGCATCTTAATCGCCTTCATTGAAGATACATAGGCTACGTAAGCCGATTTCTACCCTTATGCGCACGTACTTGCCTACGGTACGTATAAGTCGGTTATTGTTTTTGCGATTGATTTTACAAACATTTTTTTAAAATTCGTGTCATATTTTAATTTGATAAATGAAAGGCTGTCACTGCCTACGGTGCTGCCTGTATGGTATCCGAGATATCGCAAACATTCTTCAAATACAATCACCTACAAACGTCTCTAATAGCCTACTCATTGTCAGCAAGGGAGGTCTTTTTATCAATGAACCAACAGTTATCTTTAGATATTCCGGGGTCTAAAAAGAGCAAAAACGCATGCACCTTATTTTACTAACTTATCAACACTAGTTTGTGGACTTCAGGTTTTCTCACTTTTTTGGAGTGCTTAAATTAAATTTATTGCTCAAAAGTCGAATAATCGCTTGATTTCTCAAAAACTCGATGCCAGCTTTGGAGAAGCAAACCGAATAAAAGCAAATTGAGTGGGTGGGTTTCAGCGCGATAGCTTCAATAAAGCGAAAGATTTGATTAGCAGACGTGTTCCATGATCAGGCGCGCTTTATTCCCATATCCGTTGAGTTGCCTACAAAAGGCTTGAAAGCGCGCGGCCCAGTCCGGCCACCTGCTTAGGAAACTCAGGTGATTCGACCTAGACGCGACCTCAAGGTCAACGTAAAGGGATGGACCGTCTCAGACGCAAAGCACCTGCCACTTGGAAGAGACACTGAAGAACGGAACGAGTGCTAAGTTTATTTTAAAGGTGTAATCCTACCTCTTATGTTCCACCTTTCGGCGAAAAGCACAGCGAGGCAGCGACTAATCTGACTTAACTTACGTCAGCCTACACGGTTAGTACGTCGCTAATCCACTTACTGTAATGTACTAATCAAACAGGGTGGAACACAACGAGGCACAAAAATTCCGCCTTTAAAATTTGGGGGAAGCGTGTTGTCAAATTTCAGAATCGAGACCCGGCAGCGCTCACCACTGCGCCACGATTATGACATGACTTAATATTACGTGGAACTTGACTTGGGTTTGCCACCTTGTTTGCCGGGCTGTACTAAGCGACTCGCTAAGGTATGTCTGTATGTTGTCATACTTGTGTGACTGACGTTGGTATCATTGGCAGTTCGAACGCGATTTGGGCCGCGGTTTCGATTTAAAAGACCAAGGTCGTTGAACTGGGGTGGTTTGAACCGGGAACTAGCCGGGAACTAGGAACTTTTCTGGCGATCGATCCCGCTGAATGGTTGTGTGGCGGGCGGGCGGTGGTTGCGGTAGCGGAGCGGTAGGCCTGCGCCATCCGGCCCGGCCCGAGCCTGTGGCCATGCCCTCGGGCACACCCTCCTCACGTGAGTCTTGAAATTCCCAATGCTGGCTTAATTGTTGTGGTCGCGGTATGCGTCGACATTGTAGTACGGGCCAACGTCTATGAACGTCCTCATTCATTTTCGTCTTTCTCAAAAGCAACACCCGGAAAAAAAGTACAAGCAAGGATATTTCATTTTCATTGAATCGGGTCACTTTGCCTGATTTGAGAGGTTCTGCAAATGATCAGTTTCGGATAATGTTATAGTGAGTCAAATTTGCCGAGAACTTTATTTTTTTAAAGTGGGGTGACGTCAAAGTGTCACATGGGTATGTCGGTCATAACCTCAACGGCGACTTTGTCCGCTTCGCGGCCCTCCTCTGAATCGAGACAAAACTCTTTTCAAGGCGCAAGGATCAGTTAAGGTATTCCATTTCGAATTATGCCCAAATAAAAACTGGGTCTTAAGTCGCTTAGAGTGTAAAATCCCCGTTGAATACAACTTTTAACCACAGTACCAGATTCAAACTGTACGGCGAACGATTCCACGATTCTCTCAGCCAATAGGAACGCTCCGTTCCTTTTATGTCCATATATGGAACATGGAGATGCTAGCGACTGTGGAGGGGAAAAATGGGCTAGTCCATATTGATCCGGCCAACGAACTTTTCAATGAACGTTGAAAGTCTGCGTTAATGCACGCTGAAAAGGTTTGAAACAATAAGAATTGTCGCTTTCAATCACTTTTTATCGCGTTTAAAGGAGCTATTTACCTTTAAAATAGGTTTTTGGACGTTTCGCGTCTCGCCGGTAACCTACCCAACTCCCCTCGTGGGCGAGTCCAAGTTGCGACGGAGCGCTGCCCGCTCGAATCCGGTGCTCACTTGCGGCGAATTTCTTGAGTTGCTCGGTCGCTGTGAAGTCTCCCTGTCAAACGGTAAGTGTTTTTAGCTGGATTTAGTGAGATTCAGCATTCAAATCGTGGTTTTATTGGTTGTGAAGTGACTAGGCGTGTGTTTTAAGTGAAGTATTGGCCGAAGTTTCGAGAAAGACACGAGAAACAGGTAGTTGAGTGTGTTGCCGGTCAGTGGCGTGTAGGCAAGGAGATTTTCGTTTGAAGTGCCTGTGTTTTACGTCAAAATCTCTGTTGCGTGTACTTTCAATTCAACACCTAGAGCAATTGAAGAATTCCTAGTCGGTTTCTCAAAACGCACGTTTGGTACTTTGAGCGTAAAACCTAGACCCAAATGACAGTGTTTGGCAGGTGGTTATTCTTCCCATGCCACGCAAGATAGGTTCAAAGTGAATGCATGCGTCGTATCTATAGGTGATCAGTAAGTTTGGAACGTCAGTTTTGAAGTCCCCAGTGTCAGTTGGGGTGGGTTTTGAGTACAAGCCTAGACATAACCTAACGTCGGTCGTTGAGACATCGGTCCTGTGTGGACTGTCAGAGGTGGTCTCTCATGTCCAACCATTGTCGCTAAAGTTAAACTGACACCAGTTTTAACGTTTGTCCGAGTACCGGTGTCTGATTAAATGTATCTTAAAGATAAGGCGGCATGGCGGCTGGCTAGCCTGGTGAG
>Ga0058701_10005576_pt1 | contig 10481 bp, 10 predicted proteins | sample AgamicOrMae_FD_97039 | JGI IMG/M metagenome (GOLD analysis project Ga0058701, IMG submission 97039) | Agave microbial communities from Guanajuato, Mexico - Or.Ma.e | ecosystem: Host-associated > Plants > Phyllosphere > Phylloplane/Leaf | place: Guanajuato, Mexico | collected 2012-06-04 | reverse complement strand
GCTGAATTATCGTATCAAATAAAAGCAAGAAGTATCAGTCAATGAAATTTGTACACAGAAAGGGAAATCGGTTATGCATCGTAAGGTGTTTACATCAGGTCTACGTGTTGAAAATCTCGTTTTACAATTAAACACGAGCAATTTGCGAGCCCGTCCGGGGCTTAATCGATTCTCCATCGATAATGAGAAATATTAAGCAAGGTTTCATTAGATTATTCGTTGAATTGACGATTCGAGGTTTCCGTACTCCACCCTATACCTCTTTTTATTCGAACTTGACGCGGTAGCTGCATAAGGCAGAGTAAGTCACCTCTGGTACGATTTGTACGGATGCAAATCTCAATCATGTGTGGAATCTATTTTTCCGAATAGTCACAAATATGGTAGCGTCAATGAGATGAAACTCCGTGTTGCGAATAGTTTGTCTTAAACTTCTGTCGCCGATACAATGACCTCGACTCTGAGATGACGTTCAACGTGATTATGTAATTATGCCGACTTTTTGCTAAAAACTAATGACTTGGATATTTTTACGCCCGGCCTTGTAACAAGCTAATCCAGAACCACATAAATATTGACTGAATTTGAATAGATTCCTAGTATATTTTATTGACATGCGTATACGGTGTCTTAACTGTGACGTCAAACTGCGGTTCGGTATATTAAGTAAGACGTGATTCTTTGTAGATCTAACAATTTAGTGTATTATAGCCACCATTATGTAGAGGTGTATTACAAAATAACTTATGTTTTTATATCTTTTTTTAAAAAAAACTTAACTGTTTATTTCATTTCCGATTCGTGGTCATTCTCTTCGGATGACCTTCATTAGAAGGAAGTATCTGGAAATATACCTAGATGATGAACCGTCAAATGAGGCAAATGCCATATTGTTTTATGAAAGCCTCTATATGACCCTCGTGCCCTTGATCAGCAAGAGCGGATCAAGCCTTCCTTTCGTTACTCGGGCTTATTCCTTTTAGTAGACATATCGGTTAATATTTGCCATACCTTATATTCAACAATGTGCATTACGTATTCTCAGTTTACCGTCGCTGCTCTGTTAGAAATCTCGATCGTCATAGACAAGGCTCACGCTATTTTGTCAGATAAACCCAAACTTTGGTAATGATCGATTGGCGTCAGCTCTCTTCTCGTGACTTTAACTGTCGAGCCTTTTTTCTTTTTTACCATTTTTTGTAAACATTTAAAAGCCGCTTAAAACTTCTGGGGGGAATTGTTTGGCTGTTGATTTCCATGCGTGTAAGTGAAAGTATTCGGAACTCTTTGAAACTTGGCTAAAACTAACCAAGCGTCCAGGAAGGTTAGGCTCAGCTCCATGATAACCGACCTGGCTTAGGCTAGGCTTAGGCTATATTCTAGCCTGAGTTGTTCTAGCCGCTAGAAAAGGAACTATAGGAGGAACAGGAACTGTCTCGCGCATCAATGCATACATTAGAAGCGGTTCTTGACTTCAATATTATCAGATATCAGGTTGAAATTTTGTATCCAAATTAAAAAAAAAATTCACATCTGATCGACGGGTGTATGTGTTTTGGGAGGGGGAACGTAATTGAAAGTATGTCTTCGTCTGGTTTCAAAATGATTCAGTGCTAATTAGAAAGGCTGATTGCTGTCGGACCAAGTGTCAATTCGCTTCCATTTATATGGAAAGACTTGAATGCATTTTAAATAACTTTGAAAATATACCGATTTACATGTCTGATCGCGTGGTGATAGTTGGGGAGGGGAAAGTGGATGCTCTTCTTACAGTAAAAGTTACTTCTTACAGATAAAACAAATCTTCTTGGTAAATTGTGTAGATCGTAAGTTGCAAGAGTTGGTTAAAACGGAACGTTACTTTCTTGAGGGGGGTGGGGGAGTGGAGCAACGCGGACTAGTCGCTTACCATAGAGGCACGAATATGAACAGTGATGTCCATAAGTGATGAGCCAAACAAGATCTAGTGACTTTTTTTTTGTGAACTGTGTTCGTAGCATTGCCTAGGGAGGGCAGTGGGAGGGCGTGGAGGCAAGAGGAGGTGCCCGCCTTTCCACCGGAACCCTCCCCAACCCACCCCACACGGTGCTGCCAACACACATATAGTTTACAAAAAAAAAAGACTAGATTTTGTTTGGCTCATCACTTATGGACATCACTGTACCCTGCTCTAATGGATCTACCTTACTAGATTTTCTAAATCTTTTGTGCGTTCTTGCAGACTCTTTTTCCAGTTTGCTTTTCTAGCTATTTTGCCAATAACTCCGCAATATTTTGATGGCAACGCCCCCCACCATTTCCGCGCTCGAAGCCCGTTAAAATTAGCGGGAAATTTACAACTTTATTCTGTTGCCCGCAGATTCGTCGAGCATTGCATGCCCCAACGGCGAATATCTATGTCGAGATGGCGACTGTATACGAAGTTCAAAACGATGTGACGGAGTAAGCGATTGTCGAAACGGGGATGATGAACTGGGATGCGGTGAGTAACTTTGAGGCGCGCAGCGCTGAGAACGTTAACCCAAGCTAAACTATCTGATTTTACAGAATTGATAAGATGCGAGGCTCCCGATTTTTTCCGGTGTGAAAACGAGAAATGCATCGCCCATACCTTCGTCTGCGACGGAGAAAACGATTGCGGAAAATGGGAGGATGAAAAAGATTGTCATCTGGTCACTGTAAGTATCGATACAGTTCCACCCTTCTCCTTTTCTGAATACTATGCCCTCTCTCGTTTGTTTCAGTTGTCTCCATTCACACTCAACTGCACCGAGGATGAGTTTCGCTGTTTGGACAAGACTTGTATTCCCGACTACATGGTCTGCGATGGCGACGTCGATTGCATGGATGGAAGTGATGAAATTTTGGGCTGTACTCTAAGAGTAAGTGTATGTATTGTATTATTGAATGTTTTCTCAGCTTTGCGTTGAAGTATCCTCGTATGATATAGTTGAATCTCTCTTTGATGGGCTGGTGCTGTTCATTAGCGAGTGGAGACTTAGACGCTCGGATAGTCGCTCGCGTGTTGGCGAAGTTTTGACAAGTATATTTTTCATGATAAAAAGTATTGGTTATGGTAGGAAGTTTTCTTAATGAAGGGAATAACTAGTAAGATAAGCGTTAGGTTGGCTTTATTTTGGAGCCAGGAATTTTACTGTTTCTATAGTGACAAAGTTCTGGAGCCATTTCCTGTGAAAAGGTACCTTTGTATAGATTGCGTGAGTCAAATTTTCCGACTACTGCCCAGCGTTGCCGTTCGGAAACAGAAAAATATTCAGAATCTTTTCATTTTGGTATTCACAACTTAAAAAATATCGCCCCTCTGGAAACCTCACATTTTATTATCTGGGCATTTTATATAGGTCAAAATTGCGTATTTTAATGGAAAAATTCCTTTCATTTTTTCTTAAGCTGCATTTCTCTCCAAATACTTTTGGCTGTTATGGGTTAAATCAGTATTTTTCTCAAATATTAATGACGGATATAGGAAACTTTGTCGTTGAGTATAAAATTTCACTAGTTTCCGTTTAAAGGTTTCTGTAGTAAGGGTTTCGATGGCCGCGCAAATACGTTTAACATAGTTAATCGCATGCTTATACACTGCTTGTTGTGAAATGAGATGTAGTAAGCAAAACTGTCGTTTTTAATTTTTTTTTTTAATGTCAGCTAAACTTCATTGAACCACATGACTGAAATCAAAACTAACAAAAGTGATGTCTTTGTCTTAGGCTTCCTGTCACGATGGCTTCATGTGCAAGAACAAATTCTGCATTCCTCTGGAATTCCATTGCGACGGGGATGCCGACTGCAACGATGGGAGCGACGAAGAAGGTTGCGGTAAGTTAGGTTCGAATGCACAGCATAGGCAACCCACTTGACACTGACGTAAGGCGTGTTGCATGTCCTCAGTGCGCGCTAGCAACGTGGTGCCGATGTCCGAGTGCCTGACTTCCAACCGTCTGTTCCCTTGCGCTGACCAAGCCAGCTGTATCGAGATCAGCGAAGTCTGTGACAACAAGGTTCACTGCCTGGACGGTTCAGACGAGGGCGGCCAATGTTCAGGTAAGAATCGGCTGGCGCCCATCAGAAAATTTATGATTTCAAGTCTAACTATACTCTTCTTACAGATACGAAGCAATGTCAGCAACTGAACTGCACAAACGCTTGCTTCCGTACTCCGAAAGGTCCTGTTTGCACGTGCACGCGAGGAATGAAAATGGTGAACAACACTTGTGTCGGTAAGTTTATAATTAAGCCACTGAGAGCAACAATTTCGTTGTTTACGGGCTGTTATGTATGGCTTCTGTTAGTTTATTTCAGCCTTGAATCTTTGGCTGTCGAAACCATGTGCATACAATGTCTACTGGTGTCGTTGCAGATTTAGAAGGTGGAATTTCGTGTTCCACCTTTCGTGTGAAAGCCGGGGTTAGCAAGGCTCAAGGCACTTTACCTTTCGTAATTTTATAACTTAAATTTGTTTTTTAATCAGGGTGGGTCATGGTGGAAAGCAGTGTTGTCAGATTCCGCGACTCAGTCAAATTTAAACGCGTGTAACTTTTTAACAGTTAAAGACAACATAACGTTAAAACCTTTTTTCGGAATGCTCAGCTCGAGAGCGATCCAAAACATACCCGACATGCTAGGTTATCTTTCATGGTTAAAAAGTTAGACGCGATTAAAATTTACGAAATTGCGGAATCTGGCAACACTGGTGCTTTTTATCGGAATCCTAGAAAGCAATGTACTCCCTGAAACTTGTGGTCCGTTTGAATGGTCGTTGTTGACGGTCTTTTTTCTGATTCAGATGTGGATGAATGCGCTCACTACGGCATCTGCGATCAACGCTGTGAAAACTTGAAGGGATCCTACAGATGTTATTGCGATGCTGGGTACAAACTTCAGGATGATAAGCGGACCTGTAAAGTTGAAGGTGTGTTATTTTTTTACGCTTCTTCAAATTAATATATTTTACAAAAATCCATATCAATATCTACTAAGAACTTGATCCTTTTAGCTGCACTTAACCTCCTTTGTGCAAATTGGTTTTAAAGCTCAACCTTGGGAACTTAAAATATTTTTTGTGCTTTCTAAACTATTCCAAATTCTCTGGACACGCCATTAGAGACCAGCATTTTGATTTGCTAATTTTAAAAGCTTGAAATCAAACCTCTTCGAAATGTTAAGGGTGTTGCTATTGACCCGACATGCATTAATATAGGGAGACTTGTACGCACGTAACTAATCTAATGCATTTTGAATGGGAAGTGACCTGAACGCACGGAACTTAATATATTTTAAATGGGGCAATCGGGTCAATACTCGTCTTTTAAATTGTTGAACTCTACATTTCTCTAATTTGCCATTTTTATCAGCAGAATTCTTTTGATTTAGGAAATTCAAGGTCTGGAGAGCAGCATATTCCGGACGGAAGCTTCAATGTTCAAACTATATTTTTTTTATTCTGTTTGTGTGAGAACGGATAGTTTCACAGGGAGATTATGCCTTAACGAACCATAGGTCTAACCATATACATGCGTTTAAAATTAGCACTACGTGGAGCATTTTGTATTTCGTGTGATCCGCGCGGTTGGATGTGAACGCACTGTTTGTTCCAGGTGGGGAGGCCATGATGGTGTTCGGCGCCGGAAGTTCCATTCGGTCGTACTACCTGTCTTCGCGCATCCTGTTCAAGATCGCCAAGGAGCAGGGCCAAGTCGCCGGCATCGGCTTCGACGGCGACCACATTTACTGGACCAACGTCAAGAAGGATGAAGAGGCAATTATGCGCTGCGACGAAGATGGCTCCAACACGCAAGTTATAGTTACAGCAGGTGAGACTCCTTCTGAAATCTTGGCCAGCTGCTTGGTTCCCAAATTTTTCTACCACAACCTGGGTGCGTGTAATTCAACCCAATATCCGCTTTCTCGTGATCGGTTGCCGCTGAGGCATAGACACGACGCATCAATTGGGTATTGGACAAATTATTATCGAGATAGCCATTCGAAAGAGCTAAAAAATCGACCAAGAAAAGTCAAAAGCAGCCCTTAGATACTATCAGTGGATCGTCCGGAAATTGAGTTCAAAGTTGCTTGTGACGTCGTAGAATCCGTTATTTTTTTTCCGAATTCCACGGATTCTATGACGTTGCAGGCAACTTTGAACCCGTTTTCTGGGCGATCGGCTGATTGAATCTACAGTAGGTGCTACTTTTCATTTTTTAGCTTACTCCAATGGCTTTCGATAAAAATTAGTCAATTACCCCATAGATGCATCAGTTTGTTCACGTTTAGACTGACTTAAAATATTGCAGTATATTTTATGTGAAAATGTATTGAACACCCTTGGTGCAAACTGAATATTCCGACGACTTCCTGTGACTCTCTTGCGATGATGTCGCACGGATCGGGTGGGCAACCAAACATGCACGAAGGCTATGTTAGTTGCCTGGCAATTGCTCTTCTCATGAAAACTTATCGTTGCTCTCAAATGCAATGCTTGGCGTAGATCCTCCCATCATTAGATTCTCAACTTTATCACCGTCAAATGCCAGCCGTTTTAACGAGAAAAATTTATTAAACTGCTTTCCTGTTGATTTTAACGCAGTCTGTCTAAAAAGTTTTAATCGTCTTATAAAATCATGCTAAGCAGAGGTAACTTAATCACCGAAATTAACAGCAGAGGTAACTTAATGTACAGAAAATTTCTCTTTCTGTACATTATTACTGTGTTTTCGACCTGTTTAGTCACTTGCAACACACACTGTATCGTCCCATTTAGGTCTCGCCTTCGGGATCTCCAATACATAGCAATTAAAAAAAACTTCAAAAATTTCTTCGTACAAAAATCATTTAAGTGTTCATTTCATCACGATTGGTCTTGTTCGCTCCTAAATATCTATGGAAGCAAATGTCTCAATTTGTGTCTTTTCAAAGGAAAATAGACTATTTAACTCCCCTGAAGCAAGTATTGAATCAGTTCCAGAATTCTTCCAATTTTCAATCTGATAACGCTTTTTCTAATGTTTGAGATAATTTTCTGAGCCTATATCTGTGAACATTTTGTTTTCTGTTGGCAATCAACTAGTTACATGCAACTGGAAACTTCCATCTAGTCCAGTTCTTTATTTTTGCCCTCTCCTTTCAGGTTTGGGACTTCCAGAGGATCTCGCAGTTGACTGGATCACCCGCAATATTTATTTTTCGGACTCCGAAATGAAGCATATTGGCGTTTGCACGTCAGACGGTGTCTCGTGTACGGTACTTGTCAACGAAGACGTCGACAAGCCTAGAAGTATTGCTTTGAACCCCGCTTTGAAGTAAGTAGTGACCTCTCTAATTACTCGAAATACATTTCAGATTAATTTCGTGCATCGAGCCCGTGCATGGACATTTTTACCTGTTGTGAACTATTCCGGTGCTAAATATCTTCGTAAAATAAGTTGTGCTACAAACTTCTGCGGAATTGCACTTGTTTTAGGAAAAAACATCGTTTTTCATAAAGGTTGCCAAGAATTTTTTCTTTGATCTTAAAAAATCGTAAATGCTGTTTTCATTATTTTTAATGAAGAATAATTTTTAGTACTGTTTTCATATTAAAAATAAATGCTTAAGAATTTGAGATATACGGGATCTATGTAGTATTCTTTGGAGGTTTCGATATTATTTTATAATTTTATTGCATTTGAGAAGTTTCAAATCAGTTGAATAGCGAGCAGGTCATCATATGTTATAAGGGGGCTCTTGAGGCTAAGTGAATGGAGTCTGAAGAAATTTGTTGGTGTGCAACAGGTGTATGTACTGGTCCGATTGGGGTGAGAAGCCCCTAATAGCCACTTCCGGCATGGACGGCTCCGACCCGGTTGCTCTGGTGAAGACTGACATCATCTGGCCGAACGGTTTGTCGGTGGACTACCATAATGACAGGATTTATTGGGTCGACGCTAAACGCCAGAAGATTGAATCCATCAAACTTGATGGCTCTGACCGAAGGGTAGGGTTACTTGTGTTCGCAAACGACATGGGCAAGTCTAGATAGGCTGATTGTGGTTGTGGACATTATGGGAGTTAAAACGTGGTCGAACAGAAACGTGCGCAACGTAGAATTTACTCTAAAATCAAATTTTAAGAATTGATGTTTATACTAAAGGCTCGTATTGCACAAAGTAAATTGAACGCGTGGACTTTCTTCGAGCCGATTTTCAGACCTGTAATCTTTCGAAACAGGAGAATTTTCGGCCGATGTTTTCCGAAAATTGTAGGATGTTTTTAGTTTCCGCGACTTAACCATGAGATCTGAACTTTGCTGCTGTTAAACTAAATTTTAACTTTGCTGCTTTAACCATTTTTTTTTCAATACGTTTTGAAATAAGCTTTGATCTTGCTTGGTAGGCTTTTTAAATTATGAAGTAAAGGAAAAAAATTCCTGTCATGAAATTTCCGGATTTTTTTTTCTTGCTTTGTGAGAATTAGCATTGTGTCGACATGACGAATTTCGATTGTGCGTAATTTTCGATAAAACGTGACTTTCTTCCGGCTAAAACTCTTAAACGATGCTCAAGGTTTCTCGATAGCTCGAAATCCGCAGAAGTGCATAAATTTTACAATCGATACTTACCTGAATCACATAATCGGAGGAAGATGCCCAGCGTTTGTTTACAAGTGAAAATGAGCAAACAGAACATCCGCATTACTCAATATATCTGAGGCAGAATTTCAGCAATGTGAGTGAACGATTATTAAATGGTGTCTTGGCGCTTTCAGGTTGTCCTGGAGCATGTGCTGAAGCACCCGTTCGACATTGCCGTCTTCGAAGATACTCTGTATTGGAGTGATTGGCAAGGACAGCAGATCCAGTCTTGCAACAAATTCACCGGAAAGAACCACTCTACCATTATTCGCGAACGCAAGAGCAAGGTGTACGGAGTCCACATTTTCCATTCCTCAATGCAACATAAAAACGTTAGTATCTAAATTTTCAATTCCGCCTTCAGTTTTTACTTTCAATCTTTCGGTGAAGGCCATGAAGGCTGAGAAACTGTGAAACTCTGAAATTGATTTTTTTCTTTTTTTCCAGATAAACAACCCTTGCGCAACGTCGGCGTGTTCGCACATGTGCTTACTGGCTCCTAACCTTCTGGGTTATTCTTGCGCGTGTCGCGAAGATGGCATTCTCGCTCCCGACAAGCACACTTGTCGAGCTCTCAAGAAGACTGAAATCATCTTCATCGCTTCCGGGCAGACGTTGGTTCGAGTCGAACCACGAACCCTGGGGAAACTTCATCACACGCAAATTCCTCTCACCGCTATCCACAATATGGGGCCTATTACCTACGACTCCCTTCAAGGTAAGATCCTTTCATTCACATCTTCTCATCACAGGAAACTCAAGTCTTCACTTTCAATTCTTCACCTATTCTCTAGCTACATTTTTTCGACTAGTATGATGAATTCCATCTGGTACTCTAATGGTAGATCTCATTTTCGTGGCCTTTCAATTGCGACTTAACTCTTCATTTTAATTTGTTTCATCGGTTATCTTTTTTTTGTCCGTTACTGAGTCATTCCACAGTTACTGCCGTATAATGGGGCTTTACCCCGAAGCGTTAACCGGTATTGAGGAACTTTTATAAAAATTATCGTCGCGTTTTTTTTTATATTTTTTTGCCACGCAAAGCGAGTTGAGCGATGGCGGAGCGAGGCACAGTGCTCGCAACCTGTTTTAGGTCAATTTGACCGTTTTTTATCCTCTTAATATTCTGAAAAAAAATAAGCTTGGGTGGAATATTATCCGTAGAATATTTCACCTCTTAAATTAAGTGATAACTTTTTTTTTAAAGCTCTGTCCAGTAGTGCGTATACTTACACGCGAATAAATTTTTGATTCAAATCCGACATAGTAAGATACGAATTATACTTGTAGTATATTGAGCTTGTTAAACGCACATGAAGGCTGCTTTTCTGTCCTAATCTGGTGCAATGTTGTGATGTAGGCAAAGTCATCATTTACGATATGGGCCAGAAGCACGTGTACTCGTACGACCCCGAGAGCGCTCGCCTGGACGTGATCCTGGCCAACGCCATCGGGCACATCAGCGACATGGACTACGACCACGTCGCCGGCAACCTCTACTGGACGGATACCGAGCGCCAAACCGTCGAGGTGTTGTCCATGGACACTCGAGAGCGCGCTGTACTTATGCGCGATCTGGGGAACGAAGTACCCATCGCTTTAACCCTTGTACCGGAGGAAAAGTAAGTTCCAGAAACCGTAATTTCAGTACCAAACGGACAGTTCATGTACTATAAATGGTTTTGATATATTTTTTATTTATTTTTCACATGTTTTATTATATTCTTAGTATAATATTTTTTATATATTTTATATATAATTTTTTTCAAATAATTTTTATAATACAGTCAAACCTGGGTTATACGTTATTGAGTTATACGTTTTTCTGGGTTATACGTAACTTTTTCTCGGT
>Ga0058701_10005575_pt1 | contig 10481 bp, 4 predicted proteins | sample AgamicOrMae_FD_97039 | JGI IMG/M metagenome (GOLD analysis project Ga0058701, IMG submission 97039) | Agave microbial communities from Guanajuato, Mexico - Or.Ma.e | ecosystem: Host-associated > Plants > Phyllosphere > Phylloplane/Leaf | place: Guanajuato, Mexico | collected 2012-06-04 | reverse complement strand
TGGCACGACATCTTATCTAAAAGTTGACCTAAATGTTACCTAAGTGATGCCTGTTACAGAAACCTTACGGAAATTAAGAGTGGCATTACACAGCAAAAAGAGATTCTTAAATTCAGATGCAACAAAAGTCAAATCACTGGTCTGAAAAATTTTCAACTCAAATATTTACTGAATGTTAGGTATATCGTTTTTAACCCATCATAGCCCAAAGTATTTGGAGTGAAGTTTAGCTTATTAGAAATTGAAAAGATTTTTTTTCATTGAAATACGCAATTTCAAGCTTTGGAAATTGCCTAAATACTTTGATTTCAGGTTTCCAGAGGGATAATATTTTTTGAATTGAGCCAATTCTGAACAGGAAATATCCTCTTAAATACTTTTTTTTCTGTTTCCGAACGGCATCGCTGGCCGGTGGTGGGTTAAAATAAAACCTTGATAGAAGTCGGAAGAGATATGTCTGAAATTCAGGAAATAATTTGGACTGATTTTTTTCGGATCTGTGATTTGACTTTGCTGCACCTGAATTTAAGATTCTTTTTTTTTACGATGTATATTTGGTGATAGGCAAGCGGAGACAGTGGAGCGAGGCATACTAAATCAAGGTAAGGTTGAGCTCAACCTAGTTATACTATCTGATTTTTGGTTGACCTAACTTACGTAGCTAGGTATGTCGGTAATATTTTAAATATTTCTTTTAATATTTATAAAACAGGAAAAATATAGTTTGAGGTTGAATCACGGTGTAACACAATGCATGCTAAAACCTAATGTGCCATTTTTTTTTCAAGGAGAACTTAACCCACTACCGCCCAGCGATGCCGTTTGAAAACTGATAAAAATATATTTTAGGATCTTTCTAATTCAGAATTGGCACAATTGAAAAAATATCACTCCTGTGGTGGCCTGCAATTTAATTATTTAGGCATTTTCCAAAGCTTAAAACTGCATACTTCAATGTAAAAAAAATCCTTTCAATTTCTATTGAGCTTAACTCCACTCCAAATTCTTTGAGCTCTGATGGGTTAAGGTATTTTTCTAAAATTAAAATAAAAATCAGAATTGTTTTTTTATCGCGATATCGGTGGACTAGGCAGGTCCGTGTCCTGGCAAGAGTTGGTTGATTGAATAGGTTGCCACTGGTGCGCAAACTCTTTAGACAGCTAAGAAAACAGCATGGCTGTCTATCTTTGCTTCCGATCCGAAACGAACGCACGACCCCGAGGAGAACACAGCGATTACATCACTAGGGAGATGTTGTCGAGCTCAAACTTGCTTCACCCTTTCCTTAGTTTTAAAAGCGCCCGTGGCCAACTATTTTCAACAAAACTTGTTTTCTTTCACGGGCCAACTTGGATAACTTGCAATTCCTCTGAACGGACGAATAGTCCTTTGGGACCATCCCGATCACTTCCAACCCTTTCCTGGCAGCGAGCTGCCAGCGTGCTGCCAGTCCAGCCGTGAAAAATCACCACAAACTGCTTACCTTTTTTTCCGCTATTATTCTCGCTCTGCCGATTTAATGTTTCCGAACTTGGCTATTTTTATGCTTATTTGCTTTGTGGTACTTATACGGATTCTCCCTTATGGACCATTCCTCCAGCACTCCTGTTCCTGTTTTTCGATGGGCTGTTTGAACTGTGCTTTAACTCATTCAAAGATATATTCGGGGCTGAAATCTTTACTTTTGATCAATTCGACCCAAGAATTCGGAAATCAAAGCTTTGAAAATGTTATTTTGAAACCCGTCCTTTGTGTTAACCCAAAACAGACACAAGTATTTCGAGTGTAATTCAGCTTACGAAAAATTATAGAAGGATTTTTCTCATTAAAATACGCAAATTTAAGCTTTGAAAAATGCCTAAATTATTAACTTTAATGTTTTTAGAGGGGTGATATTTTTTAAATTGTGACAATACTGAACTAAAAAGGTTCTATAAAATACATTTTTCTGTTTCCGAACGGCATTGCTTGGCGGTAGAGGTTTGAGTTTTTTTTTGGGGGGGGGGGGAAATTGACCTTTGCGTTCTCATTAATTCGTCAAATACTGATCAATCAATAAAAGTTCAAAGAATATGAAAATCCAACAATTTTAGGTAGCTTGATCTTAATCAGAATAGTACCCTAACAGCAAACCTTGTGACCGTCAGGTTAGCAGCACTCGGAGAGTTGGCGGAATAGAAGCTTCCACGTGATTGGCCGACTCAATGTCAGGTTATGGGCCTTTAAAACGAACAGTTTTCTGCACTGAAGAGTGTTACGAGACTTCTCTCAAAGTAGGTACTTCATGTGTCAACTCAAAAGACATACAATAAAACACTGATATTTTTTATTTAAGTATTTAACCTTTTTGTGTCTCCACCTTGCTTTATGTTTCTTCTCCACTGAAGGCGTTTCTCTGCGGCATAGGTAATAAAATTTATACGACGCACTATGGCAATTGGTGTAAAATATGAAACGGAATTGTAAATAGGCTGTGAAAGAGGTTATCACTACCTCAGCTTGAGGCACAGAGGTGTTTATAGCGATTTCGTTGTGCACTTAAGTAAGGCAAGTTACAGGGTACCTCGCAAATTTGATTTAAACTTAAAGCGGAACGCGTTCTTTGAGTTAAGCCAAAAGTTGGATCTAAAGAGGTACTTGTCCCGGATAAGAGATCTTACCTTTAAAATCAGCTGTGTCGTGCGATCTTCTCTCTTCAAATTTTGTAATTAAATCCACTTGTTTTCTTCTTTCTCCCTTTCAATACCAAGCGGAGCGAAAGAGATAAAGTCTTTTTAACCTTAGCCTAACAATTGTAAGTTAACCTACGTTAAAGACACACATTACTTCACTCTAAATCTGAAACAGTGAAAGTCGCCGGGATTCTGTGAAAATTCACTGCTTCCCCTACAAAATTCCTCCACTGAATGAAATCAGAGCAGGAGGACTTTTGTAGGGGAAATAGTGACTTTTCACAGTTCCAGATTTAGTTTTAGTTGTCGGTTCCAGGAACTACTGACTAGAGGTAAGCAGCATCGGACTTGCGAAGCGATACACAAGGCAATTCAGCTAGGTTAATCTAGTCCGCGCGGTTAAAGGTCGTTAATCCTAATAATGTAACGAAAAAGGTCGAGTAAGGCAAGGCCGGTAGGTCATGGGTGGAAGATCAGGGTTTTTTTGGTTTCTGTATTTTACTTCAATCCTCGCCGAGAGAATCAACAAGAGAGAGAGAGAGAAAGAATCAATGTTATCGTCGTCTATTCATTGAAACGCGCTTCTGTCTGATATTTATACAACACCAATCGGGTATTTTTCTAGCGGTGATCGAAAAATCCACTTTACTAACAACCACCTAGCAATGCCGTTCGGAAACAGGTAAAAAAAATTACAGGATTTTTTTAGTTCAGTTTTTTCACAAATAAAAAAAATATGTCACCTCCCTGGAAACCTGAAATTTCATTATTTATGCATTTTCAAAGCTTATCATTGCGTATTTGAATGGAAAAATCCTTTCAATTTCTCTCCAAATACTTTTGCCTATAGGTTAATTTTCAAATTTGGTTTCGAGCCACGAATCCATCAAAGATGACAACCAGCACCCCAAAGTTAAGCGAATCACTAGTTTGACCTTCTGGAATCCCGTCGTAAAAGTGAGGCAGTGATAAAAGTATTAGGCAGACGTAGTCGACCTTTCGGGCCGGAGAAGTCCTGATGGGTTCACCCGGCTAAACCGCAACATCGGCGTGGTTAGCGTGACGGCCTAAGCGACAGCTATCCGAGCGGACTGCACCGGGTCGCGTCGGCGGGACGCGGCGGGACGCGGCGGGACCGAGGCGTGGTGACGGTAAGCCCTGAAATGTATGCGGGTGGGCTTCGGTCCCTTCAGAGAGACGCTGCGCTGCGGCTTGGTCTCCCGGCCTGGACTCGTTACTGCGGCTTTTTTCGTCTCTCCGGTTTTGTTCCCAGGGAGAGTTTACACTCGCTTAATTGTTACTGCACTCGCCGGAGCCCCGTAATAGTCCTACGACGTACAACCCCATAGTTAACGAAACCACCGGACCTGCACCGCACCAAATGTACCGGTTTAGGTACCCTCAAAGTACACTAATAATTGAGTTTTTAATCTTTTCGGTTTTACTTTTTGTTATCGACAAAGTAAGACTTAATGCACGTAACCTCATTTAACTACCGCTCATCGATCCCGTTCGGAAACAGAAAAAAAAGAGGATCTTTTCAATTCAGTATTGTCTTAATTTAAAAAATATATCACCCCTCTAAAACACTGAAATTTAATAATTCGAGCATTTTTCAAAGCTTAAAATTTAGTATTTTAATGGAAGAAATCCTTTCGATTTCTTTTAAGCGAAATTTTACTCCAAAAACTTCGGGCTGTCATGGGTTGTCTAACCTTGGTTAACCTAACCTCACTCTAAATTATTTGAATCAGTGAGAGTCTCTGAGATTCAGTAAAAATTCACTGAATTTCAATCGCTAATCACTGAATTTTTTCAATGGAGCTATATTGACTGAGTCTCAGAGAATTTTCACTGAATCTCACTCTCACTGCTCCAAATTTAGAGATTAGGTATATTTAAAGGCTCTTTCAGCCGTAAAAAAAGGCGTTATCTTTTTATCATGAGCTTCTTCTAATAACAATATTTAAAAAAAATCGTTGGAAAATAAATGAAAAAAAACATTTAAAAACTAAAGTAAAAGGCACTTTTTGAGATGATAAATTGATAAGAACGCACTTTTGCTAATGTAAAGAAAGAAATATGGTCGCATAAGGTTTATTAAGAGGAAACTGAAGGGCGTGGTTCTCTTTTGTACCCGTCCAGACATCATTTCTATTGTGACTTCCTGGTGAAGCTCACTTGAGGTAAGTCCCGGTTCCCCTGTCCGTCCATTCAGGAGTTGAGGGTGGCGGTGACCGGTGCCTGCTCATAAATCGGTGCCTTGACTCAAGCGCTCCGATTTTATTTTCTTCCCTCCCCTATTTTAGCCTAGTTTTCGCACGTTCACAGGACGTCATAAAAACCTCGCGCCCGGGATATAGGCAACTCCTGCGGCGCCGGTCACACTATTTAAACGGGTGTTACCAATCTCAAAATAAGCGCTAGCTGCTGACTAATGTCAACGAGTGGTGATCAAATATCTTCGATTAATGCCACCTAATCACAGGCCTACACTAAGATCTAATCTAAACACTCCGAATCAGTGAAATTCTCCGAGATTCAGTGAGGATTCATTGGATTTCAGTCAATACGATGGCTTCAAAGGAAACGGTATTAGTTGGAAATGCTAGTTCAAGGATATACTATTTTCTATGCTTATAAATTGCTGGTAGCACAGTTTTAAAGCAGCATTTTCAACTAGCACAGTTTTATTTGAAGCTATCGAGCCTCTGATTTTTTTACAGAGGTGCTACATACACTGAAATTCGGTGAATTTTCACTGAATCTCAGACTTTCACTGATTCAAATTTAGAGTAGATGTCTTGATCTTGAATTGAAGCACATCGCTTACGCCTCAATCGTAACGTCAGTCAGACGCACGCTGTTTTCATTACCACATTCGCTATACTGCCTTAGAACCAATAGTATTCATAATACTATTATGGTTTCTCCAAAAAATCGATTTTGCGAAACATTCAGCGGACTATAGGAATATTCTGAAGAAAGTAAAGGCGCAATTTTCAAAGAAGTACGTTTATGAAGGTTCTCGATAAATAAAAATATTGGACATACAATATGGTGTGATACGAAACTGGAATTATTTCCTTCTAGTTTATTGACAAAGCCGTGTGATTTTCCATCCCTGCTTTCGTATTATTGAAGAGGAGGGACGCCAAGATTGTTGGTCCTGTCTTTCTCTCTTTTGCCCTCTATCAATCTCTATCGTCACGTCCTCGTCTTCCGGGGAGGGAAGCTGTGGTGTACCAACACACCTGTCTTCAGTCACACACATATCTACGTGCATCCTTCTCACTCCTCACCTTCTTCAATATGTTTTTCCTTTATTGGGATCGGCCTCGGGGTCCCTGATTAGTCTTGAAATAAATTAAATGCGGTATGAATAATTAGCAATCTTAAAACATCACTCAAACCGCACTCTCTTAGCCCATAACCGCCAAAGGTATTTAGGGTGAAATTTGGCTTAAAGAGGAATTGGAAGTATTTTTTCCACTAAACTACGCAATTTCAAGAGTTAGAAAATGCATAATTAATTGAATTTCAGTTTTTCAGAGGGGCGATATTTTTTAAATTGTGACGATACTGAACTGTAAATATCCTCTTTTTTTCTGTTTGCGATTGGCATCGCTAGGCGGTTGGGTGTTAAAGACTTCGAAGAGAATGCATTCGCTTAAACCAAAACCTTCGGCATTGTTTTTGTTTAATGAGGAACCAGACTCGAAATTCGAATCAAAAAGTGCATATTAGATTAAAATTCACTGAATATGTCAATATAGCACCGCTGAATTTTCTCAGTCGTGCGATATTGACTGAAATTCAGTTAATTTTAATCTGTCAGAGACACTCACAAATTAAGAGCGCACCATACTCATAATCCATCGATTCTAGGAATCAATCCAACAAAATCATAATTGGAAACAAAAATTCATCCTTTATGCATAAAAAACTGCGTCCCTACAGAATGCCGTAGCTCTCATAATTCATATAACCGAAATTAGGGTGTAGTTTTCGACAATGCAGCAGGAAAAGGAAGGGTAGAAGGGTAGAAGCTCTCAAGCCCAAATCAATTCGTCTTTTTGGACAGATGATCAAATTTTGGGAGTGGCTTGGGATGGTACACGACCCGGAGAGGAAATATCTGTGCCCTAGTCAGCATGATTTGAGCGAACATGGCCCCTTTCCTACGAGTCGATATCTTCGCAGTTTGAGTAAGCATGTACTAGTTTGCTGTTCTGGATTCGAATTGAGAGTCGAGAGTAAGCGGCTTTAAAGGGGCTTGAAGGAGGATTTAAAGGACATTCAGGCTGCCCAGAGGCTTCCCAAGGGCTGCTAAGGGACTGCGCCCGCAGACCCTGGAGGAAAAATCAGGAGACGTTGTGATGCACCCTACAGCTGAAATTTCACATCTCCCGCATCTCCGAGTGTTGGCGTTGAAGGTATACCCAGGTCCTCAGGTGAAGTTAAGTTATGAGCCCAGTATTTCGCTTCACCCGACTTTCCAACCAGCATAGACGCGAGAAATGGAAAACTCAAAAGGGTGGCTCGATGTTGCAACGATAATTACGTTCTGGAGACGCCAGGTGGTTCAAGGTATTAGAAATGACTGCAGAGGGGGAAAAAAGCTTGTTTATAGAGCAAGTAACTCCAAGTGGTGCGGTCGAGCGCTAAATTGCTAGGCAACAAGTTGGGAGGTGCAATGTCGATGTGAGAGTTCACATGTGGCGCGAGGCTATGGAATTCGGGGGGGGGGACGTGCACAAAAAGTATGAAGCAAAGAAGCTCTCGGAGGAGTCGAGGAAAAAGGCGGGAATTCGCTGTATCCGGTCAGCCATTTTTTTCATTACTTCTCCTTAAACGTCCCTCGATGGCGTCTAGTGCCTGCGGCAAGGTGAAAAACGGACTGGAGTGGAAACAACACAGCGTCAAGCACGTCCTTGTAAGGGTCCTTTTAGGATCTCTAGAGCTGCCCTTCCACGGTTTCTTATCTCTTTAATCAACTACACCTAACCAAACTCGACGTAGGTAAATCTAAACTAACCGTAAACTGATCAAACCAAATTCCAACAAATCCAAACAACTCTAATCTCACGGTAAAACCACAGGTCTTTATTACAAAAACGTTTAACCCATAACAACCTAAAGTATTTAGAGTAAAATTTAGCTTAAGAGAAATTGGAAGGACTTTTTCCATTAAAATACGCAATTTTAATTCTTAGAAAATGCTTGAATTATTAAATTTCAGGTTTCCAGAGGGGTGATATTTTTTTAAATTGTGACAATACTAAACTGAAACGGTCCTCTGAGAAATACTTTTGCCTGTTTCCGAACGGTATTACTGGGCGGTTGTGGGTTTAGGACACTACGTGTGAATCAGTGAATGTCTCAGTGAAAATTCACTGAATTTTCAGAGACTCTCACTGATTCTAATTTAGAATGTGCCAAGTTTTCAATTTATCCGGCTTCATTCTTACGGGCTTCCTCGAGGCGACTTATGGAACATTTAATTTAACGAGGAGGAGGAGTAAAAATCCCTCGACTGTACACATTGTTGTATCCTATCTCGCTACATTGTCAAGATACGGGAAGCAAACAGCGTACAGAGACGAGGATTTAGATCTAGCCTTGTTGTACCTTCAATTCCTCCAGCTTTAATATTAGCACTTGCTTATTGAGAACTCTACAAGATGCATGATGCTTAGGGAAACGTCGTCAGACAATCAGAAACGAGAGCTCTTCTTCGCAGAGACGAGAAAAGGCTGTATTACACCCGTCTTGAATGATTCCATGAGTAAGAACTCACGGGACGAAAATGAATACTTCCTATTCGATGAGCCTATTCGCACGCCTGTCCCACATAAAATGTTTTAGGTTGGGTTCCGTGCGTTCAAGTAACCCCCCATTTAAGATGCATTACGTTAGTTGACGTGCGTTCAAGTCTCCCTATATTTACAATGGCGTGTGAATAGCCACGATCTTTCCTATTTTATAACAGAGGTAAACCCACTAACGCCCCGCAGCGATGCCGTTTGGAAACAGGGAAAAAAATATTTTAGAGGATCTTGTCATTTTTGCACTGTCACCAAAAAAAAAACACCTCTCTGGAAATCTGAAATTTAATTATTTAGGTGATTTCCAAAGCTTAGAATTGCGTATTTCAATGGAAAGATGAATTTATCCTAAGATAAATTTCATTCCAAATACTTTGGGTTGTTATGGGTTAATGTTTCAGAAAGGAAATTCAAGTCTTCACAGCGCTTTTGGAGTTGTTTTTCTGCCTTGGCGAATAGCCCCTCTCTTCCAGCTGATTGTTATCAATATTTTTCGCTACACTTTTAAATTAATGTTACTCTTGACGACTGCAAAGAAAAATGATGTGTCGAAAAGACCCTAATGAATAGGATCATCATCAGGACATAATTAACAGGAAGTTGTTTACTTTGTGGAAGAAGAAAAATAAGTAGGTAAAGTTCAAGAAAAGCCGCCATGAAAAAGGGGATATACTAACACCAGCTCGCGATTCTGTCACTTCAAGATATTAGAACAAAGCCTGTGGCTAGCTTAAGCAAAAATGATTACCGTGACCTACTTATTTTCGGCTCAGGAACGCATTTCGTAAGTCACGAAACATTATATGTTCCAATAAAATCAGCTTTAGCTTATTTATTGAGAAAGTTAACGTTTAAGACAACAAGATCATCAAATCAGCCGAAATCAAAGTAGATTTTGTTTTGGTACGTCTTTCAATCCAATCCTGTTTTTACTACACGCCGAAAAATAGGTTTCTTAAGTTTACTCAAAAAGGAGTAAAAAAGGGACACATAACTTAGTAAATATTACCAGGTAGGCTAGTAACATTTACTAACCAAGTTGTGTATCCCTTTTTTCCCTAATTTTCGAGTTAACTCAACCCATTTTTCTCTGTGTGCTTTGAGCATAATCTTACAAGTTCTTAAAGCGAGAATTCAAGGCTCTTTGGAGTATTCTGATTTCTTTCAGAAATGACTTGCATGTCAAAAAGTTTTTTTTTTTAATAAAGCTCTTTAGTTTGCGTATCTTAACTCATCTCCTAAAATTGTTATCGATACAATGCAAATATTTAGTCTATAACAAAAATCTCACCGATATATTTCACTCCCGGATCATTTCCTCCGCTTCTTGAAGCGATATCGCGTAAATCGGTTCCACAACAACATTTCAAATTTTCATTGCCCTCCATTTTTGGAAACATATGTAAGGACATTTGCGCTTTTCCTGAGGGTCACGTGAAGATGTCCGTTCTTAAATTTCTTGATTTCTAATTTTAAGGGCCCGTTGTGAAATCCTCGAGTGAGAATTCTGGGCGTGTTTGGAATGCACTTCTTTCGCTTAAAAACGACGTTCAAGTGTTGGCTCGCGAATTGCATTCCTGTGGCTCCACAACGAAATCCATGGCCAGCCCACAACATTGTTCTCTGTCAGCCTTAAAAAGTTCCAGTGGGATCTTTAAGAAACAACACTCGTAGCTAATCCGACAGTGTAAACTTCACTCTGAGAAAACTGCTGCCCTCAAACGGAATAGGGAAACTTCCACCATATACTACTCCGAATGTAGAATTTTACTGCAAACATGTTTGAACAGACAGTTTTACCGAAGGGATCACACAGCTACTTGGCGAAAATTGTAGCTGAATGTTATTAGTTCTCTTCGGGGGGCATTCGATAGCGCCAAAAACCATAAGCGCCAACGCCGCAAGCGCCAGTCCGTAACCGCCAAACAAGAAAAGTCGCAAACGCCAAAGTTCGTATAGGTTAGGTTAGGTCAAGTTAGGT
>Ga0058701_10005574_pt1 | contig 10482 bp, 7 predicted proteins | sample AgamicOrMae_FD_97039 | JGI IMG/M metagenome (GOLD analysis project Ga0058701, IMG submission 97039) | Agave microbial communities from Guanajuato, Mexico - Or.Ma.e | ecosystem: Host-associated > Plants > Phyllosphere > Phylloplane/Leaf | place: Guanajuato, Mexico | collected 2012-06-04 | reverse complement strand
TCTTAACCGCAATACTAACCTTGCCTAACCTAACTTAACCTAACCTAACTTAACCTCACTTAACCTAATCTAACTTAACCTAACCTAACTTGACCTAACCTATACGATCTTTGGCGTTTGCGACTTTTCTCGTTTGGCGGTTACGGACTGGCGCTAGCGGCGTTGGCGCTTGTGGTTTTTGGCGCTATCAAATGCCCCCCGCATTTTCTGACTCAAGAGCCAGAAAATGCAATCATTTAAATTAAGATCGTCAATTCATAACAGAAATATTTGTTTTGTTATCAGGGCTTTATGTGGGACATCGCGCCATCCTTCCGGGCACTCGTCGTCTTCGCAGAACACAGATATTACGGTAAATCCATGCCGTTCGGGAACAAGTCTTTCTCGGTAAGTTACTTGCTCTTACAATTAGATACCCAAGCTCTTTTCTTGACTATTTCCCTTTCTTTGCAAGGACCCGAAATACTTGGGCTACTTGAGCTCTCAGCAAGCTCTCGCGGACTTCGTCGACGTGATCGACCACTTCCAAGGGCTGCGAGACGCCAGAAATTCCAGGACGGCCCCCGTCGTTGCGTTCGGCGGCAGCTATGGCGGAATGCTGTCTGCGTGGCTCAGGATGAAATACCCGGCATCGGTTGCCGGGTAAGTGTTCTGTAATTCCTGTATTTCACTAACACACGCCAAGCTTGAAAGATAGCATGTCTGGGGAGATCGTAACGCACGCCCAGGAGGCCTGAATGTGTGCCGATGATGAGTTGGCGTGCGAATATACACGTCGTTTTCAAAAACTTCGCTATGCTCTAGCTGTCCTCTAAAGTCTTGCGTCGAAGTCTCCCTACGAAATTCAGGAAAGTGCGTCGTTTTTTTTTTTTCGGAAACTGATGAGTATTACCTGTAAAGGATGAGGTAAATTTAAGGAAGCGGAACTCGAAGCGTCTATGTTTAGTCGTCTTTGTATTAAGGCCTTTTGTGAAACGCGAACTTGAAAACGGAGCGGACAGTCATTCGTTGTCTGTGGGTGTTCTTTTGCAACAGCTGAGCGGGCCATTATCTCTGATCTGGCGACTGCCGTTGTGTGTGGCATTTGCACTTATCCGACGAACGTGTGGACGAAACACACATTTTCCTTCGCGGCGATCCCTGGTCGAACTTTCCGTGCGGATATCCGCTTGGATATCCGTAAAATATGGATGTCCGTGTCGAATTATCCGTACAACCACGGATATCCACAGTAAAATCCACGCTCTGAAATTCGTAAAACCGATATCCAAGCGGATATCCGTGCGGATATCGGTGCTACGGATATAGGAGCGCGGTTTAAAACGGATATCCATGGTTGCACGGATAATTCGACACGGACATCTTTAATTTTACGGATATCCAAGCGGATATCCGCACGGACAGTTCGACCAAGGATGTGACGTTTTTGCTGTTGTTCGCAAGGCAATCAGCCGAAATATTACGTTGAAGCGTGTTGAATGAACCAATGCGTCTACCCAATCAGCAAAGAAACGATCTTTGAATTATCATCCCAAAAAAGAGAAAAAAGGAGAAAGAGAAAAGAAAACACCTGAGTTGAAGTGTCCTTGATCCATGCCGGATTATCTAGTTAAAAATATACAAATGGATAACCATGTGTCCATGCTATATCCATATATCTATACAATATCAATGAATCATGAATGTCCATTCGAGTATTTTTAAGTGAATGGATATTTCGGCATTAATATTACTGTAGACATTGCATGGATACTTCAACCCTGGCAGTGGCCTTGGCATGGAAACCGTAAAAATTCGAATGTCGCCGGTTACAATTTTCTTCACTGGAATTTCTTCCGCTGGTTACAATGTCCTTCGCTGGATTTTCTTCGTTTAGCATATCCTTAAAGGATATATTTTCGCGGTCGATTTTGGCCAAAATGTTTTAAAACTACAATTTTTTAAGGGTGAAATTTTCAAGGTGAATATCGTGTATCTTCGGAAAACCATTCCACAACCAAATTTGCACAAATATAAATATTTTCTTCTTTTTTCAGCAAGTTATTGGCATTTGCAATAGCTTTTCCCAAATAATAAACCCGTGGACTTTTTACAATTATTCCAAAATCGTTCAAATTTGATGTGAAAAGAATTCTTTTCACATCAAATTTGAATTTATTTGATTTTAAAATCCGTTTGTAGGCCTTTGTAGCGCATGCCGCCGCGCCGGTTCGAAGGCGCGAAGCGCTGACGGAAAAATCATGTCTGTGTCAGCTTTGATTGGTTTATGTTGCAGGGCCATTGCCGCGTCTGCGCCCATCCTCCAATTCAAGGGCATGACGCCGTGTGACGCCTTTGCCAGAGTTACCACTTCGGTCTACGAAAAAGCGGCCAAGGGATGCCCGCGGTTCATCCAGCGTTCGTGGGGAATTATTCGGAATGTCACGAGCAAAGGTAACAACCAAACGAAAACCCTTACAAAGTGCAGAACATGTTGATTTGTACGCAGGAAATGCTACGAGTAAATGAGGGTCCCAGTTGAAATATTACTACGATAAAAATATTGCGCGTAGCTCTATCCTCTGTTGATCAGAACGCAAGGTTTTGATAGTGTTTATGTTTGTCAGCTGATGGCCTGAACTGGCTGTCCACCGAATTCAAAATGTGCAAAAAGCTCAGCGCCAACCAGATCGACGGATTTTTCGCGAATCTTCAGGATATTTACACGAATTTAGCTATGATCAACTATCCTTATCCTTCGGACTTCCTGTCAAAAGTGCCAGCTAATCCAGTTAAGGTAGGTTAATATTCGTTGTTTTTTAACTTTGTTTGAGTAAGACGATTTGAATTATTTAGGATGGGAAGGGGGGTCGGAATCACGCGTTTATTAGGTCTCATCAGTCTGCTGAAGGGGGTAGCTGACATAAGCGCCAAAAACCACAAGCGCCAACGCCGCAAGCGCCAATCCGTAACCGCCAATTGAGAAAAGTCGCAAACGCCAAAGGTCTTAACCGCAATACTAACCTACCTAACTTAACTTAGCCTAACCTACCTAACCTAACCTATACGAACTTTGGCGTTTGCGGCTTTTCTCGTTTGGTGGTTATTACAGACTGGCGCTTGCAGCGTTGGCGCTTGCAGCGTTGGCGCTTGTGGTTTATGGCGCTATCGAATGCCCCCCTGCTGAAGGAAAATTTATCCCTTTCACACCATTAATATCGTGCGTTCCCCATGACCTTGAGGGAAGGGACTTTACGGCTGAAAATCTGCAGTTTACACTGGAGTGTGATAGAAGTCTTAAAAATTCAATTGAGAGGCATGTTCATTTGTTTTGAATCGACCCTCTTTGATGAACCGAAAACATTGGAGAAATCCGTCGTGACGTGAGCAATGGGTATCTCATTAACTCAGGTCCACCTGTCGGAGAACGAGTCTCACACTCTTATGCATCCTGTTGCTCTTGTCGTAGGTCGTGTGCAACCGGATGCTATCCCAAAGCGAACCACTTCCGGCGCCCGTCGCCCCGCTTCCGGCGGACGTCCCCAAGGAGGATGCTGACGCCCTACGCAGGCTCTTCAGGGGCCTAAACGTCTACTTCAACTACACTGGCGACCAGAAATGCTTCGAACCCAACCAAACTGCGACTGACACGCTTGGCACGGCCGGATGGGGTTTCCAGGTAATTTGCCTCGCGATAACTTCCTCCGTCATCGAATTATATCGCCCCATACGTCTCCCCGTTGGAGTATAGTGGATATGAATGATCATTCTTCACGCACTACCGCCCAGCGATGCGATTCGGAAACAGAAACAAATATTTTAGAGGATCTTTTCAGTTCAGTACTTTCACAATTTAAAAAATATCACGCCTCTAGAAACCTGAAATTTAATAATTTAGGCATTTTTCAAAGCTTAAAATTTCGTATTTGAATGAAAAAAAATCCTTACAATTTCTCTCAAGCTACATTTCACTCCACATAATTTGAGCTGTTTTAAGTTCGTGTTCCACCTTTTCTCACAATCAGAAGGGAAAGCGCAACAAGGCGCCAGATATACGACTTAACCTTATGTTAACCAAGAATGAGCAACTGCGTTACAGGGTAGATAAAGAGCGCGACTAATTTAGTCTCACTTAAGTTAAATATAGCTTATATAAAGTCCAACTGAACGTTCTCTAACGCTGCCCGACTTAACCTAACTAACGGAGGTTATTTCGTATTTGAAGTGTTAGTTGTTGACTGGTTCTGTTAACGGGTTGGTTTGATGACATTCGCAGTCCTGCTCGGAAGTTCCGATGCCGATGTGCACGGACGGGAAGAACGACATGTTTTACCCGTCGCCATGGAATGAAGCTGCCTACACCAAGGAGTGCAAAGCTACCTACAACGTCGAACCCCAGTTCGACTTACCGAGGAAGGAATACGGAGGGAAAGAGCTCTCCACCGCTTCCAACATCGTTTTCAGGTCAGAGTCTTCTCCACTTTTTTTTATCTCTTCTTTCGATTCGATCGTTCATTAACAAACAGGAATGGGGCCAGTTCTCCGTTGAGAATCGACGCTATTTTCGGTTAACAACAGCCTAAGCTTACTAAACCTAACCTTTAAATGAGGAGCTGATCTAAAGCTAAAGAAAATCCTAAGAAAACTGTACCGTAAGTTCGTCTCAATCAGCAGCCACGGCTTCAACGGCTTCGAGGCGTAATTCCGAGCATAGGCAACCGGGTATGCACAAGTGCAGCGCGGGTTGCCTACGCTCTCCGTGCGGGTGAGCTCGGAGAACTTTAGCGCCGATAAATTGGAATGAACTCTTTAGTAAGTTGCATTTTACACCTTATGGGTTTCTGACTGATCCCATTACGTGACTAAAAGACGCATCACCACGTAGCGAAAGTTTTATGACGCAAGGTTTACTTGTGAACTGTCCTCATGGTTTACAGCGTTTATGCCCCCTTGCTATATTCTTCCGCCGTATTTGGCGGCTTACTTGATGCTGAGTTACTTCTACGGTTGCTTGATGATGCGGTATGTTCTTATAACCCTGGTCCGAGAATCCATAGCATATCCATACATGGATTTCCAAAAATCCATGGATACCCACATAGATATCCATGATTTTTGGATCAGTCCTCAATTATCCATATCAGTATGAATATCCACATTGATATCCAAGCCGGGATATCCATGCAAGGACATTCTGCTATGGATATCCTTAAACAATAAAGATCCATGAATGGATATCCATGTTTTATGGATATCAGTCTTCAATTATCCATGATTTTATGGATATCCATTTGGATATCCTTGGATTTCAATTGATATCTATACATTGACTTGCAATGTATTCACGATCCAGGGAAAATATGTATCAGCATCAGCATATCAGCGCTAACAAGAAGTCTGTACTGAGAGAAGTTGTGTTATTTCGTTACGAGTGGTCTTACAATCTTCTCGCTGGATCATGTAGTACAGAAGAATTTGTTCTTCAGCAAATCCCCCCCTCCCCCCTGATGCCAAATGTCCAAGCAGTAAAAATGTGCGAATGTTTTGAACTCGAATAGATGACTTGAATTCTGACGGAAATCATGTTCTAATCCGTAAAGGTGTATTTTCTCCGTAAGAACGTTTTTCAAGATTGATTCGGTGCTCTTCTGGAAAGGTCGTGGATTTAACTATTATGATATTAGAATATATCGCACATCCGAATTGTTCAGAGAAAAATCTGATTCTTCCGATTTTACCGCGAAATACGTATCAAATTCACGTATCGATTTGATGCGTATCAAAAACGTATCAAGTACTCACTCTGGCTCCTTTGGGGTAATTTGGTGTTTGTTGTTGACGAGGATGATACGTCCCTCGTCTGTTGGAGTGATATCTGCTATTGCGTATCCAGATACCTTCAAAAATTCAACGAAGTTTTACACAAACATTCGGTCTCTCTTTTGCTCTGAAATATTTATGCGTGTTCTTCTTAACGTTCGTTATTCTAAAAACTCCAAAGAAGGGATCTTCCTACGCCTACGCAATACCATTTCACAAAAAAAAAAGTTCGTGAATACTTGATTTAAGATATGCGCGTGTTTTGAAAAAGTATTAGTAAAATGTCTTGGTATGAAGGAATCGCGATTTTTTTTGGAATGCTTGACCTAGTTTCTTAGGGTAAGGTCTTTAAAAGGATTCTACCGTGTTATTTTTTTTTTGCGAAAAAGCAAATTTTTGGATGGTAAAGGTGAAAGATGCTCTTTTGGGATGCGATGAAACCCGTTTTTCCCCCTTTTATCGCACCCCGTCACTCTTCCTCCCCACTCTAGAATTTTCCCCCCTTTCTGTAGGTCATCCTCTTCTACCTTCTTCTTCTTCCCCACTTTTCTCCTTCCCTCTCTCTTGGTATTTCCGATTCCTCTTTATATCCTCTCATCCGCTTTTTCTTTGATCCACCAACAGTACGCTGAAGTGAAGACAGGTAGAGAAAGTGACATATGATAGGGGCATGGTTCCAGTTTCCCTGGCTCTATCTGATATGAAAAATACAGTTTCCTACTTTCTTATATGAAAAAGACAGTTTACGAGTTTCTGATATGAAAAAGACAGTTTCCGAGTTTCTGATGCGAAAAATACAGTTTCCTACTCTCTGATATAAAAAATACTGTTTCCGACTTTCTGATATGACAAAGTACAGTTTCCTACTTCCTGATATGAAAAATATATCTTGCAGATATTCTATCCACAATCTATGATTTCCTTCTGTTCTACTGTAGACTGCCGTTTACTAAAAATGCTTACTTTTTTGCTAAGTACTCTCAAGTCGTAGACAAACTTTCCTAAAATAATTATCAGCCGTTTTTTAGGAACCTGAGCTACGCGACGCCAGGCACGTGCCGTAGCCCGCCTTCGGAATCAAAAAGCGAAGCGCTGTGCAATCAGTAATGTTTCTCTCGCCTTTAGTAATGCGCACGTAATAATAATGCACATTAGCTGGTTGGTTAATAGCCCATTGCAAGCTGACGATAACCCTGTTTGTAAAGCATCGATTTTGTGGCATTGCAAAAAGTTTAAAGAAAGCTAGTGGTGTTAATGGAAGGCGCGTGATAACTTATCTATGAAATAGTTCGCTGTGTTGTTTATTTATTCTATGAAATGAAGACTTGGTCCGGCGAATTTCATAGTCTCTCGGCTCGGAGACGATTGATTGAGCCGTGATCTTATGAAATTGGATTTCGCAACGTTAATCTTGGAAAGAGTTCATGCTGATACGAAAAATGCTTTCTACTGATACCAACGCTCCGTGAGAGAATTATTATCTGTCTGCTCAGAATTTTGAGTTGAGAAAAAAAGATATATCTGCTGAAGAGGTTATTTGAGTACGTCTGCTTGTACTGTTGTATGCAAGCTCTTCATGGACCAGTTCGACGGGAGTTGTGTTGATTTCAAATCAAAATTCGAGTCTCAGCCAAGGACCGTTATGTCATCGTAAAAAACGATAAAAAAAAGGTCTTGCTGAAGTCTCTTTGACTTGATCTCGGGGTAACATTTATCAGCTCTTTCTAAACTGATAAAATAAACCTAACTTACAGTCACCTAGCCTGACGCCGCTTTCTTTTGGGCGGAAGCAGCCTGAAATTCAAGCGGCATATCAGGCTTGGCAACAGCTGAGCGGAGCGAAAACGGAGCGAGACACGAGACACGTAATTTAGATTTTCTTCTACGTGATTGAATGTTGGGAATTCTAAAGGTTGAAGGTGGCGCCCTAGAGGGTTTCTACCAGTAATAGGAAATTAACGAACTTCCGCCCAGCGATGTCGTTCGGAAACAGGAAAATGTATTTTAGAGGATCTTTTTAGTTCAGTATTGTCACACTTTAAAAATACCACCCCTATAGAAACCTGAAATTCAATAATTTAGGCATTTCCCAAAGCTTAAAATTGCGTAATTTAATGGGAAAAATCCTAACAATTTCTCTTAAGCTAAAATTCACTCCAAATACTTTGGACTGTTATGGGTTAAGCCATAAAATCTGAGTGATGTCACCCTCGGAATATAAAGTAGGTTACTTAGCATTCAACGTGATAAGAGTGACGCTCCTTTTGTTGCGATTTCCAACTTTTTCACAATTATTTTCCTTGTTGAATCATTATTTTGTTTGTCTTTGTCGTTTGTGAAACAACACTTCCTGGCCCCTATTCGATGTTGTCGCGCGCGTTTAAGATGGTCACTGATAAGCGGATGATGACCAACAATATAAGGAAAAAATAGAAGTACTTGACACTTGGTTTACCATTTCCCGTACATAGACGGACTACCCAGATCTCGAGTGTTTCCTGTTGTGGAAAACCCAGAGGGACTTGATTTGGCTAGACAAAAAAAGCAACTGGCTGGCATACGTTTATCCCATGCGCTTGGAAAGCCTAAAAATATATCTGACAAATTAGGAGCAGTCGATGACGCGGCCGTGGCTCTAGGGAGAGGAACTCCCTGGATAAGAAATACCGCCGGTAGGCAACCCGCTTAACTTACTTGTAAACCAATTTGCCCGAAAAAGGCATGGCGCCCACTAACATAAGATTCCCCGCTACTCTCTTCTTTCATTTTCTCTTATCTATCCCAAAACTCGAACACCTTCAGCCTTCAGTCGTCGTAAAGAGGGCGTTCGTGAGGATTTCGGTCCAGGTATAGGTGATTTTGATACGGACATCCTTCTTTGTAATACAATACTTTCACAGTTTGGAAGGTAGGGTTTTCCACCTCTTGTGTTCCACCTTTCGCCGAGCGTCGCCGAAAGCCGAGTGGAGCCAGAAGCGTCGATGGTACTAGAGAGGACGAATTGGGCAGTCATTTGGGTTCTTATGGAACCGTCGAATGCGTTGTAGTTTATGGAGAAACTTCGGAAACAAGATGGCGGCGCCCATGACTTTGCACCCTCTATGCCTCCTCTCTAGCATATCCAGGCCTTTAAGTTGAGCGACGCACAAGGCACGTAACCTAACCTAACTTGAACAAGGCTAAGGGTCGTCTCGAAGCACGAGGTCGTTGTAGGTCAGTTACAGGAGAAGTGATCGGTACGTAGCGACAGCGGAACTGCAGCAACGCATAAAGAATGACTTTAACCTAACCTTCGCAGATTTATCTCGTTAATCTGCCAGATTTAATGAAATTTTAATCCAGAGTGGAACATACCACCTGAAGAGCTCAGGCTCTGTCACGTTGATTGGGAGCATTTTTTTGACCTCTTGTACCTGTCAAGCCTAGCATAACATGTTTGTTGCACTTGGCGATTTTCATTCTACACCAGAAAAAAGAATAAGGTGTTTAAGTGTTCGTGCTTGTAAGATCATATTGCGGCACCAGCTCGCCACCTGATCTACTTGGCAGTGCTTACCAAGAATGCACTTGGTGGCCTGAACTTGAGTCCACGACGAGACCGTGTCAGCTGAAAATATTGCCTTAATGCAGAATAACTGCAACCTATTCTGAAAACGTGGCCTCAGATGGTGCTTTTAAACCATTCGCGTCACTCCACCGAAAGAAACACTCAAGTCATTCATCTAACGAAAAGTTAAGTCAAAGGTAGTGGGTAGCTGGCTTGTCCATATTTGCTACGATACTTTTGCTCTAAACTGTTCGTTTGACTTTCAATAATTTTGGTCAACATAAGGTGTATACCGCGGGTTTGTGGCGTGACTGGTCAGCCAATCAGATTTTTATCTCCCGGACCAATAAAGAACGCGCTCAGGTTCAAGTTCGCTATCTCAGTGTCTCTGCGGGACCAGTCGGAAGATTTGGGAAGTTTTCAGGGACGGACGATAGACTACCGAGGCAATATGGAAAAAAAAGGAAGAACTTATTGGTTTCGGACTAACCACTCAAACTAAATCTCATACTTAGTAAATACCGGTACTAGCAGTCTCAAAAGTATTGATCGCTTCAACTATTTCGAACCTCCGTAGCTTTGGAACGGAAAGAGATACGACAAAAAGCCGATATCAAATTAACAGATCTCTTGAAGATATAGCGGTTTTATTCTGTCCATATCTGACATACCTCTCTCCGGTCTTTTTCCCCCTATCCATATGGAGATGAAATACTTGTTCAACATTTTTATCTAGATACTGAATTCAGATACTATAGCAAGAACCGTATCTATATATGAGATGAGAGACTTTTCATAATTTTCTGAGATACTTTTAGGTTTTTTTGAGGTACTCGGAATATTTAACTTTGATTGTTGGTATTCATCCCATAATGTAAAACAACAGATATCCTACCCCAGAATTTGGAAATCTGATAAGTTTCGTAAGATGGTAAAGAAGGGTTATTACAGTCTCCCAAATTTTTCCTTTCTACTCCCCTCACCCGGATCAGGAAAAACCCTGTTGTGTCGCTTATGCGGTACCGGTACCGTATCTGGTATCTAAGATAATATTCTATACGAAAAAATGTATCAAATAGACACTCTTCCAAAAGAATCTGGATTAAACAATACCGGAAAAAGTATATCAGATATAC
>Ga0058701_10005573_pt1 | contig 10483 bp, 6 predicted proteins | sample AgamicOrMae_FD_97039 | JGI IMG/M metagenome (GOLD analysis project Ga0058701, IMG submission 97039) | Agave microbial communities from Guanajuato, Mexico - Or.Ma.e | ecosystem: Host-associated > Plants > Phyllosphere > Phylloplane/Leaf | place: Guanajuato, Mexico | collected 2012-06-04 | reverse complement strand
TATCTAAGGGGCTCACTTTCCTTTTGTTATATCCTTCTTCACGTAAATAACATCTTAAGCCTTCAAATTCTTATTGTTAAATATTTGCTTTGGTAGATATGTGATCAATATTTTGGCAATATTTGTTTTTTTATAGAATTACTTAGGTTGCTTTTTAATTTTTATTTTATTTACTTGTTTAAATTATTTATATAGCTTTCCTTCATTTTTGTTCTTTTATGTAACGTTTTTCCGGTGGACTACGATACTCAAATCCAAGAAAACAGTCAGAAATAAGCTCATAAATTCTTTTCTTTACAACAGGTTAATAAGTTCGAAGGTTCACAATAAATAGCTACAACCCCCAAAGATGCATCCAAAAAAAGAAAAGAAAATTTAAATTATCCTTTAAAGAGTAAAATCGTGGACTAATATGTTCCATTTCCCTGCCTGTGGTATTCGGCTTTCACCAGTCTTTCATGATAAAAAAAGACATTAATTGTGGGGTAGGTTAACGTAGGTCAGGTTAACCTAAACGTCGGTATCTCGCCAAGCTTAATATCTCTGTCAGGGTGTGTTGAAAAGTACGCTGCAATGGTTTCGGCAATTGTTACGTTAACTCACGGTTACGTGAGGTGCGATACCTTGAACTCTTCTATCGTTCCACCTTGCTTGGCGACAAAAGATAGAACACTGAAGGTAGAAACCGCGACCTTTTAATACTACTCAGCATTCCTCACCAAGAACAATTAATAAAGGTCAGTAATTCTATTCGCACGCCCATGTTAATACAAGAGAGACCTGAACGCAGGGAGACCAACCAAACGCATTTTAAATGGGAAAAGACTTGAAAATTAAATTGGGCAGCCTACAAAAAGTCACTCGTAAATACTACCTCTTCTATGCAGCTCTCGCCCGTGAAAATACTTTCAATCATGATATTACCAAAAAGATCTCTTTGGTAAAGATTGTGGGTTACTATTTAAGAATAACTTTTCCCTAAAACACGCCCTCTTGAAACTTGAACAGATCGCCGAAGATTCTACCAGATGGGTAACAAGAGTGTTGGCAACCCTGTTTATTACGAGCATTACAGCTGTGGCAATCTCGTCTGGACAAAGCGGTCGTATTGGGTAGCTCCCCCTGTAGAGGTGAGCCCCTGTATAAAGGTACAGACACTGATCCAAAGCAATTCCGATAAAAAAGGGAAAAAGTAATGTAACATTCGTGGTCATAAGGCGTTCGGTCCGAAGCACGCGATAAGCTCGTAAAGCCTGGAGCGTTGTGACAATGACGATTCCCGCAAAGTTGGCACCACTGAGCGCGTCCGGTAGCTGCCACGAGGTCAGCAAATGGACGCTTTTAGCACGTTCGGCGGACGGCGAACATTTAACGCAGCGCCATCTATCATAACTTCGGAACTAGCGCCACCTGCCGATCATTTCGGGAACTGTAAAATAGCGCTGTTCAATACTGTTTCAAAGGCTGGTTTCTCCTTTGCGTTCCATCTTTCATTGCCCAACAATAGCATGGGTGAGGAACACGGCAAACTTGTCCTACGTTGACTAGACTTATAGGTGAACTTCACCATAAATTTGAATCAGTGAGTGTCTCAGAATTAGTGAAAATTCACTGAATCTAGGACTCTCACTGATTCAAATTTAGAGTGTTGGTTGGAGGAACGATGTACGATGCAGAAAACAGCAAACCTTGGTTAACCTAGGTTAACGCTAACCAGGTGTAGATTAATCTTGAAGTTAAGTTGCTAACATAACAGAGCGGTTGTATGACGTTCTCATAAGGTAAACTGCAGGTGGGTATGCTAAGGATTTGTAAGGTTGTTTTCAAAAAATCTAGTAACGAAGCATCGGTTTAGAGCCGTTTATGTACAATCGGATTACCCCCTTCAATGGAATAATATCCTTGTGGGATTGTTCAAAAACTGCATGAAAATGCGTTTCCGTACTGATTGCTTTCCATCGTCGTTTTTTCCAACAAATTCCATGTTTCATGAACTCTTTGGTATTTCAATAACTGGGTCATCTGACTTCTCAAAACGCTCTCAAAAGAAATGTATACCAATAAGATGTTGAGACTTACAAATGAATGGCCTGCTTGTAAAACAGTCGAAGTTCCGCCAGCTCTGTACTTCAAGATGCGGCCCATTCGACTGCACGTCGAACCGCATTCGAAAGAGCCTCCCTTTTCTAAAGGACCTCCCCTCTCAGACCGAACGACAGAAAAAATGCTCGCGGCCACTTCTTCCGAGAAAGCACAATAGAGGCAAGTTAATTCGTCATAACACGTGTATACCCTCCCCGAAGACACGGCCCACGTGGGCCAATGGGTCCACACGAGCCATGGGCCATGGGCCAGGGGCTTGAACCGTCACAATCAGAGCACTTCGCAGGGGAATTGGATTTGGAAATACAAAGACTCCAAAGTTTGGTCGTTGTGCGGTTCGTGGATGGCCCCACTTTCGTTGGCTTAGGTAAGCCCCCGACCACAAACAGACGCGTCACTACGGGCCACGTTGCTCTTAACCACGTTCTACAATGCCCTTGCGGTTGCGTCATTCTACCCAAGGCACACTGCACAGTCGAATGGGGCCAAGTCATTTTACGGGCTTGGTCTGACCTTGAATCAATGTGTACAGTGGGCCATATAAGTCATGACCCTGAGTGTTTCTCATGGGGCATGACTTTTGTGACCCACTGTACGTAACGCAGGAGAAAGTAAAGGAGGTTTGATAATTCGCAGTCAACGAGATTCTGTGTTCGTACCTGAGTCAAATGGGTTGTTTCACGCAAGTATAGCTGCGTTGAAGCTTTGGGGTATCGTGTTTTGAGAGGAGTCAGTCTCATTTACGTGGTAGCAGCTGACCTCGTCCGGTAGCTGTAAACAATCGAATGGGATAATACGAGACTGCATACGTTTGGCATCATAAAAACTACCCATGTTTTAGGAAGGTCCATACCTGTTTTTGGTGGTAAAAGAGGGGAAAAGCGTAAGTGGGTTATTTTGGAAGATACACTTATCAACCACCACGTATATCAATGGTGAGCTCACAGCTAGACCTTTTCATTGATATGATTGCCGATAGGTTTATCTATTAAAAAATAACTGAACGCTTTTCTCCTGTTTAACATTCACATCAAAACAGAGATGTGGAACCACCCCAAACAGGGGTTAGTTCTTATTACGAGGAATTGCTGCGTTGAAGCTTTACGGTGACGCAAGTTTTGAGAGTAATCTGATTTATGTAAGTGGTCGTTCCTACGAAGTCAACGGTCAAATGGAATAGACACTGCAGTCATACAATGATGTGCAGTAAGTTTTGTGTCAAGAGTCGACTCTGACGGTAGATGGCAACTATATAGGAAAGAGTGAACGTAGGCCCGGTAACAGTTCATCCAGCCACAAATACGCATTAAGTCAAACTAAACGCTTTATAGCGAATGCGCTTTATAGCGAATGCGCTTTATAGCGAATGGTGTATCTTTCCCTACACTTGCATTATCAATTCGCCCCTGGCTGGCGGCACGCCTGGCGGCGCCACTGGCTGGCAGCGAGGCTCCAATCAGATGCATCTAATGCAGAGCTGACGATGCAACGAGTCATGATTCTTCATTATCTTCACATCTGCATGATCAATGCCACCGCCCGACAGGGCGAGCCGCAGCGTCGCCTATCAATAAATCCGTACGGAATTCGACACAATCACAATCACGCAGAAAATCAAGTTCAAGTGTCCTGCTCTCCTTGTCACACTCGCACACAATAATACTGCTTATTCGCAGCAACGTTGAATGTGTCAACCTCACCCTTATCAAGTTTTTCCTCCATTACACTCATACACTATTTTTGGTGCTAACTTAGTATCAAAATGTAAAAACGAACAAGGTCTACAGTGAAAACTAACCCCTCTTTTAGGTAGTCCTGAACATGTTTAAGGCAGTCCTGAACATGTTTAAGGTAGTCCTAAACCTGTTTTAGGTAGTCCTAGGTAGTCCTAATCCTGTTTTAGGTAGCCCTAATCCTGTTTTAAGTAGTCCTAATCCTGTTTTAGGTAGTCCTAATCCTGTTTTAGGTAGTCCTAATCCTGTTTTAGGTAGTCCTAATCCTGTTTTAGGTGGTACCAAACCTGTTTTATAGGTAGTCCTAAACCTGTTTCAGGTATGAAGATAAAATATGGGAAGAGTGTAATTTGGTTATTAAGATACTCTTTAACAAACATATCAATTGAAACCTCTCCACGAGGCCTTTTCATTGATATGGTTGTTGATAGGTTTATCTTAAAAATAATCACATTACGGTCCTCCCCTGTTTCATCTTCATGCCCAAAACAGGTGTGGTGAAACTACTTAAAACAGTGGTTAGCATTCTCTTCGTTAAAATAAAGTTTCATTCGAAAGGATCTCGAAGTAAAGTTAGGTTCAAATCAATCGTATCCGAACCTGCACTCTGTAAGTCAATGCAAAGTAAGTCAAAAAGGCATCGTCACTTACCTTCACTGGAGGTGTTCGATGGCTCTTCGGTCCCCATGAGCGGTAATTCACGAATGACGTCCGCAATCGAGGTGACGAGGGGGGTACGGCCTATGCGGACGCTAGTAGACGTTGGGAGGGGGGGGTCGTTGCCGCTGCGGATATTCTATTGTAAATTATCATTCAAGTTTAAAATAATTTTCTTAAAAAAATATTTTATTCCATTTCTATGAGACAATTATTTAATTTCCTTGAAACTAATTATCATAAATTAACTGTTTCCGGTAACTTTCTTCTTTTAACAAAAAAAAACGTTGCAAAGGGGGGGGGTATTTACCTCAATGCAGACGTTCACAAAAGGAGGGTGCCAACCCATGGACGTGTGCGGACATGGCGGAGGGGGGGGTCAAAAATGCCCCCCCCCCAAAAAAAACTGCAGACGTCCTTTGTGAATGGCCCATAAGCGCGTTGTTAACCATCGTTTCTGCGTTATTTCCTGTAAAAAAAAGGAACAGATTTTAAATCTTACAATGAATATCTAGGGAATATTGAATTACGCTCGAAAACGTATCCACCGTGCATTAGCTTGCCTCAGGCTTTGGATAGCCAAAAACAAACCGTCAAAAGTTGCTATTGAAAAAAAAATAAGAAAAAAGAAAAAAAAAGAAGAAAATAAATGACAATTTAAAGTGTGGGAGAGTTCCTCTGGCTCTCCTGTTAACTGGAAATCGCATTAAAAAGATACAAGTTATGTCAACGACTGCTCTCCACTCTGCTTGCAGAGTCCCGTTCCAATTCACCGTGTCTTGTGACCCTGAATTCTCACACCCCAATCGCAAAGTTTGTATATCCCGGCTTTCCCCCTCTTCCTCCCTACCCTTTCCTACCCACACCCCCCTCCTCCCCCGCCCCTCTCCTTCCCATCCCCCCCACAAAGGTAAAAGAGTGCAGCAGTGAAGCGAGGGCGGGAAATGTGGGAGGGCAGGGATGCAAGAGAGTTGCTGATTTGCAGTAATTGAAACACATAACTCGAGGCCGCTAGCATGGCCTGTGTTAAGTCAATTACAATGGCCCCGTCAGAGGGTACTCGGGGGGAGGGGGATACACGCATGCCCCTCGGAACAACAGTCGCTCTCCACCCCCAAATGATTCAACAACCAACCGTTTTATCACTCCTGTTCACTACTCTCTCCTCAGCCCGACGGAAAAGATGATATCGAACTTTTCTTACAAGATTTTCCTAACGGAAAAAAGTTTGTTATTGCGCGCTGAATTTCAGCGTAATTTTGTTTACACTCTAAATTTGAATCAGAAAAAATCTGAGATTCGGTGAAAAATCGCTGAATTTCAGTCTGTAAAAGATCTCTGAAAAAAAATCATTGGTGTTATATTGACGGATATACAGTGGATTTCACAGCTACAAAAACCTTGTCATGGAATTCAGATCGAGAAAAAATGCAGTATATAAGAAAATATCTCGTTCAACTCATCAGTAAATGTTGAATGTTTATATTATATTTATATAAATAATATATTTTATATTAAATTTTAGACCAAAATAAAAACGCGCGGCCATTCGGAAAAAGCTTATTCATTTAATAAACGTAACTTGCAAGATAATAAATGTTGTCCTTTTGATCGCGATTTAAAATTATCCTCTCACCACCACCCATAAACATCATATCCGATCCAGAGAGCGTGTAAGCGCCATCTGTTGGAAATGGCCGACATCTTTCACAACAAACCTAAAAAAGGGCCATAAAAGGGTCATTGGCCCGACATTCCAGAGACGCAGTTAACAAAATTTACAACGGGCGGGGCATTTTTTCGTAACGAAAATGAAAGTAGACCGTTTGGTGACCAGTCCTATTGGATCGGGGGAATGATAAACGCTTCCACGAAAATCGGCCAGTCCAACCCTTTTATCGCAGTTGAACCCCATTCCAAAGAGCTGGTCCTCGGTTGCATGAACCGAATATCCAAAAAAGCGAATTATATTTAGTAGTTATGATTAAAACAGGTCACTCCGAAGAGAGTAAACTTTTTCAAATATTTAGTTACCTGATACATTCAACAATTATTACTCATTCACAGTAAAAACTAGCCTTTGTTTTAGGTATCAAGATAAAAAAAGGGGGAGAGCGTTATTTGATTATTTTTAGAGATACTGCTATGAATAACCTAATCAATGGAGAGCTCTCGACGAGACCTTTTCATTGATACGGTTGTTGATAGGTTTATCTTTAAGAGTAACTGGTAAATTACGCCCTCCCCGTTTCACCTTCATAGCTTCTAGATATGATAAACTGGTGATATCTCTATCATATCTTAAACAAGTTAAATAGGTGTGGGACTATCTAAAACATGTGTTAAATACTGTTTCTTGATTTTTTTTCACTCTCCAACTTTGGCGAGAAAAGAGGTTAGAAGAGTAATACTTTTTGCGGAACAGTGGGGTTGTTTCATGGCAAAAAGGACCACCTTAAATTAAGTCTTAGTAAACTGATACTAGTATGACTTTCGGCCTACTTGACCAATTACAAGCAAATAATTTATCACATGTTGAATATGTCGCAGTTAAACTCAATCAAATATCAATTCAGGCTAAAGCGAACGAGGCAGTACCGGTACATGCCACTTTTCAAATTTACACTAAAGACAACATCTAGAACTGGATCAATGTACGGGGATCATGGGGCGTTAGAAATATTTTGGAGACATATCTTACATAAAGGTTACAGCAGCCCCCCCTCCCCACCAAGACAACGATCTGAACGCATTGTCCTCCAATCATGAATCTTCTCCAACTCAGCGATTCTGCCCCCTCTCATGCCCCTCTCCTTCCCCTCTCATCCAAATTAGAAGAGTTTCTCTATCGATCTCTTCTGTGATTAGAAAGAAAAAAATCGGTATTAAGGTTGTTATTTACGGTTGATTTGAAACTATGGATGCGGTTTGCAGTGTTTGATGAGTCTTTGGCGGTCTGATCAAGGTGATTCGCTTGGTTCCGAAACTATCAATCAAGCTGTGATTTAGCGTGATAACAGTTCAGCCATTCAGCCTTGAGAAAAGGGAATCGAAAATAGGATCCTCGTTTTTATTGGTATTCCATTGTCTCCTAAAAATTTGGTTCGAATCGAACTATGTAAAAAAAACATTTTGAGCGTGTTTCCAAACCTTTTTCGGGACACTAAAACAGGTTTTCCGCCGGGTTTGACGTTGCTGAACCTCATCCCTGGGAAAGTACTATCAGTCCAAAAGGTATTGTCCAGTTCTGGTCGTGCAACAAGGCGGTGACCAATGTATTTCCCCATAAGGCGGAGCCTTCCAGCGCGACCACAAACGGACAATACCTTTTGGACTGCTAGTACTTACACCCCCAAAAAGTTTCATTGAAAAATCTTGTGTTGGCCTGGGAATATTCCCTTACGAATATGTCCGATCTTGCAACTCATTTCTCTCTGAAAGCTTTGATGCGATAACGCCCTTACGTTTTCTGAAACGAGTGAGGCTTAAGGCTACCTACCCTGCTTTCTAAGAGTGAGCCTTCAAGTGTGCGATCATACAAAGTCCGTTCCTTTTCTTTACTAAGTATTCGCCTACTGAAAGTAAAGCTTCATGGTGTAATTAATGAGGGCATGCGTGTTTGCACCAAAGGTTACTGGTTCGCACCACTGGCAGCCGGCTCACCCAACGGTTCGGTGGTTTGCGCGGGGCATATACCAGCTAACGTGCAATGATGCCGGTTATGGATTTCAAACGGAATCTCCAAAGATCCAAGCAATCTTGCAGCCATGGAAATTTAATAAAGCAGTTGAAAAAACATGCGATCAAAGCTTTCTTCAATCAAAACACATACTGTACGACTGATTATATATGTATGTACAGTTGAGATAAAAAGTCTTGTCAACTTTAGAGTGGGCCATTCCATAAGGAAGACTCGACTTCTGATCTCAAGTGTACAGTGAAAGCTTCAAAATTCAGAATCAACGAGGCATTGGTTTTAAGGCACATGAGGAAAGCATAGTACTTTTACGTCCGTAAAGAAACGCCTCTTTTCTCTTTCATAACCGACGTAAAATTAATATAAACTTAAGTAAGCTATAACCTATCGAAACCTAGTTCCACTATGCGTATGGCCAGGGGGCATTCGATAGCGCCAAAAACCATAAGCGCCAACGCCGCAAGCGCCAGTCCGTAACCGCCAAACGAGGAAAGTCGCAAACGCCAAAGTTCGTATAGGTTAGGTCAAGTTGGGTTAGGCTAAGTTAGGTGAGGTTAAGTTAGGTTTGGTTAGGTCAGGTTAGCATTGCGGTTAAAACCTTTGGCGTTTGCGAATTTTTCTCGTTTGGCGGTTACAGATTGGCGCTTGCGGCGTTGGCGCTAGTGGTTTTTGGCGCTTATGACAGCTACCCCGTATAGCCTATAGTTTTACCACATTTCGTGTCGCCTTACACAAGTTTGACGCAGTCTGGACATCTTTGAAATGCAGATTTTCATGGGCGCTCATTTTTCAAGGATTCAAATTATGCTGAAAACGTGTTTAATGAGCGTCACAGCTCTGAGCCATTTCGACAGGGAACACCTAAGATAGTTAATGTATAGCCCATATTTATCGATGATCACTGTAAGAAACAAACATTTGTTTTAAGTATAACTGTATGAATGTTAAACAGTGGAAGACCGTAATTGGTTACTTTTTGAGGTACTCCTATGAGGAAAAAGAAAATTGAAAGCTGTCGACGAGACCGTTTCATTGATACACTTAAGGATATGTAAAGTAACCCAATGGCTCTTCCCTTGTTTCACCATCAGACTCTGAACGGGCATGAAAGTATCTAAAACTTTAGTTTTTGTGATCCCTGAAGCTTTTTACGAAAACCTCGTGGGCAAAAAAATGAACAGGTTATGCACTTGTCTAATATCTCATTTTTTTCCATGGACACACCGCTCAGTTTAAAATAAGGGAGCGTCTATTGACCCGACTGCCCCATATAAAATGTATCAGGTTGGGTTCCATGCGTTCAAGTCACCTCCCATTTCAAATGCATTAGGTTAGTTACGTGCGTTCAAGTCTCCCTGAATGAACTGCATGTCGGGTCGATAGCAACACCCTTGAAATAATGAGTGCCGAGAACAAAGGTAGTAATGCCGTCGGTTAGTTATGATAGTGATGATATTGTTGTTAACAAGGCCTGGGAAACAGCATATGATGTAATCGCACGGTATCTTGCGCTTGAGATATCCCTGCAAGAGCCTCTAGAAGAGATTCAGAAGCGTCTGGGCTAACTCTACCGATCACAAGGATCTATTACAGGGCTCTAGGTAATCCCCAGCGCCACAGTGCCACCAAATTAAACGGTTAAATCCGCTGGCAACTCCCAAGGCGAGGCCTCTCGCTCAATCCCACGGGCTGCAAGAGCAACGCAAAATCAGGCTTATAAGTGCATTTCCGGTGCAGAGGGATGCAAGCCGACAAGATGGCGTCGACGAGTCCCACCGCTCTAGGGGATTTACTGGAACGTACGTCAGCCAGGCAGCCTCGACATAGTTTATTCTGTGAAACGTGTTTTTACAATAAAAGACTACCTGCTGCCGCAGGGGAAAAATTGCAAATATGGGGATAACGAATATTTTTGCTACAGGAGCGAATTCGCAGCAGGAGCGCAACAGTAGATTATGCTTTGCAGCGGGAGTTAATAATTAGCTTCGTTGTCCCCATTTCCAATTTTTTAGCTGCAGCAGCGAATTATTTTTTCGGTGACTTAGGCGATAAAGTATCTTACTTTTTAGATTTTTTTATTTGTAATATTTTCCGAGCAGATTTTTTATTTTATCCTGAATTTTCATTTAGGGCGTTGGCTAAATTTTAATTAGTCTACTTGAAGTGTGTACGGGATAAAGATGCTTTGGAGAGGAACTTCACGGAAAAAAAAGTTTTGTTATACCAACAAAATCATTTGTTAAAATAGGGATAACAAAAATATTTTGTTACAACAACAAAATGTTTGGTTCTA
>Ga0058701_10005572_pt1 | contig 10483 bp, 5 predicted proteins | sample AgamicOrMae_FD_97039 | JGI IMG/M metagenome (GOLD analysis project Ga0058701, IMG submission 97039) | Agave microbial communities from Guanajuato, Mexico - Or.Ma.e | ecosystem: Host-associated > Plants > Phyllosphere > Phylloplane/Leaf | place: Guanajuato, Mexico | collected 2012-06-04 | reverse complement strand
TTTAAAGGAATGCAAAAAAGCATCTCCTACTTGTTTTACAACCAATATCATTTACTTTCCTAGGCAGAGCCAAATAATAAGAGGTAATTTTTAAGGCTTTTAACTCCTACATGTGGCCTTAAGAGAAATTCGAACACTCTGAATTTAAAATAGTTATTTTTTGGCTAAATTGATTTTGTCATTTTTGTTTGACTATTTAATTTAGTCATTTGTAAATTCAGTGTAAAATTGTCAAAATTGACTTAGATTTAGCTGTTAAAACATTTCTACTATTTTTAGTGTTAATATTTTCTAGTACCACTATTAGCTTGGTGTATGAGTCTAAAATAAGTCATTTTTTCTACACTTACTATTTAGCGAGTACTTTTATTACTATTTAAATAGTCATTTTCGACTAAAAAATAGTCATATTTGACTAATTAATGTATTAAAATTTTAGCTATTGAACTTTAGTCAAATTTGACTTTTTCTAATAGGAAGCTGTAAATGACTAATTAAATAGTTAAAAGTGACTAAAGAATAGTCTTTTTTTAACTAAAAAATAGTCAAAATTGACTAATTGAAATATGAAAATTGTAGCAACTATTCTTTAGTCAAATTTGACCATTTCAGATTTAGAGTTAAGGGATTTTTTCCATTAAGTTACCCAATTTTAAGCTTGAGAAAATGCCTAAATTATCAAATTTCAGGTTTTCAGAGGTGTGATATTTTTTAATTTTGACAATACTGGACTAAAATGATCCTCTAAAATAAATTTGCCTGTTTCCGAGCGGCATCACTGGGCGGTAGTGGGTTAACCGTCCAGTTCGAGGACCTTCAAAACTGCATTTTCCGTGATCGGCAATCCTTCCATAAACTAGTACTACCAAAATACACATATACTTATATGTGTATTTTGGTCAGCAGAAACAGTTAACATCTGCTTCCCTCCATCCTCTTCCCTTTCCGGTATCTTCTACGGGCAAGACAGGCCTGTCATTCTCCACCGATGCCGCCGTCGCTAACTTCAATTGAAAAACGTAAATATACAGTGGGCCACAAAAGTCATGACCCTTGCTTTCATAAGAAATACATGGAAGCAGGGGTCATGACTTTTGTGGCCCACTGTACGCGCGCAGAAACAAACGCGTTTGCGTTTTTCGAAGATGTGTTCAGAAGGCCTTTCTCAGCAACATACTCCAACTTTAGCAAAATCTTACCGGGCCAACTTTTGTAATGAACTCCGTTCGGAGTCCTTTAATAGACCCAGACTACTACCTGTCTTTAGAAGCATCGTCCACCTTTTTTCGAGTGTGAGGATTTAACGGTTATAACGCGCGTTTTGGCATATCTCGATACGATATACCGATCCCATTGCCACTCCGAACAGAAGGGTTCAGCGCGGTGAAAGTAGCGCGCCATCGATGTTGCTACCATTGGTTGTAGTAATTTGCCATCCCTAAGAAATCTGTAGTGTAATGAACTACCTCATGGTACGAACTGCCTGCTCTGGTGACAATTTCAATTGTTGTTGTAACAGTTCATATTTTTTGTAACGATTGAAATTGTCACCTCGACCATTGTAGTTTTCTGACGCTTATTAACACACTTTTTGTTGGGTCAAAAAAGTCGTTTTCTCCGCGAACGGGGACGAAAACTCGCTGTTTGACGTCGAGGTGTCTTGGAGTCGTATGCTTCGGTATTCGACGTTGATACATAACTGACATAAACACTCGTGACATATTGCCTGCTGGTGGCTTTTCTACGTGAGTAACATGATAACTTAGAGCTCGAGGCGGCTTTCAATATGAACAGGTCAGCAGTATGCTTATCTTTTTTTTTTCATGTAGGCCTACAGACTATGAATGTACAGGAATAATAATATATTTGAAAACTTTTTTTTTCTGAATAATGGAGGTGTTCATTGTCATTCCTTCTTAAGATCATTACTAAAAACGTGTGACCATGTTACACAAAACATATGGTGAAAGTCCAGTTAAATAACGGTAATACACGTTACTTTTTTTTTACAAAATTCTAAAATAAAAATAATTTTTAAAAAAGAAGATTGTTTCGAAAATGGGCAATGCTATGATTGCTGAACATCGTGTAAGAAATCGCTTTCTTTATTTTTATTTTATTTTTTTATTTTATTTTTTTCTGTGGCCATAGATTATTATCGACAGACGATTGCTAGAGCTTTTGTATTTCTTCTAAGGAAACGCTGTCAGAAATCATAGCTTCATCAGATCTCCTGCCGGCTAATCTAGCATCGGCAGGCCCCTGCATGCCAACAGGTAGGCCACTCGCCAGACACTTGCGTAACGTAGTTGCCGCCCTTCGCTCAGACCGGATCCCCCCCCCACCACCACCTGCGCCCAGCTGACCCACGACCATTCCCTCGCGCTATTCAGATTGTTCATCGGCAAAGAAGGTAAAACCTTCAAAATATTAGGTTAAAAGTTTTCACTTAGTTTGGTGAATTATATGTGGGTAAAAATGTGTACCTTAGTTGAGCTTTTGATTGTTGTAATATTTACCAAGCACATGTTCATATCATATTTCGGGGTAAACCACTTGAAGTTTTACAATTTGTTTGTTATGAAGGGGCGAGGTACAACTAAATAAATAATTTTGTCTGCAATTTGGTGCGTTCATTTTTTTTACCCTGGAAAATACCGTACACCTTAAGTTATCTGAAGTGTTCTTTTTAAATTTTAAAACACACAACAATAACCTTTATTTATGGAACTACTCTATGGCTCATTACACTTCACACTAGGTTAAGTGCCACAATCGGTATGGTACAGAAAGTTTAAAAACAAAAAGTAAATCCTTGACCTTTTTTTTCTCAACTAGGCTAAACAATCTTCCACATATTTTTTTAGCGAGGAGCTAGCTATCCAAGCCATCGCTAACCCAATGCTACAATTACCAGCTCAAAGTTTGAGCGGATTTAAAGAGAGTCATCTACTTGTTGTGCCGCAAACCGCCAGCAAAGGAAGGAATGCAGTTGAGCTACCGGGACGCTTTCGCTTCACTTCCAGTTTATTATTCCTGAGAAAAAGAAAGAAAAAGTAAAGAGAAAAAGAGACAGAACTCAGTCCTTAAATTTGCATTCAATTTGAAACACCTGCTCCCGCGACGGAAAAGCTGGCAAGAGAATGAAAGGATTACGGCAAGCAAGCAGAGGGGCCGGCCGTTTAGGTCCCCTACTTTCCCCTCCCGTGCGAGGAGGAGAGGGAGGGGCGCAAGCCATGCGCTCAACTCGCTGCTCCTGAGGACGATTAAAGGCGTAAGGGCTCGTCCCGCGGTCAGATGGTCAACGAGGTGCCCTTTTAAGCGTCCTACTCTTCAACTTTTTCCCCAGTTAGGGATTTTTTTTCGGATCGTGTCTGTATTTCAGTTGTGATTACCCCTCATACGGGGTCGGGGTCATAGAAGTAAAAAGAGAGCAAAATAACCTGCCATTTCCTCCTACACACGGTAAAGTTGGTCAATTTGGGGAAATAAGTGCGCTGATGAGCTTACCTCTTTTGAGTAGCCTTATGTGCCACTGATGAAAATAAAAGCTGTTACAGGGCAACCCGGTAGAATATATTAAACTCAATCGTGGGAATATATTTTTCGAAGTAACTTTTCACGCGCTGCCCCATTTAAATTGTATTAGGTTGGTTTCTGTGCGTTCAAGTCACCTCCCATTCAAAATGCATTTTGTTGGTTTCCGTGCGTTCAAGTCTCCCTTGTATTAACATAGGCGTGCGAATAGAACTGGCCTATATTTATATTCAGAGATCATGTGTTAGAGCATGTGCCCCAAGGCCCGTTTCGCCAGGCTCGGATATTAAAGATAGGACACAAGTGAAGAAAAAGCAACCTTTCGATTTTAGCGTGTGGATTAAGGATCCGAGATTGAAATCACAGTTAAGTGAAGCGTGTCACGACGCTAGTCACGTTATTTTCTACAGCTTCGCGAAAACCTGGATATATATTTTTTCTTGACAGCTGAGATGAAAAACATAAGTCCGAAGTGCACAGAAAAAAATCTGGTAATGTCCAGGGTATTAAGTCTGCTCCACGTGTGGCAGGGAGGCGTCCCAGGGGACCATGTCACGCGGTGATCTTAGAGGACCAGGGACAAAATAAACCGATGGGCTTTTTAGCCTCCGACTCAAAAAAAGCGTCGATTCGAAAACATGTTTCTTCCAATTTTTCTTATTCGATCACCTCGAGTATGTCCCGGATTCGGCATTCTAAATGTCACGTATAACCAACCCATTGAAGAGCAGGGCTCAAAAACTCGCCAATCTCTTGAGCGTAAGTTCACCTCTGATTATCGGTGCGGGTGAAAACAGAGATTATTTTTTGTACGATTTATTACTACTTTTTGCATGATTTCTTGTTACTGAAAAAATATGCGTAAGCAGTTACTTACGTTAGAGCGATGAATTTTGTCACAGGTTATTGACTTTCAAAAATCAAACCATTTTTTTTAATACGAAAAATGAACTTAAAACAAGCTGTATATTCCATGTCTAAATTAACTAAGCGAGTGTGGTTATGATCAACAATAAATTCTGTAGATAAGCGAAAAAGCTGATAAATCAAACCCCCGCTAGCTCTTACATGAAAGAACGTTATTAGAGAGCGAAAAATTTATGAAAGTTTTCATATTATAGTAAGCCCATAGTTTTGTTTGGCTTTCTGGTGCGTCCAACTGAGCCCGCACCCTCTCTAGTGCACAATAATTTACTGCAGTTTTAGAACCTAAAAACCACGTCTAGTTTTGGTTTTTAATTTTGATTTTCGTTCACTTCATTTCACTACGCGCGGTATTGTGAGGCATAGATGATTAGATGATGGAAAATATTATCTTAACATTCTACGTATGTATAAAGTAAATGATGATTCGTTACCTAAAGAGTGTTACATTTGAAATCGAGATTCACCTTAGAGTCGCTGATGTTTCTTAGTGTTCAGTTAAAATATTTGACTACTCGGAAACAAGAAACAAAAGGTTTTCCTGGGTTAAGAAAATGTACCTTCGTTGCTCGCCTGTTGGGATCGAAGAGAACACAATTAGCGCAATACAGAAAGTATCCAGTTTTATTCTACAATGGACCCCGAAAAAAATAATTTCTTCCCCTTGCTGCAGATCAAGGAAATTCACTCGAGACGATAAACTTAAGTCCACGAAACCATCTTTTTGCATGATCCTAAACCCATAACAGCCCAAAGCATTTGAAGTGAAATTCAGCTTAAAGAGAAATTAGAAGGATTTTTTCCACTAAAAAAATGCAATGTTAAGCTTTGGAAAAATGCCTTAATTATTAAATTTCTGTTTTCCAGAGGGGTGATATTTTTGAAATAGTGACAATACTCAACTGAAAATATCCTCTAAAATATTTTTTTCTGTTTCCGAACGGCATAACGGCATCGCTGGGCGGTAGTGGGTTCAGAAAGGAGCGCGCTTGAGAATTTTTCAGACTCTGGATCCAAGAAAATCTTTCTCTTGTGCGAACAGGACCGCGACAACAACACGCGTGTTGTTGTCGCGGTCGCGCATTTTTGGTCACTCCTAAGAGCGCGCGCGCTCTTAGGAGTGACCAAAAATGCGACCTCATTAATTATTGAGATTCAGCTGTGTAACTCACCCGAAGATATCTAATTGTGCGAGCAACAAACGGTGGCACAATTGTCAGGTGAGGCGCCGGGCACCAGCTTTTTCCGGGCTGTTTTGTGCGAAACATGATAAAAGGCGGAGATCGGAGGATCTGTGCAGGCGCGGCGTCATTGTTGCGTTGCCAGCATTTTTCATAAATTAACGTAAAGACGCGTAAGAGGCGCCACCGCTTTGTGAGGGCGAGCCATTCACGTCGCTGCACACCCCCTTAATAGTGTTTTGTTGTTCGAGCGGCATATCTGGTGGGTCTTTGTGATGCCGTGGCGATGGAGCCGCGGCGAGGCGAGCTACCGCCCGCGGTGGAACCAACCGCCACTGCACGGTCCAAACTTGGCCCATAACTCGTGCCTTCTCCAAGCAGCGAACGGTTGGGACAGCTCCGCCGCCGCGCCGCCTCGCCGCGCGCGGGACGTTTGCTGCTGCCGCTACCCGGTCACAAAGGCGACCCGCTACGCTTCACCGGACTTGACTAAACTTCTCTGCCATTTTTCGATCGATTAATGTTGACGGAATAGTAAACAAAATATCGTTCCCTTGAATGATGATTGAGGGGAAGGGACGTAAAGACAAGAAGGCAGATCTGCGGGAGTGGGTACAAGATCTCTGAAGGAACAGGTGGCCACGAACTTGAGGCAACAGGAGGAATTTCAACTGACAGAAGGCGTGTAAATGGACAGTAAAACGGACAGGGAACCTCCAACCTTTAGAGGGCCTTCTGGCGGATTCAAGGGAGGCCTTTAAGCCTCCTACATCGGTTGCAAGCAGCCGTTGCAGGGCAGTTGCAACTAGAGGTATGGGGTACTGTTGCAGGTTACAAGGCAAGTTAACAGCCACGGCTAAATTGTAAAAATCATGAAAATTCACCCTAAATAAAATCGATGAAATGGCCACAGCTCCAAAATGGTTCAAGGCCCTGCCATGAGCTGAGCATTCCAGAATCCTTTCGAGCCTGAGATCATGAGAGATGCTGAGATGAAGGCTGTATAGAAAGGCGCACAGTTTAAGTTCCTGACTGTCGACCCAAGATGATGGTATCTCGCAGAATTCAGGACATTGTTTTTCATAAACTCTCCCATAATTCCTGTTTTAGAAGAACGATAGTTCATCAAAATGGGCACCCCGGCATATATTTCTTCCTTCTGCCCGCGGCGTCCGGTCTGTCTTTTTAAATCAGCATTTTCCCATCAATGCTGCATATCTCTGCCCTCCGTCCGCCCAGCATCCTGCCCATCGAGGAACACTGAGCCGCTATATCCTGTCTTTTATCCCCCCCGCCGCCACATAACATTCCCGAATCCTCTGCAGACTAAGGTGCGTGCGACCGGATATCGTTATTTTGTTCAACTTGTCACCATTACTTCTGATGTTACTCCTGCCGTTGACCGAGTCCATTTTTTGTTGGGCATGACCAACTAACTCTTTTTTCCTCAATCCTTTTTCATGATGTTGTGCTTCGAATTTTATTCGCTAAAATTAGACGACGATGAAATATTGGCGGTTATATTATTGTCTAACCAAGTTGTAGGGCCACATCCTGGCATATGCACAAAAAAAATCGGGCGAGCCCGCCCGATTTCTTTTGGTGGGTGCCTCTCACTATGAGAGGCTCCACATACGAGTGAAGTTGCCTAAAAATATTGCCATTTTTTTAATTTTTGCAAGTTTTTCAATTGAACGAAATCGGGACTTCGATTAAAAAGGCCACCTCGTTAATTCTCTGTGATTATTTAAAAATCTTGCTAGTAAGCAGAAAAAAATCAAGTGACAAAAGAAGGGATGGTTCGTACTCGAGAAAGTATGTCAATACACCAAGCAGTGGAGTAGTCTGCAACTCGTTATTCAATCATATCTTTTTTTGAATAACTAAAAATAACGACGGATAACAAGATTTGCTGCCACCCAGTCGTCATCAGGGGACGATTTCACGTTGATTTCGTGTACTGAACGTTACTTTTCGACCAGTGTCTTCAGAGCGATGACAACATACATCCGGACATACGGACTCACTCGAAACTATAAAGCATTTCTACTGGAGGAGGCAGGCTTAAAAAACACTTTGTTTTTGAATTAACGAAACTACCATGACGAACGAAAACTATCCCCGGTCCGAGTATACATAGCATAAATCCATAAATGGATTTCCAAAAATTCACGGATATCAACATGGATATCCATGATTTTTGGATTTCAGTCTTCAACTATCCATACCAGTGTGGATATCCACATTGATATCTAAGCAGGGGTATCCATACAAGGATATTCTGCAATGAATATTCGTAAACAATAAATATCCATAAATGGATATCCTTGCTTTTATGGATATCCATTTGGATATCCTTGGATTTCTGTGGAAATCCATGCATTGACTTGCTATGGATTCTCGATCCAGAGATACGACCTTGTACGATTCCTATTGATAGGTCGAACCCATCATCTTCTTTCTCGCCGCCGAATCATCGTTAAATGTACTTGATAAAGCAGTTAAGGATGTTTGATCGCTTGAAGCGCCACGGGTTTCAGTCGTTAGAACTCTTAACACTTACAGCTGACATGGTTTTGCGTGTTTGGTTAAAATTTTGGACCCGGTTACCAGAGTAATTTTATTATTTCGAGGAGCTAAAGTTGTCAAATTTTACACATTGTCAGTCACACTAACCTAAAAATACCAGTTTTCAACGATTTTTGGAAAAAGTAGCCCGGAGGTTGCTGTAAATAAACTTTCTCGATTGTTGAATACCCTAACATAAACCCACAAAGCCAAAGAAATCCATTCCTCGTCGATCATTCAAGAGAAATATTGCATAAAAAAACTCTAAACCGGGGCTTTTTGGCACGAAAACTAGTCAGATCAGCACCTCTTGCGTCTCTTTAAATTTTAGTAGATCTTGATTTTTGATCGGATCTAAATTGATGCGATTTATTTACGGAAAGGAAATGGCTTTGATTGCCTTTTGAATTTTTCTACCTTGATTTTAAAATGTTAACGAAACTTGACTAGTCTGAAGCGATCAAACATCCTTAAGGCTATTATTTATTTAAATTTTAGCATCAATCGTCAAATCCATTTTGACAGCACCGTTCTTGTTTTGATGGCAAAACTCCACTCGTACAGTTCATCGCTCTCGTTCGTACACCGTTCAACGGTCGACTTTCCCATGGCCGTTGCAATGTCTCTGTAGACAGCCCGCCAGCAACCCAGCTTACAACTTGCAACGGGTAACCCTGCAACCTATAATGAATTGGCTTTAGAGAGAAAGAGCTAGCTTTGAAAGGGACTGCGAGCCGTAGATACGGACAGGCAGCATCAGAAAAACCATGAGGACTGCTAGAGATTGTCGAGGCCTGCAAAGAACAGGAGAGACCCGACGGAGAAGGCGGAGTTTAAGCGAATAGAGAGAGCAGGCCCCAGGAACGGATTCAGGGTCCCCCCCCCCCGTTAAAGCAGTGGAAATAGAGTGCAAAACGTAGAAAAGTGGGAGATAGAAAGAAGTAACAAGAAAAGCGTGAGGACGGAAAGTAAAGAAGGAACAAAAGAAAAAAAAACACAAAGAAAAAAACGAAAAAGAACGCAGTTAAAGTGAGATAGAAGCACGTAATACAAAACCTAGCATTCAGCTCACCAAGACAGCCTTCTAATCATACTGCACCGCAAATGCCTTCAAACATTCTTACTGAGGTTCCTGGTATAGTGTCCGACGGCGGGCTACTGTAAGCATTTTTCTCTTGCTACCTTCATTTAATATTGCGGTGTGAAAATTAAAGGTTGAGAGATAAAATGCAACCTTAAAAAGGTGTAAAGTTTTCAAAATCGAGCTCGAACTGCCGTGAGGTACAAACCCCCTTCCCCCTCCCGTCTTATGTTCCCCACGCCGACAAAAGATTGTTGCGCAAGGGCGGATCAGGGAAGGAGAGGCGATCGCCTCATCCCCAAGCGACAAGGAACAGACAAAAATGAGGAATAAGAAGAGAGTAGAAATCAACGGAGGGAGAGAAGAAGAAAAGGACAAGAGACGAAAGAAAGTAACGAATGGGAGGAGCTTTACAAGGTTGTGACAAGTCAGAGAAAAGTCCAAAATTTCCACAGCGGTAAATAAAGTTTTTTTTTAAGGAAAGAGAACTTTAAATACTTCCAAATGAAGTTATGAAAATTTAGCAACCTAGGATAGGTGGAAAAAATGTATTTAATGCGAATTTACAAGAACTTCAGCCATTTCTATTAACTTGCTTTATTTCAAGTCATTTGGTTGCTCATATTAGCTTGCAATTTTCCACCTCCAATTGCCATAAAAAAAAGAATTTTTCGTCAGCGTGACGTTCCAGTTCCTTCAAGCCAAGATTAAAAAATATTTAAAAACTGACCTTTATATCTTGAATTGACGTATCGACAGACAAGGAAATATTTAAAACCGATTTCAATGTATTTATGACCTATATGATGACTTTTAAGGATAAAACCCATTTTAGCTCCCTCGCTTAGCTTGTGATTTTTAAGGATGGGAATCGTTCCAACATATGCCAAAAACTATTATTTATAAAGTTCTGTTTACGTTTTTATGGACCTATTTATTTTGCTCTTAATCTTGTTTTTTTTCGGCTTTTTATTTTATTTTAAGACTTGGTAACAGGCGGTAGGCAGGACGCCTTACTTTGGTGTCGATAAGGTTGCCTATGTGTTGCGCCTTTCCGAGGTATAGTTTTCACCCGAACACGCGACCTACACTTGGAAGCCCATGCCCCCCACCTAGGAGACTTAATCATGACCATGACCAAAAAGTTTTACGCTAAAACCACCAACCACTCCAACCCGTACATACGCTCCCT
>Ga0058701_10005571_pt1 | contig 10484 bp, 7 predicted proteins | sample AgamicOrMae_FD_97039 | JGI IMG/M metagenome (GOLD analysis project Ga0058701, IMG submission 97039) | Agave microbial communities from Guanajuato, Mexico - Or.Ma.e | ecosystem: Host-associated > Plants > Phyllosphere > Phylloplane/Leaf | place: Guanajuato, Mexico | collected 2012-06-04 | reverse complement strand
TTAGTGAATATTTTTTAATTTTGGTTCTGCGTGGATGCATTGTGGATCATCAACGTGGAATCCACGTTGAAAATGCGGACGTTTTCAACGCGATCATCCACGCGATCATCCACGTTGAATCCTTCTTATTCGTCCACGTGCCTTCGACGTGGAATTCATTTTCCTTCATGATAGGGGTAGAGGAGAGAGACTTCTAGTTTGCTTGAGATCGAGTTATTTTATCGAGTCGCAGTTATTTTATCTTGAATACATGGTTGATTTTTTTTGCATGGTGTATTTTGTACTCTTTGGATAATTTTACGAGTTCTTGTAAGAGGCATTAGTAAGTTCTTCTTTGGCGGATTCATATTTACAAAACAGTGTCATTATACATTCCTTGCATTTAGTCCAAATGAAAACGGCATAGAACAAGAGATGATTCGAAATTATCGAAGCAAATAAACTGTTTGAAATACCCTTTTCCCGTAAAAGTACTTATGATATTTATAGAACATATAATTTATGTAATATATCTGTACAGTATATATAATATATGTATTTATATAATAATTTATATAATATAAATTTATATAATATATGATATAATACGAACATCGGCCTTACCTAGAAATATTAGTTATTTCTACATTATTTTCCTTTTTTTCTTCGACCGTAGTTGTGAACTTGCGCCAAGTATTTTTGGCATGGATTCTGCCATAAAAAGGGCCGAAAGTCTAGCGCCTACACACGATAATGTCAAGGTACTTTAGTACCCAATCCTCTCGTAGTGAATGACCTGAGATTTGACGTCATTCAACAAATGTTATACAGTATGTCGGCATCTTGCCAACGCAACTTGTATTGTGAAGCTCGTGTGTCAAAACCATGAACCTTGATCCAAGAATCCATGCTTGATCTTGATCGTGAGCATGGATTGGATACCCACGTTTTTTGTAGCACTCTCTTTGCACGGATGTCCGATCCATGAGTTTGACATGGATCAGAAATAAATTCAGTAAATGACCACAAAACTATCAAAAGTCTTCCAAGCAGCTAACAATATTACCAAGCAGTGATCGATATTTGGAATCAATCAACAGACTTATCTCATCGAGCACGTTGTTTCACTGAGAAAAAGACGGTAATGAAGTCATGAAATTTGACGGGCAAATCACTGACAGAACAAAGCCGATATTTCGCACTCTTTCAGCCAGTTTTGTGTGTACTTTTAGATTTTATGTTTCTCGTTCACTTTTATTCCTTCGGACAGCTTCTCAGGCTTCTTTAAAAAAAGACCAGTAGTTTGATGCAGGCGAGGAGTGAAATGATGCTGTTAAAAACAAGAAAAAGTTGTAAACAAGACAAAATACCATTTGTTATTTTTACTTGAACAGACATATCATGATGGTATGGACTAGACGACAGTGTTATTATTACAATACCTTTTGATTTAACACAAAGTGAATCTATTCCCAATTCTTGATTTATCAATGTTTACACCCACGCGAAAACATGCGTAAATTAGGTTATGGATACTCATTCATGAGCTGATATCTGTCTTTTATTGTTCGTTTACGAATGGATATTTTCGCAAGGAGAATATGAAATTAGACATCAGTAGAGTTATACATTCCAATGCTCAGGCACGCGTAGGTTTATTATAGTTTACAACATAATTGAGTAACTATCCCTGATCTTACGGATATCTGTATATGCATTTCTTATGGCTATATAAAGTCATCACCCAGGGTAAGGCTTAATCAGTTTCAAATATTGCTTAGCCTTTCTCATATTTTCAACCGTGTTCAACCCGGTTCAACCCGTCATGACACCTCGAAGTCACTACGTCTTAATGAAGAGTGCATTCTGTGATCTGTCAGTAATGTTCCGTTTCTCGTGTCAGGTTCCAGGCGGCGATTCGTGCTTACGGTGTTCCAGATGAAGAGATTTTCCAGACTGCCGATTTGTTTGAACGGCGAAATATTCCTCAAGTGACTCTTTGCCTGTACTCATTGGGCAGAATCGTAAGTTTATCGATACACCGCTTTTTGAGTAGAGCACAATGCTCTGTAGTTCTTTTTGTAAAACTTGGTTACTCACTTCTTTCTATCCCGCAATCGTAGTAAGATCGGAAGTCGTGAGCCTTGGCCATGTGACCGGAAAGAGCGATTTGAAGATGGGATATACACTCTGCCACCAACACAGTACCCCCATAATCGAGTATTAATCATCGTCCGTTATTCGAGAGACAGAAAAAAATTATACTCTCTCTAGAACCGCGCAGCCGAGATTCGATATATCGAGACTCGACCATATGTTACTCGTGTCAATAAAGCGGAAGGTACCGGTAACATTCTTCGGAGTCAAAGGCCCGTATTCAAGAACGATACTTTTGTGTCAAGTATTACTTAGGCCGGCCACGACGTCATGGTGTCGTGGCCGGTGCTAAGCATTACAATCGCCAAAAAAGCGTTCTTGAATACGGCCCTTAAGAATTTGTAGATACTTCGGATGGTGCCGCAGTGGTCAATACGTATTTAGGCAATAGCAATACATAGATGCGCGTTGGGTTGCCTATCTTCCTCGGAAGCAGGCGGCGAAGAGCCCTGCGTCTACGTTCTTCGAGACCGAAACGGAGTGCAACGTGCAGCGGCGATTACGGATCCGGTCAATTTAAACTCCCCGTGGATCCGAGCCAATCTGTTCACTTCTATAATTCCAGTTTAATACTTTTTCTTGATTGGAATGAAAATATTTTGGTCGAAAGACTCCCTCTTTTCAGGGGCAGATCCAGGGGGGGCGGCGATCGCCCCCATCGCCCCCCCCCCCAAGAGAAAGAAAGAAGGGGGGGAGGAAAGGAGAAGGGAAAAATGGGGAAAAAGGAGAAAAAATGAGAAAAGAAAAGAGGAGAAAAAGGAGAAGAGAGAAAAGAAAGGAAGAGATAGGGATAAGAAAGGAAAAGAGATAGAAAAAATATGTACCTATCACGACTTCGGCTCGTAAATAGTATGTTTTACTTTACTCGTTGAACGAATGGAAGGATTGGAATACCATAAAAAAATCGATGTTGAACTAACATTGTAAGCACATTTCCTTGTACTATTCATGTAAGTCCTACTTACATGTACTACTAACACTAACGCCAAAATACTAGTTCTTGGTTCGACATGTGTTTGGGCGTTTATCTGTCTATCTGTCAGTCTATCTGTATAGCTCCGGGATATAGTCGGGCCAACATTTCCCCAAAATTGGGCAAAAGGGGTGTTTTCATAAATTTTCGAACGCCTTTATCTCCAAAACGTCTAGAAACATACAAACGTACCCAGCAGGAAGTAGACCTAAATTATTGAAAAGAAAAATAAAACAAAATCGATTTCAAATATTTTTCTGGTCTTGCTAACATCTTTTGATATATTTTGAAAAACTGTTTTTGAAATAAGTTTGTCAGGGGCTAGTGCTTTAAAAAATGGGTTGACTTTAGTCGAAATACATTTTAGGAATGTCTAATTATTTCTAGGAATCGATAGTCTCCCATGGACATTTCGGTCGGACCAACATTTCCCAAAAAAAAGGGGCAAGGGTGTTTGTTTTTTGTTTTTTTTAGAACTTTTTTGTACCCCAGTTTCTTTAAACAGGTCATAAAGTTATCAAAACGTGCCCAGCAATAAAACTATTGAAATAAACAGATCTCTAATTTTGACTTTGTACCGTATGTTTTTCCGCGATCTCAAACGGTTTTTGATGAGATATTAAAAAAAAATCGGCTTATGAGAAAAGTTTGACAGGGACTGCGGCTTTAAAAAATGTTTCCACTTAAGTGGAAGGACGTTAGCAAAGTTTATTATTTCTAGGAATCGAGAGTATTCCCTGGACAGAATAGGCCTAGTCGGGACAATATTTCCCCAAAATTGGGTGACGGGGTGAATTTCGAGATTGTCGAACACATATCTCAAAAACGGATGGAGATAATCCAATCAGTAAATTATTGGCAATCTTCAGATCTACAATTTTAAATTTATTTGTTTTTCCGCTACCTCTTTCGGTTTTTGAGATATTTTAAAAAAAAGGTTTGGAAAAAAGTTTGTCATCAGGAGGAAGGGTTTTCAAAAATGACTCAGAATAAATAGGCTATGTTAGAAATGTTTATTTATACTGAGAATCAAGAGTCTCCCCTTGGCAATAAAGTCGTAGCAATTACCTCAAAATGGGGAAACGGGGCTTTTTTTTGGAAAAATAATTAATTGCTTTGAACCCTGGTGTTTCAGAAACGGTTAGAGCTACCAGACCGAATATGGAAGTATTGGGCCGTCTAATTGGAATAATTTTTTCTTATTTTAGCCATTTAAAAACTCCCTAACATGAATAATACAGTTCGATCTTACAAGGAAACGGCATGAGGTGTAAAACGGATATCGGATTCAAGTAACGCTTCCTAGACTTCTTTTGTTGGAAACAAACATGTCTTTGTGGGAAATCCTCGATTTCAAGCGTTCGGAAGATAAGGTGTGACAACTACCCCGAAAAGTAAAAAAATACGTATCTTCTGTCTTATGATGAACAGGTAAGTCGGAAGTGCACAGATTTCAAGGAAAGTCCTAGCGGAGGTTGAAGCCAGACGCGTTATGTGCCTAGTAGCGTTTTAACGCAACTTTGAAAATTTCTGTACGAAAATCCAAGCACCCCCGGTGACTTTTGACCCAAGAAGGCTCTCGTACTTCCAGCAGACAACAACTTGACGAAAGATGTTGGTCCAACAGTCGATATCCTGGCCTGTAGGCAGCCCATAAGAAGGCTTTTCGTGCGATTTTGTACTTTTTAAGGGTAGTTTTCACCCCATATCTCCCGAATGCGCTTGAGATCGAGGATTTCCCATGAAGACATGTTTCACGGAAGAAGTCTAAGCATTATTTGAATCCGATATCCGTTTGTCACCTCATGCCGTTCCCTTGTTGGACTTCGAGAACGGAAGCAAATTTCATTATGTATCTCAAGAACTTTTTTCGCTAATTAGCCATAAAGCAGCATGTATCTAAGCATTTATGAAGGCATGGCATACCGTTATCTAGTCGGGTTTTATACTGCATTTTCTTCGGGTATTTCCCCCATACCCCCATTTTGAGGACCGACGGTCGGATCGCCACCCCCCTCCCCCAAGACCGAGGTCTGGATCCGCCCCTGCCTCTTCTCGGGGTTTCTTCCACATCATACCGGTACCTTGTAGCTTCCTTTAGAGCGAACTGTGTGAAGCCTTTGCGTTGTATCACCAACTTTTGAAGACCGTCCCAAAGTTTATACTGATCACTTGTCAGGAGTTCGGAAAAACTGAATCGACGGCGAGCAATAGCTCGTGTTTCCATCGCCTTTGTCGGAATATGTCCAAGTTTTTGATATAATTTTGAACCTGGAGGTTACTGAGCTTACGAGAGCAAAGTTGTCGTAGTTCTCTTTTAATACCGCTTTGAACGAACAAATGAGAAAGCATGTGCGGCTTTCGCAGATCCCTTCAGTTGCAAATTATCTGCGGTGTCAAAGCAGCATTTAGCCCGGGAGTTGATAAAGAAATAATTTTCTTATTATTGCGAAGATCGATAACAGAGAGAACGTTTCTGATAAGAGACATTTGACTTTGAGACGGAACTTAATTTCTGGCTTGAGATGAGTAGACTCTGCATGGTGAAGAGAAGTGGGATCATTTACCTCTTGCGATCCATCCTGGTTTAATATTTCATGCGAATTACCGGCATATACGACCGGTGAATTTAGTTTGACCAAGGTAAGGTTAGGTCCATTACCTTGTGCCTCGCTTCGCCCCTCTGTGGCCAAACCTGTTGTTGCTTACTTCTCAGGGGCAGTTATCACCTTCGAGAAACTAAGCAGCATCACGCAGCTGTTTAGTAAAGTCACCTAGGTTAAGCTAAGTTACGTTCCTTGTGTCTCTTCCCTCTCGGCTTGGCAACAAAACATTTAAAAAAATGCTTTTCTCATACCAAAAAATCTCAGGTAAATGGGACAAAAATTGTATTTTTTTACGGCAATGGTAAGTTTAGTTGCATCAACGAAACGTTGGTTGCTGCAGGAAACGATTTAATGTCAGCAACAAAATTTTATTTTTTGTCCCTAATTTTGGAACTGTTAAAAAAGGTCCTTTTCCTGTCGGCGACGCCAGGTTGAACACAAGAGATAGGAAATTCAACCCTTGAAATTGACGATTTGCGCGAGTTTGAGGGGGAACATGGCCGCCAACCGGAAGTGATCTTCGCCAACGTTCTCGCCGGAAAAAAAATCGGCTCCAAAGTTGTTAATTTGGAGCCGAAACCGTTCAAAAAGATATTTTGAAAGGTTCTAGGATCGTAGTTTGGGTCGAGAGAAAGTTGGCGAAGGTCATTTCCGGTTGGCGACCATGTTCGCCCCAAACTCGCGCAAATCGTCCACTCACAATGCACGCGCCATTCAATCAAAGTAACTTGGGTTAATGATTAGAATAGGTCGTCTGAAGTTGTAGATTGTATGAAGAGATCTACCAAAAAAAAAATGTCCAGAGGGTGCTGTGATCAAAGAGGATCTTACACCGTCATATCGTATTAAACATTCCAGACTCAGAAACACCCTGAATACAAGGGCCCTCACCTCGGACCCAAGATGGCCGAAAAGAACGAGAGACAGTTCACGGAGGATCAGCTGAGGGCTTCGGAAGGTCACCTCAACCTCCAAATGGGCTACAACAAGGGCGCATCTCAGGCTGGCCTCGGAGCCTTCGGCAACACAAGACACATGTGAAAATCTGCTGCCAATACTCTTCAGAGTACAACAATACCACCGCTGCATACTTCAATTTTTCTTTTGGATCCAAATTTCAACATAGAAATATCGTTATCCGGTTTATAAAACTCAGCTTGTATACGTATTTTTGTAAAATAAACGAGCGAAAATCTCCTTGAGTTTATTGAAAACGATTCTGTGAGATGACCTTATTTTTACAATAACGGAAAGGCAGGATAAAATATTCTTTTGTGATGATCTTAACACTTCATATGGAACATAAGTAATAGGTTAGCTGTTCAAGATCCACCGGAACCTAACTAAAACTATTGCTGGAAAGTTCGTATATGGCCCCAACAACAGAGCTTTCGCTGAGTGTGAACATTTCTTGGGTACCCCGAAAGTTGGACAAAATATTGGGACTGGTAGAATAAGAAAACCAAGGCACAGTGCAATGGTGTTATTTCCTTTAAAATCGAAAGCCATTTAAAAAAAATATGATTGCCTTATAGACAGCTCACGAGATAGCGCCCAGACGAACCTTTGTGCACGAAGCAAGGGCGATCAAAAATGGAAGGCACTCATTATGGAGAAAAGTTCTTTACACCGCTGTGTCAGATGAGATTACTTTTTTTTATCTATACCATAAATAGAAATAATGTAAAGAAAGGCAATCAGTGTAATATAAATAAAGGTAATTAAAAATGTGATATCTATCTTGCTTGCCTAGGCCTATTTTCCTAAATGATAGATATAAGCAGACAATGGCATATTAGCTTTGGAACATGGTTTAAAATTTCGCGCTTTGAAACAGTTCTACTGTTGGTAAACATGATTTTCTCATTCACCGCTTCAAAGAGAAGGCCGTAATACAGTGTTAAGCAAACTCACCTGTCGAAGCAACGTCGCAGGTCTTCGAACAAAACTTAAAGGTCAGGTACTGGCTAAATTATTGAAATACTCGTTCAGTATTCACTTATAATCGACAGAGGGCCTTTTTTCCATATCGGTAAATATGACTTAAATAAGTTAAAAAGTAGGTACCCGATTGGTAAAGTTAGGTTAAGGGCCCTCATGCTACAGTATCGGGTAAAAACCCCAGCTTCGTCATTCCGTATGCCGTCATCCCCTTTACACATGGGCTTAAGGCCAAATTCAAATTTCCTGTGTTATGTATGCGGAAGCAAAATGTGACTTCAGACGCACCGTAAGGCGTAACATATTTATCTGACGATTTGAGTAGTTATGAACATTGAAGTAGGAGTGAGAACGAAGTTATTGCTCAAAATTTCACTGCGATGCGCGAGTTAGCCGCCTTACTAAAAGACGGATTCACGCGAAACGAATCCCTTCAAGTAGAGGGAATCGCACATATTGAATGCATCGTGGGTCGTAAATTGTCATAAGAGAAAAAAATAAACAAAGAAAATTTTTGAAGTAAAGGTTTGGACATATTCGATAAAACTCGTAAATGAAAAAGGGAAATCCATCTCTTGTAGTACCACCCGCGTAAAACTTTGACATTTACCACATTGATGTCAGTAAACACGCGAATCTTGCGAATAGAACCTTCCTTTGGAACATTTGTTCTGCGGGAAACTTCTTCGAGATTCAGACATAAATGTGCCAAAATTATAGTTACGGAGGAAAAAAAATGAGCGGGTCGAATGTAGTTCGGCGCCCTGCAAACCCAGTCAAAAGCTCGCGCCAAATCTCCCGGGTCCCTTTCCTTTTCATAGCTCTCCTTCCCGCGCACCGATGGTGGCGCCCCCCGGCGCCTCTGGCGGCGAAATCCTGCGAAAATGCCTGACGCATTCCAAGGGACCGTGGCAGAGTGCGGCGCGTGCGTCGCGCGCATTTTCTGCAGTAACCCACTTCGCCCGATCCCAATCGACTTCCTCGCAGCTTTTCAGTCGCGGCAGGCAGGGTCTGCTCTACTGTTCGAGGAATAATAGTGGCCACGCACCAGACCACATGGCGGACTCGCCGATCCTCACGTTGCCGATGAGCGCGTTGAGCTGCAGGAACGTGGACACGATGTTCCGCGACGGCGAAAGGAAGGTTCATGTCATCTACACGGGAGGGACGATCGGAATGGTTCATAATAACCGCGGAGGTGAGTTTCTTTTTGAGGTTATGTCATGCTTCATTTTCCTGCCCTGTCCTGTTCACCCCTGTCAAACTTGCATCAGCTACTGCATGAAAATCTTTTCATTTTTTTATTTTTTTTTTCAATTCGCATTCCCATTTTGATATCATACTTCTAACAACTGTAATCGCATTTTGCTCACAATGCGTTCCAACCATTTCTCCCGTAAAAAATAATTGAATCACCATATGGAGACTTTGCCATCAAAGATTATTGTAAACAATAGAAGAGAGTACTTTGATATTTATACAACACGTTAGTGTGCTATTTGGTAAAACAATGACGTAACAATTAGCTAAACCGACAAATCGTTTTTTACAATTATTATTATTGATCAGTGAGAACCATTGCCTACCCGTAATTACGAATATGTACCATTTATAATTAAAATAAAATAATTCTACATAATTCATACGTATTCGATCGTAACATACAATAATTACAGGAGCCTAGGTATGTTCACAGATGGAACAGTACTGACGCATGCTCTGAAGGTAAAAATGTTCGTAATGATGATATATGCGATCAGACATAATCACGTATGAAACATATATTAATTATGTATGGCTTATATGTTACAGTTACATGCTCAATACCGAATTCCGTCATTTACTCTTCCCTTTTAGATTATTTTATAAGTTTTGCTACTGTAACTTTAACGTAACGTAGGGCTCAGATTCATATATCTTACAGCATACCGGTACTTGTAAAACGCTTTTTTATAACGGTAACCTGGACCATATATTTCAAAATGGTTGTCATACACTTTGATGATAGTAAAATACGTAATTAGCGTAAGATCCATAGAGAATCAATTTCAAGTATGTTTTGGCGTTTTTTGGACCGCGGGTGGAATATGAAATTCACTTTATAACCAGCGTATCATTTTTTTCTACCTTATCATTGTAGATCTTCCTCACATCTAACGTTTGGGGGGAAAAAAACCTCCCTCCCTCGACCCGTATCACCTAATTCATGGGCAAGCAGCTTATTGCTCTCGTAACCTTGTCGGAATAATGTCATGCGCTTAGCATTCACTGCTTACGGAATACCGCCGAAAGTGTATTGTGCAGTGGGCCAGTGGGGTAGTGCAGTGATCTAAAGCGGGCGCCACCTTTCATGATCCTCCTCCAGGCCCTGGGCATAATGGGGCCCCAACGAACAATACATTTTAAGCAGGTAGCTATAGAAAAAACGCGAAAAGCTGTTCTATCGAAGGGGTTGACAGAGCGAGTGGCAGGACACTGTCAAAGTGTCCTACAAAATCATAAGAATTTGCTCCTCATATAGGTACCCTGCACGGAATTTTTATGTTAATAAAAAGACCGAGGTCAAAGTCATTGTATTTTAAAAATGCGAAGAAGAACGTTGTGGGGCGCAGTTTCCTGGTTTGTTGCCGCATGTGCTCTTATTGAGAAGCAAACAAGAAAACAGAAAAAATAGTGGTCCATCAGACAAAGCATGCCAGATTATGTAGGGGAGACCGGGGCTAGTTGACAAACGGGGCAAGTTGACAAATTAGCGTTTTAGGCGTATAAATGCATAGAATCTTGACGCGGTCCGCTTCAATGTTGTCGGTGATACGCTACGGACATTC
>Ga0058701_10005570_pt1 | contig 10484 bp, 7 predicted proteins | sample AgamicOrMae_FD_97039 | JGI IMG/M metagenome (GOLD analysis project Ga0058701, IMG submission 97039) | Agave microbial communities from Guanajuato, Mexico - Or.Ma.e | ecosystem: Host-associated > Plants > Phyllosphere > Phylloplane/Leaf | place: Guanajuato, Mexico | collected 2012-06-04 | reverse complement strand
CCTAACTTAACCTAACCTAACTTGACCTAACCTAACCTATACGAACTTTGGCGTTTGCGACTTTTCTCGTTTGGCGGTTACGGACTGGCGCTTGTGGTTTTTGGCGCTATCGAATGCCCCCCCCTTTAGAAAACAACTACGGAGGTTTGTTTATTGATCGCCAGGACTTGGTGGCAGTTACTGCCGCTGAAGAGTAAGCGGCACAAGGCTCGGTGGCTACAGAGCCGAGCATCAGCGAAACGAGCCATAAGATACGTGACCTGCGCTACCTAACCGAATATGAGCTGTTAAAGGACTCCAGCCGTGTTGCGATCGTTGATTAAAAAGTTGAGCTCGTTAAATAACGGACTCGCGAAATCCGTCTCTCCTAAAATTTAGAGATTTGCGCATGTCTTTACTCAATACTGGCACAGAAAACTGTGCTACATTTTCATGAACGACTTTTGCCGTTACGTGCATGGTTTTCGTGTCACGAGTCCATAACAGGCGTGAAACGGTTACGTGACAGTGTAATAACTGGACAAAATGTGTATTTCCTTTGACGAATTTCTTGCTATTAGGTACCAATTAGAGCTATTTGTGGTGATTAAATCGATGTTGATAATTCCCAAGGCAGTCTTATAGACCGCTAATCTGGACTCTTCGCGATTTTTTAGCGTAGCTTCTTTTGTATTACGCAACATTTTTTTCTACCAAGCCTCACCGTTTTTTTTCCAACCGTATTTGTCTGGGTTTTTCCTCCTCTGGAGTGACATCTTTGGCAGATAGTTTAGTTTCGAAAGTTGACCTATAGGTGTTTTACCTTGGTCCACAGAAGACTCCATGGGACTGACAGTTTCAGTCATTGTAGTAGAGTTCAGACTTTGCTTCTTAATAATCTGCGGTATTTATTGATGAAGGCTTGCCCAGGTTACGTTAGCTTATAGCAGGTTATGTTAGGGTATGTTAGGTTATTCAAAGAAACATAAACTGTAAATTTGAAACGTGGCATGTACTGTCTATTTCTTTCCACCTTTTTTCGCCTAGGATGGAACACACGAGGAAAGAACATACTACCTTTCATATTCACAGCGTGGAGAGAGGTTTTAACTATACATTATTCTTTTCATTGCATATTTTCAATGCCTGATATATGGGATGGTTCAGTGATTTCTGTGGAGACTTAAACGCATTAGGTAGTTTCGTAACAATTCATAGCAAGCTACTGCCGCCGCCGAGAATTAAGCATCAGGCTTGCCAACCGTTAGGTTAGATTAATTAAGGTTATGTGCCCTGTGCCCCGCTCTACTCGACATAGCGACGAGAGGTGTAACCCAGAAGGTGGGAAATCCAACCTTCAAAAATTACAGCGTATGCCCTTACAGCAGCGGAAGCAAGTGGAAGTCTGCTTTTGTCTTATTGCCGAAAACGTAAATTTTCGCGGCAATGTTTTACATAAACAATCCAATTCATTTTTTTTTCTAATCTTGGGAAACGGATTTGAAAGACATGTCCCAGTGAATCCGTGTTATTGAGCCTTGATATCGGAAGATGGGGCCCCGTGGGAGATACCCCGCACGATTGTCCCATTGAGGAGTGCAGCCACAATGGCCCAAGTCTGGGACCTTCCCTCGTGAGAAAAGAAAAACAAACGTCCTCGTGATGCGTCGTTCTAATTCAGGTTGACACTTCCTTTTTAATACGGGACTCATTAATTTCAAGAAAAACTGCTTGGCACGCAAACAACGAGTATCGCTCCTCGCTCGTCACCGATTTTTCTCGACTCATTTTGGTTAACGAGTGCCCTCGACGTACCTGGTTCCACTGCTAAAACTTATGCTGGTAATTAAAAAAAAAGTACGCGAGTGATGTAAGGATAAGCGTAGTGTACCGTTAATACCAGAAATTTCACACACTTCTTATGGGTATCTTTTTATGTAAGAAGACTTGATTTTTTTGATCTTGAGGGTACTAGCAGTCAATAAAGTATGGCGCGCTCCAATTTTTTTGCACCTCCGTAACTTTGAAACGGAGATATATACGTACGAAAAGCACGAAATGAAATCGTTCGATCTTCAAGAGATCTATGAATTTGATTTTAGCTTTTTTGCCGTATCGCGCTTTGTTCCAAAGTTGCGAAAGTTTAAAAAGATTGGAGCGCGCAATACATTTTTGACTGATAGCACATGTGCATCGTATGCCCTTATATAGGCTTATGTGTAATCAGTAGGAACGCAAAAATCCTACCGGAAGCATTTGATGACATCATTTTATGTGAAGAATGTCATATCCCCGGCTGCATCGGCATGCTAAATTGGGTTGTTTGTTTCGTTACAAGTTGTGCGCATGTCTGTCGGTGGCCCGTGCGGCATGAAGGTTAAACTGCCACCTTAGCAGAGCCTTAGAGTCAACGCATTTAAGTCGCCACAATGGACAAAAGGAGTGGTTTTAAAAAATATAATACGCAAACACGAATGGAGGCAGCACTCAAGCAGTACTTCCTCTTCCATGAAATTTAGCTAATTTCAGAGGCTTGAAATTCAAAGTCGTTTCTACACCTGGGTTGAAGAATGCCTGGAATCGTTGTCAAGAGATTCTCCGAGGGGGATCTTCATTTTGAATACAAAAAAAGGTGTTGCTATTGACCCGACATGTATTAATCCAGGGAGACTCAACGCACGTATCCAACCTAATGCATTTTAAATGAGAGGTGACTTGAACGCACAGAACCCAACCTAATACAAATTTAATTGGGGCAATTGGGCTTTAAATGGAACAGTTGGGTCAATAGACACTCACTACAAAATTAGGTCTTTCCCGAGAGGAGGCGGGCTTGAAAAGGGAGTTTTCCTCTTTGAAGGCAAAATGAAAAAAAAAAGAAACGTGATTTGAGATACCTAAGGGTAGGAAGCGACTGTGTGTGGGGGGGTAGCTAATCCGATGAACCCAAAAAGAAATATATCAAAAAATATTTTTTGAAAAAAGAACAATAAAAGCAAGATTCAAAGGGTAATACTGTAGTGTTTACGGTCCGGTTGAAACGTATCCAATGATTTATGATTAAACCTACTCGTACAGTTCGATATAATAGCTCAGAAAAGCGACGCCTTGCTCAATGGAGTACTTTTTTTTCTCTCTTTCTCCAGATAAGAGTATTTTATGAAACTTTACTCTTAAAAGCACGTTTCTAGCGAAGTCTCTGTTGGAAGCGTCTCTGAAAATTATCCACATTACAAATACGACACGAGCTCTATTACAGCGAGCGTTAATCGCCGATTTTCCTTTTAAGTAGACATGCGCGTAGGCAAAGTACTCATTACTTGGTAGGGGCAGCTCCAGCCATTTAGCACCTGTTGGTAGATACGGGAAAGGTGACAACGCTAGTTACGAAATCGGGCCGGAGCAGGCAACAACAAAACGTACCTTGCGCGCGTCCACGGCTCCACCTTCGTAGGCTAAACAGGAAAAAATATTACCTTGCAGAGGTCTCTAATCAGCGAGGAGTTGACTTTGTTATTTGCCTCTGACGGCGGCTACCGGCGCTCCTTTAAACTTTAAGCGGAGCAAAGGCGTGTCACTCAAGTGGATACAGTAGTAATTTTAGTCTGCCGTGAGTTAGTTATTTTGGGTGTCAAGTGGCCGGTGTGTTCAATTGTGACGGGATTCGTGGAATTTGTGAGTTGAATATGCGCTGTAAATTTTTCAAGGTTGGATCCACGGAAAAAGTTCTTTAGTTAAGTTTACTAAATACTATAGTAAAAAAAAAAAAAGACACGCAACTTGGCTGGTACACGTAACGCACATTTTCCAGTAAACGTTGCCGTAAACAGTACTGTGTAACGGTAACATTTTTTGGCAAAGCTATTAGTTTTTACTTGCCTAGTTTGGCTGTCGCACTTTTTAGTTATTTTTATTTATTTTTAGTAAACTTTACCAACCCACTTTTTTCAGTGGATTTGCTACCTCTCTTGTACCACTTTTCATAGCTCATCAGCCGAGCGGAGCAAGGCATAGGACACCTAACTTAAGTTAACCTAATCTAAGTTAACCTTACCGAAGCTAACCTAATTTAAGTTACCCAACCTATATTAACCGAACCTTTGTTATCGTTAACGTTGTTTAACCGTCGCCAAGCCTTACTCCGCGTTTTGTATTTCTTGGTGACAGCAGCAAGGCGCAAGACTTTTTCGAGCGACTGACCTTACAGCGGAGCGAGGCACAAGGCACCTCACCTAACCTACCTGCTTCCATATCGCTGATTCGTATAACCTATTGAAATTTTGAACAAGGGTCTGCTTACTCAGAGATGGAAAATCCAATAATTTGAAACTGGGGGTGCACTGGGCTGATTTTGGATGTCTCACTTATATTGTGTGTTGAATTTTAAGAAAAGGTTTCTGTTAAGTTGTGAACTAAATAGAAGGATTTAGCCGCTATTTTTTAGCTTTTTGTGTCCTAAAAGTGCATTGTGTCGCCTCTGTTCTTCATTTTAAATTCGCTTGTTCCAAGTTTTATTGAACGGTATACCCGGAGTAAATTTAACTAACAGGCCATGTAAGTAGGGCCCACTTACATGAACAGGCCCACCCAGAAAGAGTCCACATCTCCGGGAGAGTGAACAAAATCTGAGACGCTTACTGCTGATTCGATCAGGATGGTCCAGCTGATTAGGACTTTTTGGTTGAACTAGTGCCGTACCACATCTTGGAAAGTTGACTCGCTTCTGAAGAAACGCTGTGATCTCAAGTTGAAACAACAATCGATATTTAGAGGGGGAGGGGTCAAAACCGTCGAAAATTTAGCGGACGCGAAATCGTCACATGAGTCACGTGGTATACGCCAAGTCCGCAACTTGTCGAGTTTTTCTTTGGTATATCATGTACTCATTTTAAACCGCTTTAGATATGCCTGAAGGTAGGCTGGTTTCCACGCTAATCAAAGAGATTCAGTGTTTGCGAATGATTTTTTTGATGACAAAGAATGACTTTTTTTGAAAGAGAGAAAGAGATTTTTTAAATCTAAATTCTACTTTGTGTTTTTCAGGACCATAAGAGGTCGCAATGGAGCGGCGACGTTGGGCTGGCAATTTTGCCATCGGAATATTCGTGCTGGCGTTCGTCACTACTATCGTGGCATTTTGCTCGCCCGGCTGGCTGGTTAGTCTCCCTTTCTTCACGGCGCCATCTGAAAGAAATCTGAAAGGCACAGGCGAAGGCGTTAACGGCAAGCTCTCTTATATGAAGAAAACATTTCTTGATTATTGATTATGTTCTAGTGCAGATCGATGAGGATATTTTATTCCTCAGTAACGCAAAATAAAAAATCGTCCCTAAGCAGCAGCGAATGATAAAAATGATCTTTCGAGGCGTTTTAGCCAAAGGGATGGAGGAATTATTATTGTGAACAAGTCATACAGTGCATCTTCAAAAGTTTTGCGTTGGTTGGTGCTTCCAGGTTAGCGACATAGACATTCGCGAAGCTCGACTTGAACAATTTGGGTTGTGGAGTCACTGTTTCCGAACGCTCCCCGAACCAGTTGACCAGTTCCACCACCGATTTTTCCTGGGATGTCGATGGATCTACAACCCCACTACCACAGGATACGATCCTATAAGAGGATTCTACTTGCCGCGTGAGTTTTATTCGTGCCTAAAAAGGAAAGCACTTACGTGGACGGACAAATCTACCCCATGCAACCACCCACACACGGGTGTGTTGCGGTTGCCTACCTTCGGTCGGAATCAGGCGGGCGATTGAGTGCCAGCTCTTTGAGATACTGAAAACCCTGATCTCAAGTTTCGAAATATTCCAGCAGGTGAAGTATAGATTTAATTTTTTGCTTTTTTTTATGTTCAAGCTTTCCTGATAGCAACGCAAGTGCTGTTCACCCTGATGCTGATAGCCGTCCTGGGAAATCTGATATTGGTTCTCACGTTCTTCCTATGTACTAAACCTCACCAAAAGCATTTCGTGCCGCTTATGAAAGGAATTGTGTGTTTACTCGTATTCGCAGGTACGTAGCAAGGACTACTGTCTATACGCTCGAAAATTCGGGGTGATTCCTTGGGAATATTTTTAATTATCAGTTCAGTGGTATAGATTAATAACCAACGTCTGTGTAAAACTTTTAAAATAACGCGTTTTGGTCTGCAATATTACACTTATTAAACTGACGTTAGTTAGGGTAGATGCATGTATGTGGCTCAACCAAAACCCGAATTTGCTCAATGCTTTTAAGTTTTCTTTGTTTTCGTTGGCGAGTACCGGTATTTCAAGAGAGATAGTCAACCCAGGTCGAAAAATCCGCTATGCCAATCTCAGCGGCTACAAAACTGACACCAACGTACCACATCCTCTTAAATCCGGTAAGAATTTAAACGGATCCGGGAAGAATTTAAACGGATCCGGTAAGAATTTAACCGGATCTGCTAAGATTTTTAGCGGATCCGGTACGTAGGTGTCAGTTTCGTGGCCCATGAGATGGGCTTAGCGGATTTTTGGACCCGGGATCTCCATGAACCACATATTTTTTGAGGCAAACTTTTTCTTGAATCACGGTACCGACTTCTGTTCTACCTTATTTCTTTCGAGAGAGAAACTCGATTAACCTATGAAACTATTAAGGCTATTATTCCCTCTGTCATCGCGGGTAGGGAAACAAATCTTCTCCAAAATTCTCTTTACACAGGGTATCCCTTGAACACCCCCACCCAGCAAATAACTACATCATCGCAAACTTACTAAAGTCGAGTACTGTAAAATCTGACCGTGACCATAAAGACTCATTTATCCTTGGGCGCCCCTGATTCGTTCTGGCCAATAAAAAGACGAAACTTTGGCTCTCAGTTAGCTAGTCTCATTTTACCATTTAAACGCTTGGGCTCGTCCTCCACTTTAATAAGCGCGGAAATCGGGAATGAATATTAAGCGCTCGACTATTCATCGAGAAGTGGCGTAATTTATACCAGTCGGTTATTGCGGAGGTGTGCCACGTAATGATAAAAAAATAAAAACCTTCTAGATTTTCAACTTTGAAGACTAAACCGAGTAAAGAATTGCTCCTCTCATGAATTGCTATAAATTTAGTTCAGAAAACTTATTCTTTGCTGAAGCATTTTTTGTTCAGTCTCTGATTACCAATAAATAACTGCCCTTGCGAGGTCTGAGGCGGCTTATAGTGTACGTTTCTGCTTCTCAAGAGTTGCGCGCTGCAAAAGGTAGAACTTTTCCCGAGTTGAAGTGTTCATGCATATCCATGAAGTGTCCATGGTAATATCCATGCCGAAAAAATCCATTCACTCAAAAATACTCGAATGGACATCCATGGTGGGTACATGGACATGGCATGGACACACGGACATCCATTCGATTTTTTAATGAATGATTCGGCATGGATATTGCATGGGCACTTCAACCCGGGCTCAATAGTACTTATAGTTTAGAAGGTTGGATTCCACTCCTCTGAGTTCCGTCTCACAAGGGAGTACTACAAGTCCGCCCCAGATTTTCTTTAAATTTTCAGGACTAAGATAGCGGTATAGAAAGATACCCAAGACCCAAACTTGCTGCCGAAATTCAATTTCACTGCCTTAAAAATAGCGTTAAGTTTTGAACAAATAATTATTTTTTTCGATATAATTTAAAACCAATTATCATTCCTTGTAGAACACCTGAAAAGGGCGCCTAAGACTGAAATGTTGAGGGTTTTGCGATATTTCCAGCCGTTTCCAAAATATTGGCAATTTTTCGAGTTTTTACAGTTTTCGTTCAATTTTAACGCTGTTTTTAAGGCAGAAACAGTACTTTTGGGCTGCAAGTTTTGGGTTTGGGTATCTTCCCGTAAAACTAAATTAAAGTCCTGAAAGTTTCAAGAAAATTGAGGGCGGCAAGTTAAGGTACTCCCCTTGTTAGTTTAACCTATTTACATCATGGACCAACGACATGCAAACGCATAGGCAGTTTAGTTTAGGTACTGTACATGTTTTGTACCTCGCTCCACCCGGGTTGAAGTAGAATATGAAAACACTGGAGCAAGGAAGGAAGTCCAACCTTTCAAATTTACAGCGTAGTCAAAGTATAGCGCGTTTAAATCACGAAACCGTTCTTGTGGACGACGAAAGCTGCTTGCACTACCTGCAAGAGAATCATACGAGTAATTCAAGAAGCTTAATTCTCACTGGAAATATATTTACGTTGATTGATATCCAAGGTCAACACTTTTTTCCCATTTTGCTGCTCTCAAACTACCTCAAACATAACATTCAAAAACACTAGACTCTCTACAAATATTGTATTTTAAGTAAAAATGCATATATTTAACTATCGTCTAATCGAAGAATTTTGTCAAGTGTCAGTTAACGGATTTTCAAAATTTAGATGCAAAACTTTTCGTTGTTTTTAAGAAAAAAAAAACTCATAAGCTCTCCCCGGGCACAAATCGGTAAAAATAAGACCGCTCCAAGAAAAACTATTCTTGTCCCCAGGAGTTTGCGGCCTCGTGGCTATCATTGTTTTTGGATCGCTGGCTGATCAGGACAACTGGATGTCCGGTCGCCCCCACCACTACTTTGGCTGGGGCTTCGGCATCGCCGTTGTCGCCGTCATCCTTTGTTTCGTCGCGGCTGCTCTCTTCTTGATCGAAATTCGACTTCAGCGAAACGAAAGGAAGAAGCAAGAGGAGATGGAACACCGCCATAGGACGGAAATAACTGGAGGCATGAAGACATGAGGAGCTGGAGGCGCCACTCACTGCTTAAATTATTCCGATCTGCTGGAAGACTTGTAGTCCACCTCTTTTTTGTAGATAAGTTCCAAGTGCCACTAAAAAGAAGCGGAAGGAGGAAATTTATTTATATTGAACATTTTGCCAGTGTCTTCCGTGAGGGAGGGCGACTATGGGGTTATCTTGAGTGAGTGAGTGCCCCTTTTGCGGCATTTTTGAAAAGGTCGGCGCCCTGTAGTTTAGAGGCCATCCCCGTTCTGCTCCCACGTTCTGAGAGGTGCATTGGGATGCCCCTGAAGCCGGTAGAAACGCTCGAGTCGGTTTGCTTGTTTTGTTTGTACATTTTAAATATTCTACAAGGATTTTTAATTTCTATTAACATAAGCTAGTTTTTTAAACAAAGTTCTGTCATTCTTTGCGAAGAAATGGTTATTACAGTCTGCAGCTTTGACAGAGTTCAAGCAGATTATCTGAACTACCGGTAAGGTCTATGCGCTGCTGCTCGATTGGTAAGACGTGACAGAGAGTCGAAACTGCACTTTCTTGAAGTTTATTTTTAATCTCTATAACTTTGAATGATCTTCTGCCCCGAAAAAGAATAGTTCGAGAATTTACATGGATATATCGCCAATAATTTCATAGATGTCTATGGATAATGGAACGCTACATGGATATCCGTAGATAAAATTATGGACATCCATGAAGGCACGGATTATTGGAAAAGGACATATATGCGCATCCACATGGATATCCATATTCATTCTTTAATAAGGGAATATTGCCAGGTGAGACATTATATTCTACCGGTAAATTTGTGTTTGAGCACCGGTACCGGTATTAATGTATGAATATTCACAATGGTACTGATACAAATCCTGCAGTTTGATGTTTAATATGAATCGCGGACAATTTGCTCTTGAGCGTGTTCGCAAACACCTCCCGCGGGTTAATACTGTAGAATAACTCCCGTGCCAGATACTGTAGACTTCGTGAGCCCCGCGGGCAGGGGTGTTTGCGAACAACCACGCCTTCAATTCTCTGGTCGCTGAGCGACACAAGTAGGAGGAAAAGCTCACAAGCACATCGTGACTTGCTCATACATCGATTTTTATGAAGGTAGTACCGGTATTTTAACATAGTCTAGATCTTGCAAGATCTAGATAGCATGCTACCTATTCTTACTACTTATCAGCGATACGGTATATTGTACCGGCTGTTTTAAGTTTTTAGCGTGGACACGTCGTAATAACTCCTAAAACCTAAAATGGGAATCTCGCAATGACTTTCTCTTTTAATAAGCCTATACCAATGTCAAAATACTTCCACTAGTTCTCCGAACGTGGAGGTAAAATTTGTCGCTATCAAAAGTACGTGATACTCGTTAATGGTTAGCGGTCCTACACCGCAATCTTCCAACGTATTGAAGGCGGAATTGGCAATCCCTGTCAAACTAACTGTCCCGGATTGCCAATCCACAAAGCTTTTTTAACTGTAAAAGAACGTTCAAGTTGGTAAAAAATGGCGGAAAATACTTCCGTCATCTAAATAGCGTGTACCGTTATTTCCATTATTTGTTCGTTACCGGTACACTTAAAATCGCCGAATACTTGCAGCGATTGGGTAGGCGATGTCGAGCCTTACTTTGGTGTATTCTGCTTTTTACACCTAATATAATGACAGGTACCGGTACTCTATGAACTTCATACCTGACAATATTTGCCTCTTGGATCTCTACTGCGCTATGAAAGGTTATAACCCGTATTATAATGGACAACATACCATT
>Ga0058701_10005569_pt1 | contig 10485 bp, 6 predicted proteins | sample AgamicOrMae_FD_97039 | JGI IMG/M metagenome (GOLD analysis project Ga0058701, IMG submission 97039) | Agave microbial communities from Guanajuato, Mexico - Or.Ma.e | ecosystem: Host-associated > Plants > Phyllosphere > Phylloplane/Leaf | place: Guanajuato, Mexico | collected 2012-06-04 | reverse complement strand
TATCTTGGTCCGTTCGGCGAAACTAGCGGGCAGCCCTCGAAACCATACCTCGTTAGCAGGCCCTCTGATAGACCCTGCTTCTAGCCGGTCCCCGGCGGCCCCCTGCCTGCCAGCTCGCCTGCAAGCCTGGCAGCCGTGCTGGCAGCTCATGCTTGTTGAATGAGGCTTTACTGTGACCTTACGTTGACTTTGTGATTTGTTCCGGTGCGGTGAGAAACACTTTATTCCGAATGAGGGTTGAAAGGTTAAGGACTCTCGAGGTGGAACTATTAGCTCAGGACCAGGGCTATCAGGAAAAAAATAGCGGTTTTGTAAGAAACAGTGTTTGAGATGAAAATACAACTGAACCTAACCTTTCGTTTGCGAGATACCGATAGCATATTAGTTTCCGAGTTAGACCTGTTGAAATCTATCAGTGGGAAGGGCTTGGCGTAATATCCCATTCATTAATGTGATGTTACAGTGAAATACCGTACCTCACTGATAGCTTATAATCAAAACCATAGAAGCTTGACAAACCTAACCTATAAGCTTAGCCAAAACCAGTAAAATTTCACTGATTATCCTGTGATGGCCGTATCAGTAGAAATTTAGTTGAGTTCTCATTGGAAATCCTTAACGTTTCGCCTGTTTCAAGGAAGAAAATCAATGCTTTCTAGTAAATTTTCTCCAATGCTAAGTGGAATTTCAGTAATTTTCAGTCACATTTCTCTGATTTTCTAGTGGCATGATGGTCGAACCAACTAACCTTTCTTTAACAAAAAAGAAAAGAAAAAATGAAATTGCTCTTGCTCTGGATAAGCAATAAACCTTATTTGACATAAATAATTTTATTTGTTTTTAATCACTAAATTTTCGCTGTTTTTTCCTATACCCTATCCGACCAAAAAACAATCAACAGCAAGAATTTGTTTTTAAAACAAAAACGTACACTGAAGTGAAAGCTTGAAAATTGTATTCATTTGTCTTACATTTCGGAACGTTTTCAAGACATTTAGTTGAGTCCGCCGTCATGTTTGAATTTTCCTGAACAACAGGAGAGTTCATTTTTAAGATTAATATCAGAGCAAGATCGTGCGTTTTTATTCAAGCCTATTTTTAGGTGAAAGGCCCTTGTTACTGACCGCATATGTCCTTTTGTTGCAGGCCTTGGTGTACACCGACGGCGTGCTGGTGTCCGGGTCGCTGGAGGCCCTGGTGCTGCACATGGTGCCGACGGCGGACTACTACCCCGACCGGGCCTTCCTGTTCGCCTTCCTGCTGTCCAGCCGACTGTTCATCCGGCCGCACGAGCTCCTGGGCGAGGTGTGCGCCCTGGCCGAGGCCCAGCAGAGGCTCGCGGAAATGCAGGGCATGCCGAAGGTGAACCCGACCGCATTCAGCCATTCACTCGTTGTCTGCTATACGCAGGAAGCGCTTTAATTCCATCTGAACTCTAACCTAACAACACGAAAATCCTTTAAAATTCCCTTGTTTGTACTCAAATCTCTGTTGAAGCTGCGGGAGATCTTGAACGAGCGAACTTCAATCTTGACCGTCTGCGTTTAACTCGAGTTTTGAGAGAACATCACTTAATCGGACCTTTGCCTGACCCTACTTAATCGGACCTCAATTGAACTCTGCGCCGGAGCGCTTCCGTTCCAGGAAACAACTTAACCCTTCTTCAACCCTATCCTTACCCCAGTCAGCTAGAGAAAAATGATCAAATGGGCCATCATGGTGGAGAGGGGACTTGCTTGATTGTAACCGTAGTTAACTAGAGAAAAACCCAGCATGTCTTGTTTTAGATTGCTCTAGAGGTAAGCAATCTATCGGGCGCTATTTTTTCAGGTTATATTTGCCGATGACATGTTATCTTCGTTTGAATTGGACGCTGTATATAGGAACATAAGGGCTATCCGCACGCAGTCTCCTGTGCGAAAACAAAATCAAAATATTTGTGTCGGTCATCTGGAGAGTAATCGGAGAGGGTCTCAGTCGCTAAGTTCAGTCGGATAGGATATTTCTGTCCCTTTTCGTTCCGACCCTTACCCAAGGGAGGCTTTGGGCGAGTGACAAAGACAGACGTCGGAACGCAATGCTGAAAAGAAGCCATTTTTCGCGGGAGCCTGCGATCGAATGGATAGGCAGACAGCAATACACGGATGTTGTGCATGTGGCCGATCCCGCCTCCATCAAGCATACGGCCTTTGAATAGAGGAACACAATTTTATGCCGAGCTTTGAAATTAGAATACTTCTGTAAAGATTCTAAAATTTGTAAGTGGAATTCGTAATTAAGTTACTTTCATCAATCTTCGAAGACACTTTGCGTTATACAACGACGTTTTTCCTCAAACTTTTTTGCATGCTTTTCTCTCGAGTCATGTTTTACTTCCGTGTTCCGTATTACCATTTGGAATCACTTTAGGACGTCCGATTTAATTTTTCAAAGCATTTAAATTTGTGAGTCGGAGCACAGCTATTTTAAGCATTCACGTAAATATGAAGTACGTTGCTATGACAGTAGTATTAGAAAAAAATAGGTATGTAACACATATATTTGGTTCTATTTTATTTTTTTCTTATCCCGATTGCTTGCAAAAATGAGTTAACTTGTAAGCTGAACTTTGTCTGGAAATCATACACAGGACCTAATATTACCAAGGTGGGTAGCTGTCATATGCGCCAAAAACCACAAGCGCCAATCCGTAACCGCCAAACGAGAAAAGTCGCAAACGCCAAAGGCCTTAACCGCAATACTAACCTTACCTAACTTAGCCTAACCTAACTTAACCTAGCTTGACCTAACCTATACGAACTTTGGCGTTTGCGACTTTTCTCGTTTGGCGGTAACGGACTGGCGCTTGCGGCGTTGGCGCTTGTGGTTTTTGGCGCTATCGAATGCCCCCCTACCAAGGTTTGTGCAGACCTAATCTAACTTTACGGGGGTCCTCAATAGTACTGACTTTTACTGGTCCCCTCTCGATCGCGCTCACGAGGAGCGGGACGGGTGGCACGGGGAGCGACAGCTCTCGCCGCGCCTCTTATGGAGATCACTGGACCTAGGTCGCTAATGAAACCAACCTTGCTTTGTTAGCCTATGCATAAACAGTAACCGTAGTTTGGTTAGGTTATAGCTTAACCTATGGGCGAAGTAAGATTTAGGTCCCCAATCATGAAATAGTTTCTATGGAAAGAGAATCGGTGTAGTTTTGGTTCAGCCTCAGATAAAAGCTGTTCAAGGTTCCAGGAACTGTCCAAACTTGGTCGAGGTCACATGTCAACCTTTGCTTGACCCACGTAATGCATAGAAACAAACACCTGTTAGGTTAAGTTCTTTTACCTAAAGTAAGGTTAGGTTCAGCACTGTTAATTATAAACTACTGTTTCTAAAAAGGAAACAGGCGTATTTTTGATGGAGTGTCATCTAAAAGCTGTTTTTGTTTCCAGGAACGGTGCCAGCGCTATGTCCAGCACCTGGTGCAGCTCCTGCGGGAGTGGACGGAGTCATTTCCGTACGACTTCCGGGACGAGGCCGTCATGGCCCACGTCCGCGATCTGACCCAGCGGCTGGTGGCGGGCACGGCGGCGGGCTGCGCCCACGGCTCCGAGCCCTCCGTCCGGAAGGAGGTGTCCGCGCTGCTCCAGGAGCTTCTGCACCGCCTCACCACCCTTGAGAACTACGAAGCCCTTCTGGCGCGCTACGGCGCCGGGGTCGCCAGCGCCCTGGGCGCCCCGGGCTCGGGCTCGGCTGACGGGGCCGGCGCCGCCAACAGCGTCGATAACCTCACTGTGGTCAGTATGAAAAATTTATGCTTCATTCAAGCTGTTTGATCACGAGAGCGGTCATTATGACAGAAAGCTCTGGGATGACAAGTTTGGGTCAGTATGACAATTTTACGCTTTTTGATAACAGATTTGGAATCAGTATGACGAATTCAAGCTCTTTGATCGCGAGTGTGATCATATTGACAAAAAGCTCTGGGATGACGAGTTTGGGTCAGTATGACAATTTTACGCTTTTTGATAACGGACTAGGAATCAGTATGACGAATTCAAGCTCTTTGATCACGAGAGTGGTCATTATGACAGAAAGCTCTGGGATGATTAGTTTGAGTCAGTATGACAAATTAAGTTCAGGAATGACCTGTTTGAAATCAGCATGACTAATTTTGGCTCAGGGATTTTGATTTTGGGATCAGTATGACAAATTTTAGCTATGCGGTGACGAATTTGTGTGCCGATACGACACGGTAGAAAAGGCTTTGTTATATCAACAAAATCATTTGTTAAAATAGGGATAACAAAAATATTTTGTTACAACGACAAAATGTTTAGTTCTATCAACAAGACGTTTGATTGCTGCAGCAAAATTTTTGGTTGCAGCAACAAAAATTTATTTGTTGTCCCTAATCTTGTTGCCGTAACAAAACGATTTTTTTCCGTGGAGATATTTTAAAAAGTATTATATTCGGTAAATAATATGATCTCTTGGATGGACGAAGCTCTTTTGCCCAAGCACCAAAAGGTAGAACACAAAAGGTAGAAAATGCATTAAAAAAATTCAATTAACGATAGTGTACCGTATGTCTTAGGGATGGTTACTTTCGATCAGATTAGAGGAATGGTTGTGTCGGTGTTTATTGGACCAGTTAGCTCAGGTTAGGTTAGTTGAATTTTTTGTCGCGACATGTGTGTATCAACTCTGGACAGCGCTTGGAACAGCAGCCCACCAATTAAACTCGCTTGTTACATTGTGTGCAAGATTAATGGTCAACAACTTAAAAGAAACTCCGTCGGCAAGTTTGACAAGACTGTGGGCCAATGTTTTGTGGAAATAAACATTACTCGACGTATGTATGTATGCAGCGGGATTGTGCTGTGGGCAGTAAATATTCAGAGTTTTGCCGGACAAGTATAAAGTTGGGTAGAGAAGAAATGTATAGAGAAAAAAGGGAAGGGGTAATAAGATGGCTGATGCTCCCTCTGGCTGAAAGGGAGGCTGGTCTGGTCGCTTGAATTGGAGATTTATTGCTGAATCGGCTAGAAATATTTAGTGGTTTCTAAACTCGGACGAAGATGTGGAAGACGACGCCTAAGAGGGGAATTTGATTACGACCGAAAAAAGAAGGGGATGGCGCCATTGTTGATGGAAAGGACGATCCAAAGCTGTCTTGCAGTTATTGACCTTACAAATCTGTTCGGATATATCACTTATAATTTTGATATTAATAACTCTGGTAACTGTATTCCCAAGTGGTAGTGAGATTAGTCTCAGTATAAACTAACCCCTGTTTTAGGTTGCCCTCACTTGTTTTATGTTTGAAGGTAAAAAAGGGAAGACTGTAATTTGGTTATTTTCGGAGATGCTCATATTAATCATATTTATAACCATGTCAGATCATGTTAATAACCATATCCTTTTCATTGATTTTGAAAGTTTTGTTCTTTAAAATAACCAAATTACGTTCTACTTGTGTTTTACATTCATTCTAAAGGTGTGCATTCAAGTGGTCTAGCCGAGTGGTCATCACTCGGCTGGACGTGCGACAGGGAAAGACTTATTGCTTTCGTGTCGGTGCGACTGAGATAGCCTTAGCCGAGTGGGACCTGAGTGGTACCATTCAGGGGAATTTCACTCGGCTAAACCCTTGGTTACACTCCTCTACTTCATACCCAAAACAGGTATGGGACTGCGTAAGGTAGCGGTTAGTTTTTGCTGTGGTCGACAGTAGAGGTGTTCTAAAATGGAGGGCCTAAAACGAATAGAAATGATGACAAGGATGTTCTTAAATCGATCCCTTTGAAGAAAAAGACGATCAAGTGAAATGGCATGTTTTAAAAATCGATCAAGTGGAAGGGTAAATTTCAAAAAATCGATTAACTGCAATTTGTAAGGATAGTAGTTGACCGCTTTTCAAACGAGCTTTTGATCAATTTTTCAAAAGTGCATTTTTTCTTGATCGATTGTTAATTGCAAAAATCGAAATATTAGTTAATTTTTTTAGGGATATGCTGGAGGGGCTAGGATAAGTCTGGTTTGGCTGGTTATGTTAAGTTTGGCAAAGTTTCATGCTCGTTAAAACTTTTTGTATTGTCAAAAAACTACCAATTTATCTTTTTTTCCCTTAACTTTTAGAGTAAGTAATATGTAGGTTTTAAGAAACAGTGTTAAAGTATTTTACAGTGGCGCTAAGAATTCTTTAATGGTTCTAAAAGGCGCAAGTAGAATTCGAATCCGAGAAACATCTTAATGAGATGTTCGTTACCCAGTTGAAAGCAAGTCAATTCAAGTCGGGAACCGTCATTTCTTGAGACCGCAAAGTTTAAACTCAAAAACAAATGGATCTGATTGGAAGTTTTGACTTGTTCGTTAATTACAGGCGTCAAGGGTCGATATCACTCGAAAACGAAGGCTGCAGCCGCTCCCGTGGTCCGCCGTCAAATTCTCTTCCCCCTCCCCTCAACACCCCCCCCCCGATCGACGAACCGAACGTTCGAGGACTCTACTGTTTGCACTAGCTCGGCGTTTGCAAGCAGATGGTTTTAGGGGGGGAGGGGGGTCGATCTTTTGTGCAAATGCAGCCACGCAGCTGATAGTGTCCTCAACACTTGTACTCTCGATCTATAGCAGCTTGAGGTACGCCAGAATTGATGGCAAAGTCCTATGCACTGCCAACAGATAATTTTGAACTTGTCAAAAGGCAGCCAAATTCCGCCTTTCTGGTTAATTTAGTCCGCTTTACGTAGGCTATGTTTGCTTAACGTGTTATGTTGACCTAGTTTATGTTATTAGGTAGGTTCAGTTGTTAGTCCAGTTTGCTATTCCAGTACAGCCCGCGTCTCGACAGCAGACTGCAATTGCCGAGAAATTAGCGACGATTTGCTTGGAAACGACAGGTTACGGGCTCTGTGCATCGCCCCTCTACCGCTCCGCTCGGCGTGGCATAAAAAAAAGTATAACTTGATCTTTTAAAAAAATATTTTATATGGACTTCTTAGGTCTTGACTTTAGTTAGAGATCCGCCGTAAATGATGGCAAACTTAAATGGCCTATCGCTTTAAACTTGTTTGGTCAATAAGTCTCCACCCTGCCATTCAGCCTGATTCGTCGCTGTATCGGAATTTGAGAGTCTTTGCACGACCAAGCCTACTCCTTTTGACATGGAAATATGTATCGAAACTCCCATAAATATCGGAAATATTTCTGGAAGTTATCAATTTTTGCGGAACTTTCAGAGGTTAAATTTTTATGCCACACCCCTAGTTCTCCGCTAGGAATTATCGAAATGTCATAACGCAAAATACCTGATTTGTTTGTGCGTATTGCTAGAGGGTAGGTGTGATACCTAATTAATTTTCGAGGTGGACAAATTAATAGCACTTGGAATCAAAAAGTCTGGGCAAAGGCTTTCTAAATCATGGTGATTAAGAAGTCTTTCTTTAAAAGTAACCAAAATCAGTATATTTTCGAGATAAACCCATCGGAAGCCATTCCAATCGAAAGTACTGGAACCGTTTTCTTGATACTTTCTGCATAAAAAAAATGCATTTCTGCATAAAAAATTAACTCGTACCGAAAGTACGAATCCCGCGAGAAGTAGGCGACGAACCTTTCAAAGAAGTTTCTCATAGTTGGTATGAGAAATTTGCACGAGCGCCCTGTTCATTCCGGCGACCCATATAATCGAATTAAATATCTCTTTGAAGTTAAGAAGCTTTGGCGCATTGTAGTCTGACGTATCACAAGTTAGAGAGTACTGTAGCCCCTGCAGGATTAGTTCCAGGGCCTGGAGGAAGGGTTTTCTGGGAAAAGCTTCCTGGAAGAAGGGTACTTTTGCAGGTATTCCAGGAGGTGTAAACGTGTTCAGGACACGCACCACCCGAGTAATCCCTCGTCCGACGTTAGGAAGCCAACACTCAGCAACTTGGGTCGGAGTCATGCCCAGCCCTAGCTCATATTCCAACTTACTCACCGCCTGCTGCAACTTGAGGACATCTGGAGGAAGTAATACCGTCTAAAGGGCTGTGTTTGCGGCAGCTCGTGACCACAAGGTGCGACTCTGAAATCACTTTTGCGGACGCCGCGACGCGCGTAGGTGGGGGAGGGGAACTTCTTGCGCCGCTCCAATCCAACTAGTTTTTACAGCCACTGATTTCATTCGCTGAAATTAACACATCCTTTTGTCCATCCGTCGCAAGTACGCTCACAACCTTGGAGTTCCGCAAGTTTTTAGAGATGGCTAAACTCTAAAATAACCCCTGTTTAAGTTAGTCCTATGGTAATAGTTTTTGGTACATAAAACAGATACTAGTACCAATAACGGGGGGCATTCGATAGCGCCAAAAACCACAAGCGCCAGTCCGTAACCGCTAAACGAGATAAGTCGCAAACGCCAAAGTTCGTATAGGTTAGGTTAAGTTAGGTTGGGTTAGGTAAGCTTAGTATTGCGGTTAATGGCGTTTGCGACTTTTCTCGTTAGGCGGTTACGGATTGGCGCTTGCGGCGTTGGCGCTTGTGGTTTTTGGCGCTTATGACAGCTACCCTCAATAACCATATCAATTGAGGTAGCTATCGACAAGACCTTTTCATTGATACAGTTGTTGAGTTTATTTTGAAATAACCAAATTACGCTCTTCACGTGTTTTATCGTCATACCTAAAACAGGTTAGTACGAAGGGTAGTTCATACCCGTCGCTTTCCGGACGGGTCCGAGCTCGCCACTTCACGCCAAATATTTGGAGTGGGGATAAGGTCGACTAAAATTCGCTTTCGGCAAGATTTTACCTGTCTTCTCCTTTTCATCTTGCCACCGCCAAGCGGTAATTTCTAAAAATAAATTCGGGTTGCATTAAAAATGTTACTGTTATCCCCTTGTATTTTTTATTGTTTCTTGATGGTCATTTATTAATTGAAAGTGAGCGTTAATAGACGCGACGTGATATCAGGTTATTTTAACGGAAAAATGACGTCTAACGTTTTAACAAAAGGGAGAAATGGGTGCTCTTCCAAGCGACGTGATATCATCACGTTCTCATACGGCAAAAATCGTAGTTTAACAAAGAGGAAAGTGACAGCTCGGTTTTTTACGTCGGCGATGTTTTTTTAGGTTAGGTATGGATTTACCTTAAACAAGGGGCTAGTTAATACAATGTAGGCGATGTCTGATTGCTTTGGGATAGGTTATCGCTCTGTTCGGCTGTCGCTAGCCCGGTTGCTTCCCAATTTAGCAATTAGTGAAGAATGCGGACTCACCTTGCGAATATTTTTGATCGAAAACTGCATGTCAAGGTTAGTTCAATTGAGGTAAGACGTAGGCCAAAGCTAAAGTGAGTTGAGTTTGTGTTTGATTGAAGAGTGAGGAGATAGAATAGGAAAATCATTCTCTGTACGTGAAAACTATGGTGAAAAATCGAGAGCTGGAGTGCTATGTATGTCTAGGTTACGTTATTTCAATGAAGGTAAGGCTAAGAAGCCGAAGCTGAAGTGAGTTGAGTTTGTGTTTGATTGAAGAGGTGAGGAGATAGAATAGGAAAATCATTTCTAGTGAAAACCAAGGTGGAAAATCGAGAGCTTGAGTCGAGTGCGGATATTAGGGAAGTGAACGGATGGATTTGTATGCGCGTTAGCCTTTTCTGGGCTTTCGGACAGAACGGGCAGGTAAATAGCCCCGCCTCGCCCAGACTGAGTTCCGGTTCTGGTCCACATTCAGTCCCTTCTCTCATTTAGAGAATCATTTAGAAAAGACGAGGTATTTTCCTGATTCACTGCCCCGCAAAATGGTCTTGATTAAAACGGTAGACTACCCACTATTTTAATGTCTTTTTCAGTCCGGCTGTGCTCAGAAAAAATACATTTTCAGGAAAAAGTTGGAACACTTTTACGTGAAAAAAGAGAGAGGAATAATCTCTCCATTAAGGTTTAGACATTCACGAGCGATTCGGGAAATTAGCGGGTTCCAATTTTTCTTCTCTTTTGTTTTACCTTTCGTTACAAAGGCGAGCGGAGCGCTTTAGGAACGGGGCATGAGACACATAGCTCGACTTAACTTTGTTTAACCCGTCCTATAAGTCGTCATGCCTAATGCTCTTCTCGACAACAGTATTCGGAGGAAATGACTTTGTTGCCTCAAAAAATATTTTGTTAGTAAAACATCAGCAAACCAGAATTGTTGTGGTGACAATTACGATAACTATGATTGTTGTGATAACAATTAATAGTGTTTTAACAATGGAAATGGTCACCACAACAATTTTGGTTTGCTGAGGCGATATAAACAAAACATTTTGTGGAAAAAGATGAATTGCCACGGGAAGATTAGCGTTGACAGTGAAAGTAGTTACAACCTAGCCTAGCTTCGCGGTTCTTAGTTTATCAATTAATGTAGGTCTAGTAATGAAAGGTTGGATTGCAAACAAGGGTCACAGAAGCGGGAAATCTAACTGTTAAAACTGAGGACAGTAACCACTTGTTCGCTGTTATCAAAAGGGTTATTACCAGGGT
>Ga0058701_10005568_pt1 | contig 10486 bp, 6 predicted proteins | sample AgamicOrMae_FD_97039 | JGI IMG/M metagenome (GOLD analysis project Ga0058701, IMG submission 97039) | Agave microbial communities from Guanajuato, Mexico - Or.Ma.e | ecosystem: Host-associated > Plants > Phyllosphere > Phylloplane/Leaf | place: Guanajuato, Mexico | collected 2012-06-04 | reverse complement strand
TGTAGTACGACCAAAACTGGACAATACCTTCTGGACTGATATTACCAGCTAGTAGACGAAGCTCTGTGCGTCGTCTGCTAACTGCGCCTCAAAAAGCGCGTACTATACATGGAGGATAATTTTTTTCCTCCTTTTTAGCCTCAAAAACCCGGGTGCGTACTATATACGGGTGCGTACTATAGCAGGGAGAATACGTTAAATTCAAACAAGCGAAAAATCATTTGTCAGCCATTTATGTCCTTAACTGTACCTCTCTAGGCTTGACGACAAAAAGAAGAAAATAAAGAGGTAGAACACAACCCCAAAATATTAAACACAGTATAAGTACACCGATTACACTTTACCTTGGAAGGGCTCCTTTTGATTTGCCTGCATTTTGAGTTTGATAGTTCTTAAAACTAGCACGTCGTTCCTTGTGGGTTTTTGTAGGGAACGGGATATTTAACCCAGCTCTGAAATTTGAAACAAGTATATAAGACAAGAATCGTAATCCTTTAACAACCTCTTAAAAGGTCGTGAGTAAATTATTTTTCGAGTCTTAGTGATTCTTCCGGTTCAAGTGTGTAAGGCAGATGAGTTTCTGTTTAAAGCAGAACATATGTTTACTTCTTTTTTTAGCCCTCAGCTATTTTTAAGGCAAGGCTGCTATTAACATCGTACCTAAAGAGTTTCAGTTGGCTGTGCAAATGCTGAAAATCTTTGTATCGTCTTTGCACCGTCCATGTAAATCCCCCATGCTGGAACTGTATCGTGTACCTGGACATTTTTAAACAGTGTAAGGAACGGAGACAACAAAGTTGAATATGATTAAGTAAAACTTTGTATATATTTTAACTACTTCGCACACAGCAAGGCTAATGCCGGGTTAGTAGTGCCGCTACAGCGTTTACTGAATTAGTGCAGGTTAAATTGGTTAACTTAAATTGAGTTAGGGTCAGAACCCTACGCTACTTTCATTGCTTCTACAGAATCTTCTCTTGAAGACCCCTTGGTATCATTTTCCTAGGGTCGTGCACATATTACGTAACGCTCTTGTGGGAAGGGGGTGTTTACGTTTGCATTACGCTCAATACATAAGGTATAGGAAAAGCGGTACGAGTGGGGGGGGAGGATGCCAAAAAGTGGCCGACTTTGCGTTACATGATTTGAGCATGACTATTATGGTTCAGTCCACTTTTAATTTCCATGTTCGTAGAACGAATGGAAGTATTGGAATAATTTTTTTGTGCTATGGTTAAGACGTTAAGTAAAGGTTAATGTTAGCAGATTAGATAAGGATTGGTTAGGCTACACGCTTAGCCAGCAAAGTTTCAATGATTATCCCGTTACCGCTGTGCCACAGCAAAAAAACAATAGAATCTCAATGAAAATTAGTGAATTTTCACTGGAAACAATATTATTTTAGAAACCAGAGATTTGACTGGTTTTCTGTAAGAATTTCACTGAATTGCCAATGAAGCAATAGTCATAGGAATTATAAGTGAAGTTTCATTCGTTTGGCAATGCATGTAAAGGTTAATTTAGGTCAGTGAAGGTTGTGTTTTCACGATAGCATTGCAAATTCAATATACCAAACATAAAACTTACAAGTTCGGATTCAGCATGTGCCGGGTGAAATTTCTTTCATAATTTATGATTGAAACTGTGATTTCAGCTTTGGGTATGAATAGGTTCCTCTGCGGAGCCTTAAATTTGATCGGCTGGTCATGGAGAGATTGGAACGGAATCGCAACTAGAGCTGAAAAAGATAGGGAATTAGGAAACCCTTGTCTCTAGAAGTAGGGTCTTCAAAACGTGTCTTACCAGCTTCGAAATCGACTTTATCTTCCAGTTTGACAGTGATTTCTCCATCTGTTTTCGTTTCCAGGGATTCGTCGGGAATCGCCAAATCTTCATCGTAATCTGAATCCACGTGCTCGTGGTCGTCCCCTGCGGCGGACATCTTGGATCCGGGGCATGAAAGTCAGCTCCAAGTCATAATAGTCTGAAACGCCAAAATGAATCGCAATTAGTATTGAGTGTGCGTTTTTAAAAAAGAGACTCAAACCACGTCAAAGCAAGAACTTACATTTCGAACTGGAATTATTACGCAAAAGATACACAGGCGGCATTTAAAAGTAGCTGATTTATAAAATATATCTAAAAATACTTTGCATTTCAACCCACATGGTTGTTAAGCATTTTTTTTTGTGTGTGTGCTTAGGTCAATTGGGAAAATTAAGCAGTTCCAACAACGAACTTTTAGGCTACAGTCTAGTTTTTCAAGCGCGAGAAAGCCCCTTATTTAAGCATTGACCAATTTGAAAGTGGTTTATTTGGTTCTGGTGGCGGTTTTCCCCACATATTGTCGAGCCGACTGATTTTGGCTGCGTCAAAATAAATAAATAAAAGGAAATTTACCAATACTCCCCCCTCCTTGGAGAATTACCCACTTGGTACTTTTTATTCGGTACTTTGAATTTATTAACTATTCCTTAAAGTACCTTCACCAAGCGGATTACGCTTTTGGCACACCAAAAAATTTCGTCACTGGATTTCACTACACGTCACTAACAGCACACCTGATAATGCGACATTGATACTGAAATGACTCCTCAGAAGAAATTATGAATTACCCCGATGACTCAATTAATTCCTGTTATTTGACGATATTTGCCCGTCGAACGAGACTATTCTTACACTTTAAAGAAATGTTTAATTCTCCAAGCATTCAATCTGTTCGTCGGTCAGCCGAGCGGAGCGACACCAACGCGAGGCATAAGTCACCTGAACAAAGTCAATACCAGTCACGACTGGTATGCGGCATACTTTGCTGCTACCGCCGAGAAGTAAGCGGCATGGGGCTTGGCGATAGTTCAGCGAGCTAATCGTAAGCTAGGCACAAGACAACTTGATCTAATTCAACGTAACCTATACGGTTAGGGCGTTATCAAAATCCTCTTGACGGTGATGAGAGTTTCAACGGAAGATGAGACATGCGAGGATGATGATCGCGCCTTCAAACCTGGGAGTAAATTGCTTCACCTTTGAATATGGCCCTGGATTAGAAGCTTCTCTTAAAACGCATTATTTTTGTGATTCGCGCGGAAGAGCAAGTCGGATAGAAGAGGGTTTAGCTGACTGTGGCGATAAGAAAGGCGGAGGCCCCAAATTTTTATCTTGGAGATTTTTACTGAAGTTTTGTATGATGCAGTTATATCTAACACGCTTTCGAAAAAATAATTCTCTTCTGGTAGATCCTTAATTTAAAATTCCGTGAATGAGAAAAATCCGGGGTGTAAACGACGATAAATTTATTCTCATTCATCAAAATCGTCTGTTTTTACCGAGAAAAAAAATCCTCAAACCGCTTTTGATAAAATTAGTTGGGGCATCGTGCATAAGTTCAAGGGCTTTATATAACTGTGAATTTAAATTTGTTAGGAAATGTACAATTTCAGCTGATTCATGAAGACTTAATGCGAGCTAAATTAAGGCGCATACGGCACTGCCCTTTAGGATAGCGAGCAAAATCAACTCCCCTCCAAGAAAAAGAAAACTGGAAAAAAAACATAGTATAATGTTCATGATTTTTCCCCCCTTTAACTACTACTGGAAAAAAAAGAAAAAAAGTTTTCTACTGTGAAAATTCTTGAATTTTCAAGGCAGTTCTTCGCTTTGGGATTTAAATTCAATACATCGTTTTTCCTAAAATATTTTTTCCCCTTTTTTTCACAAGGAGAAAGGGATTGAGAACCCCATTAATAAAATTAGCAAGCTTACCTAAATGAATTCCTTACAAAAATTTTGGTTTTCACTTTTTTCTTTCTTTATTTTTTATTCATAATCTAAAAATTTCTCGATTTCGAAGCCTTTCCCGACACAGAATAACAATGATAGAATGAGAACTAGTGATCATGTTCGAGGAACAAACTCGAAGTTCTGTCGATTGTTTAACTTAAAATATTGGTTAGCAGTTAAGTGAGATTAGCGGTTCGGTCAGTCGAGAGTCACATCAGCTCACGTGCAACGGAAACAGGCAGGCCTACAATGTACTGCAGACGCGCTCACCTTCCGAACAGCATCCTCAACTACAGTACAACTAAATAATCGCAGATGTTTCAAGCAACGGCGGTCACGCTTTCATGTATCGTAAACTTTGAGTAATTCCAAGAGCAGACCACTACATCAAATGAGGAAGTGGGGAGATCGTGGAATAATAACTTCGTAACTAGAACCTCTCATTTCAGACGTAAGTGATGCGCGACCTTTCATCTAGTTTTGCGCGAGAACAAAATATGCTTTCAGCTCCTTTCATAAAAAGCGTAAGTTTTCTCGGAAGAATTTTCACTACACCCTTTGTGTAATACTGCTGACTTTGCTTGGAAATGCTCCGTCAGCAACATACGCCAAATGAGGGCTGTGGGCTTATGCAGAAAACCGTCTCAACAAGGATTCGAACCTTGGTCCACCATATTGATTGTTTTCTAAACTAAAACTTGTTTTTGGCAATTTTTCTCTCAAAATAAAACATTTTATAACATTGAAGCAAGTTCTTTTCTTTAGTAAATACTTCATCTATAATCTTGAGTTGTTTTGTTATTAATAAAACGAGAATTTCATTTTGCGATTTTCAGTGTTGATCAAGTCAGTCAACCTAGCAACAAACGTTGACCCATTCGACGAAAAAAAGATGCATGCAAACAGAACGATGTTATGCAAGCAACACTGCAGAATTTGGAGAAATCGGCCTATCTGTGGTTATCTCTACACATGACAGATAATAATCGAACATAATTGCCATTTCCAGAAAGCGCTCATGACGGACAATTCAAAAATGTCCGTTGATGGGCAGGTTATTTCTGTCGAATTGACAGATAAATGACAACGTTAAACTTGGCTATTTCGCGGAATCTGGCAACCTTGGGGACCACCTGTTCACAACAGAGCCATTTCTGTTTTATCACTGTCAGGGTAAAGCCTATATGCCTAATCGTACCGGTATCTCTAAAAAGACTGCACAATGCTTTGGCAGAAGAATTCAAGGACGCACTTCGATAACTTAAAAACAACGGAAACTGCGATCCAAAACATACAAGCTACGTTTGAATTGTCATCGCGTAACGCCATCTTTTTCTTCCAGGTGTAAAAAATGAAAGAATTAGAATATCATTGAAAAATTCCATGTTGGGTGAAGCACTTTTCCTGATCCTACAAATACTAAAAGAAATAAGAAAAAAGGTTATTAAGGTTGGCTAGCGTCTATAATTGTGTCTGTGTGAGCGACAGAGATTGTCAGGAAACACTCTACGAAAGAAATGGAGCAATTGAAACAAAACTTTCGGCGAATGTTGCGATTGCCCTGGGATCGAGGGACACTCTGAGCGAGTATAAAGCAACAAAGCATAATTTTCCCTGAGGGGCGCGAGTGGGCTTCGTTCGACATCACTTTACCACGAAAACTGACATAAAAAATACAAAGCGCCCCAGCATGAGCAAAATCGATCATAAAGACACAGTTTAAACTTTTTGGGGGGGAGGGGGTTGCTATACACCCGACATGCATTTACACATGGAGAGACTTCGACGCTCGTCCAATGACAAGATTGCAATCATCGGGGGTGACTTCATCCCTTTTTTTTTGTTTTGGTTGTGGCTATTCGCCCGTCGGCGCAAAAACATGGAGACTTGAACGCTCGTAATGCATTCTACATAGGATGTGACTTGAACGCATGGCACCCAACCTAATACATTCCATATAGGGCAGGTGGGCAAATAGCCACTTCATTTTTTTTTCCTTCCAACCATGTGTCTAAAAGATTGCAAGAAATATCAAAAAGACCAGGCAGTTAATCATCGTAATTTTTTATAAACTAGGCTTTTTCATACTTAACGCATCTTCAAAGCGATACTAAATGATTTTTTTCGTCATCTTCAACCTTTAAAAAAAAATCTTTCTCATCATTGATGAAAATAAAAAGACGCTTATCCAATAAGTTTGGCAGCAGCTAGTCAATGTCGCTTCATAGAGTCGATAACTTCTGTTAGCCGCAAATAGGGTGGTGTGGGACATCCACGCGAACACGTGCGAATGGTAGTATTAGGCCCTCTGCAGGCTCCCGTTTTCATCATTCGAAGGCGAAAAATGTCCATAGTAATAGACAAGGTCAAGAGCGGGGCGCGCCGCGGTCAGCAATTTAAGCTGCTCCGCACGCCGAACTCATGAGACCAACTCGAGGAGACACAAACTTCGCCATTAAATGCGATGCAAAAGAAAGGACATGTGTCCATAAAGTTAATCCGCATGTTGGATGTCGGCTGACCAATTGCAGTCGTTCACTTTTATCCGACTTGCCTGAGTCGGCACTGATTGCTCCCGGGATTATTCCTGAGTATTCTGTGAATAGACCCAATTCCTATACTATTTCAGGTTCTCTGCTGGTTTTAAGTATGATTGCTACAACGTGTCTTTTTTCTTTTTTTTTAGATCACATTGTACAGTCAAGGGCATAAATGACTGACAAATATCTTTCAAATTTATGTTGGTACAAATGTATTTAGATAGGGAGGTGCTCCCGCGGTTCAGTCGATTTCAAGCACGTTCCCAACCTTAATTCGGAAGAACGATAAATCACTTTCAGTCATTAATGCCCCTGACTGTACTTTGGGAGGTTGCATTTTCTGCCTCTTGCATTCCACCAGGGGAAAGCTCTTGTAGTGCCACCTTTTCATCGCTGAGCAGAGTTCTCTTCATTCTTTTCTTTAAATATTTGATATACGGTAGAGTCCTAAAAAGATATAAATCGGTAATTTTTCTGCAAAAATCGATGTTTTTTTTATTGGATTGGTTGTGCGAGGCAAAGGTACGTTCTTCCAAAATATTCTGACTTGGGTCAAAATAAATTGATTTTCTTTTCTTAAACTGGGAATAAAAACCCTACCCTTCCAGGCACGAGCGCGTAATTATTTCCACCAAAACTGGGGAGGGTAAGACAAGAGACTTCCAGTTCCAACTTTTTCGAACCTCTTTAGGCAAAATTTGGTTAGTTATTAATTAAATGTGCCAAGAACGTGAATCGTCCCAATTTTGAAAAACAGCATAGGAAATGTCGATCTCTCTCTCCTTTATTTTTTAAGCCCAAAATATTTAAGATGCAAAAAAATATTTTTAAAAAATGAAAAAAAAAAATACATACTTTAACAAAAATGAATGAAAAATAAAATCGAAGCGACGACAGAACAGGCGTTTGCTTTTCTCCGAAGTACTCGAACACGTACAGTGGGCCACAAAAGTCATGACCCCTGCAACCATGTATTTCTTAGGGAAGCAAGGGTCATGACTTTTGTGGCCTACTGTACAGATGAGTCAAAAGATTTATTTTTTGTGTAACTTTTCTTTCTTCCTTTCCCCCCTCTCCCTCAATCCTCCCCCCCATTCCCATTTATAATGCCATTGATCAAAAACCAATTTCCCATGTGCGGTAAAAATTGGGAGTTAGTAAAAACGTCAACATCAATGAAAGTTAATACATAAATATAACCTAAAGAAAAAAATAATGAACCAATTAATAAGGGAAAGGTAAACGAACCAAATTATCACTGTCACGATGTCCCAAATTTCCGCTTGACCTTGATACTACGACGGTCCGGTTGATTGACGTAAGATAAACCGATTACTTGGAGGAAGACAGTAGTGCATTCCTCCAAGCTGAAATTGAGGTAAACAAACCTACAGTAACTCGATTAAAAGGCACGGGTGCTGTCAATAAAGGAATAGACAGCCTCATTGTCCAAGTATCTGTCGAACGCGTTTTCCATAATATGCGTTGGAATTGATCAAAAGACTGCCGACGAGCCACAAGAACGCCTATTAAAATACTCACATATCCAGTGAGGAACGCATTCATTGCCAGACCTTGACATGATTGGATGGTTACTTCATCGGCATCCACATTTGATTATAACCTCGAAATTTTGAAATAATAAACTTGATTTGCTCCGTAATTGGTCCATATGGAAACAACATCGTATGCCATATGTGATAAGTTAATGAATTGAAAACAACACTGATATAATACGGCTAAAAGTCTTACCGATTATTTACAAAACAGGCAGACGCAGCTTTCACTCTGATCTCTCTCGTCAACATTCTTTCTCCATCCACTAAGGGTACTTGAATTCACAGTCACTGAAATAAACAATTAATTTCTAATCACCCCACCGGTAACAAATACATAAAAGAATAGTTTTACATTGAATACTATTTAACATAAAAGTCATACACCCCAACCGCGTTATGGTGCCGACGACAACAAACAGACAACTACGGCGGACGAATTGCTGGTTTTCCTGTTTTCCTCATGTAATCTTTGGTTTTCCTTTTTCTTTCGTACTAGCCTCACAACAGCCTGGCTCACACGGAAAGGCGTTCCTCTAAGTATTGGTGAGAATCGGAATGATCTCTAAAAACAAAGGGATGCCTGCAATTTTTTATGAAATTTTATCTCACCTTTTCCCTTTTGTTCAAAAGTTTGGTATAATATTGTAACTTTATTCCCATCGTTTGACCGTGAAAGTTTTCATATGCAATGTCCAAGTGATCTGAGACAACCTCTGCGAGAGTAGCTCCTCAGCTGAGCTGTCAGCTGTCAGTTGTTTTGGTGGTATGCATAGCCTAAACATAACCTCAATCGTGCAGCCGCATCTTTAAAAATTCCAATGGAAGGTGATCAATTGATTAATTTCTGTCATCCAAAATTATGTTCCACTGTGTCATGCAATACATGTAGTAGTGAAACTTACGAAGAAACGAATTTATTGTCGCCAGACCCTTCGAAAGTGCGTAGAGGTTTTATGGCAGACCGTTTTATCAAGCCACCTGTCGATATTCAGGTGAATTTCAAATATTCCGTGAGTTTGAGCCACGTTATATTATGGCCTCGAGTGGGACAACAAAAATCCAGCGGTTTTGAGGTTGTTTCAAGTTACTCTGACAGACACTGTTCGATGACAGAGCGCATCGGTTCGTGCTACTTGTCAGAAACTGATGAAGGAGTTATCTTCTTCTGTCCTCAAAAATTTGGCAGAGAGAAGTCATGCCCTCAACAACCACAGTTTGTGAAGAGATCTTTCTCATGGCAGAGAATGTCTGCGATATCTGATGTCAAGAGCATCACAATCAGAATAGTTCGTACCAATAACTCCGCTGTTCCTGCTCTGGGCAAGATAGAAATTTGGGGCCAACCAGGGTACCGCACCTCTCATCAGGAAAGGAGAGAGTTATGGCGACTTTGGAATCAACAATCAGCTGAAATTGATACACCAACTAAGAAAGGTACAGTACATTTATGTAATTTGTTGGGAACAACTCTAAGTTAGTGCCTCTTCTGGGGAGGCACTTAATGAAAAGTCTACCTTTATTTCTTTGTGATGAAAATGTTTTTGTTTCAGTACCCCAACGTTCCTGTGCTGTGGCAGAGACTTCAAAACAATCTAAATCACTACCAGTATCTGTGGATATACCAGAGGAGTTCCTAGATGGACTAACATTTGAGATGATGTCAGTACCTATGGTTTTACCAAGTGGCAAAGTAGTTGATCAAAGAACTCTTGAACGCCATCAGGACAGTGAAGCAAATTGGGGCCGTCCACCCAGTGATCCATTTACAGGTCGACCATTCACAGCAACACTACACCCAATTCTAGATACAGCCCTAAAGTCAAGAATAGATCATTTTCTTGTTGTACACCAAGATAAACAAGAGCTACATTTTGTTCCTAGAACTGTTGGTCATAGAGATATTTATACTGCCAGAAAACAGACCAACCATTCACCATCTCTAAAGAATAATTTAAACAATCAAAGTTACCAAAAGAGTAGTTTAAATAGTAATACCTCAAGTGTTCAGAAAGCTTCCCATACAGAAATCACATCTGGTTCTAGAAAACGTACCCCTAATCCAGAATTAACTATTATTTCTGAAACAGTTGTTCAAAATAAAAATAAGAAAGTAAAAAGCAATATGACAGTATTAGCTTCAAAATCAGATTTAAGCCACCTCCAGAAGGATGATGATTTGGATGATGCCTTAAAAGCTGTGTTACATGGACTTCCGTCGTATTTAAATATGGAAAAAAATCCACAAAGTACACCAGACATTTGCTGCTGTAGATGCAAAAGTAACAATAATTTGTTTAAACTTCCCTGTAATCATGTGATATGCCGAGTTTGTCTGTTAATGAAAACAAAAAGCGCACAGCCGTCTTGCGATATCTGCCAAAAAATATTTACGTCGAATCAGCCTGTAAAATATCACCCAGTGTGATATGAAAATTTCTGTGATTCAAGCCACTGTGATGTAACGCTTTTGACCGCAAGCATGTTCCGTTTTCTAAATAAAAGGTTTCGTTGGGGTATTTTTTTTGATGATTCTGTTCTTGTAAATAATAAGTACCTAACAACCTGTTTGTAAGCTCAATATTTTTGGTGTGGAGTTTGCTTCAGAGT
>Ga0058701_10005567_pt1 | contig 10486 bp, 6 predicted proteins | sample AgamicOrMae_FD_97039 | JGI IMG/M metagenome (GOLD analysis project Ga0058701, IMG submission 97039) | Agave microbial communities from Guanajuato, Mexico - Or.Ma.e | ecosystem: Host-associated > Plants > Phyllosphere > Phylloplane/Leaf | place: Guanajuato, Mexico | collected 2012-06-04 | reverse complement strand
CCCCCCTCACATTATTAACTATTAAAATTTAATAAAATGACTTTGGACTTGAAAATGACTCCAATACATGACTAATAAAATGCCTAGGAGATAAATTCCCCTCCTTGTGCTTTGCCTCAGATTACTATGCAGACCAACAGTACTGAAACTTAGGTAAGTCTTACCTGCCACAGGTACTCATTCCAAATGATCTTTCTTTTAGAATGCCCTTTTTTAAAAGAATATCCTTCAGCTAGGTTCTCTGCTTAACAGCATTTGCATGTACCCGTATGTTTTTTTCCCAGAAACAAAGAGAATACCAAGTTATATAACATCATAAGACAATACCTCAAATTGCCCTTCAAGATTTGACTACTGTTAATTAATAACTAACGTGGTTGATATTACAATTGCTACCACCAATAGGAACCACTGGGTAGCATATTCAATTTGACAGGAGCTATTGACTTATTTAAATTCAAACCTTATGTAAACATCAGTTATTCCACCAAACCTTCATTTTTTCTTTTTCTGGCATAATCATGTATTAGATTCAAAATTTTTTAATAGTGGATACAGGTCCTACCTACAAGATGAAGTTTGAACACAGAGATTTAATGGTGTAGCACAAAGTATCTACCTTAAAATATAGAAAGTCAGCTTGGAGTTGGCAAAGACAATATTAACTCCATGAGAGTGAGGGAGTGTTTTCAGGAAGAACTTTCATGACTCTAGAAGCCACTAAGACTCAAAGAGTAGTCTCAAAAGTGTGATTTGACAGACACTCCATACTTACTTTAATGTTCAGATTCTTTCAAAGGAAGCCTTAATTGAAAACTAAATTTTGGTAACTGAAGGATCACCCAGAGCTGTAGTAAGCAATGCTCCTGCTTAAGCTAATGACAGCAAATTTAAGATTAATAACGCTCCTAGCCAAGAGGGTTACTAGAAACTTACGGAATGTAGAGGTGGTCAGCATCAGCTAATGAAGCAAATCATCTAAGATTGTGCCCCTTTCCAGGGCATGTGTTGAAACAGAAGGGAGATTTTGAGAGGTCTGTGTGTGACCTCAAGGGTGTTGGAAATGGTGGCACCAAACAAAGTTTGGCTGAACATTAGAAACCCATCCTACAACTATGCGACAAAAGCGAATACCTTTGAACAAACTAAGTCTAGGAGCCATTATGTTGTCGATAAGGAAAATGGCACTTACCATTACGAGGAAAGCTCGAAAAACAAACGCTCAGTTGAGGTGCAGCATCCAACACATTTCGAAAAACAACTTTCACCAACATATCACACGCTTGAACGATCATTCAAGAAGTCACTAAATTATTGCACTAACGCGTATTTCAAATTCGTTAATCAACAACACCAAACATTTCAAGCCATGCGAGGGAGGATCAGGGAGGATGAACCAGCTGACCGCCATGACACCTGCGGGCTGCGTTCGGAAACAACCGCTCCTCCCCGGAACTCTTCGGCTCTTCGGCGTTGGAAGTAGGACCAGTCGGACGACGCCGACGAGAGAGACGGGATATCGTACGCAAGGTTTGCCAATTTGACCGTACGAGAACAAGTTTGTTTACGTATAGGAAGATGAAGTTATAGTCTTCCTACGTACAGAGCCTTAATTAATTTAGTCGCGCTCCCGAAATTTGTCTGGCCCCAAAAAGTGGCAGGATTAGGTTCAGGTCTTTAGATTGGGTACACAGCAATTTTTTGCTTAACACCTTAACTGGAACCCGCGAGGTTAGGAGGCAAGGTGGCTGGAGTCACTGTTTGAAGGAAAAGAAACCAACATTTTCGTGATTGTCGTGTAACTATATCTCAAGTTTGCGATGCGTACAATGCTATAGTATCATCCTAACTGAAACGACAAACGGAATATCGTAGGATACGGAAACGAACAATAACATTTTTGTTAGTACTCGTATTAAAATAAATATACTACACACAAAAAAAGGAAAACCTCTTATTATATAAAGGTTTAATCGAAAATATAAATAGGGTATTGAATGGTCCATATAGTTATTTTATTCCCTTACATCAGCATTAATAGTCCTTTTGACGATTTCGAGTATTTTCCCCCTTTAGTCGCGCTCAGTTCTCAATATTAGTGAATCTGTTTTAATCCATTTGCCCGAGATTGTGTCGAAAATACGTCCCGGACACCCTCAGAATAAAGAAAAAAATGTTCCTAATGAGTGAATTGTTTTTTCCTCCCCATAAAAGGCAATGTGGAACTCCAGATCAACTTGATGAAGACGTAGACACATCGTGCAACTGCTTGTCCAGTTTGCTGTTCAAAGAACTTAACGCACAAAGATGGTTAGACAATGTGCGCAGAGCTTCCCATCAAATTACAGTAGTTTCCGGTTTTGTTTCTGTTCTGTGGATACCCACCACCTGGTTACCGTTACCGATGATGTCTCGCGATTTGAAGACACGGAGAACATTTAGGTAAGAGATTTAGGTCCCTTTAATTATAGTTAGACTAAAAATATGAACAAGTAATCATGGCAATATAGCTTATTCAACGTCTCCTCATCCATCAACTCGCTAGAAGTTCGTGTGTTAACTCGCCCTGCGACCCCGTTGTGTGCACTAACTGCGGTGTGTCGAGGAGAAATGAAGATAAACTTGATACAAATCAGCTTCAATAAATTGTTACTATTTTTCAGCAAAACGTTGACACACTGCAACGGTTTCACAATTTAACAGAGGCTCAAACGCCTTAGTAAGCGTTTGACTGCTACATCAGTCAGTCGAAATTTTCATCATCTTTGAGGCTGTTACACCACTGAAGTCATCACTGCCAACTTTGCGACTTTAACCAAATGGCTACGGAGTGACAGAATGCCTGAAAGTTAGACAAGAATATCCAGCATATGGATATTCGTTAATAATTCCCGGATTCCATCGCCAATTAGCCGTTCGTATGGCTGTTTGTGCTACAAATTTCGGTAACAGACGTAAGAGTAATTGCAAAGAATTCAAACTTTGATAGTCAACTACCTCGTCTTTGTTTTGAATCATAACGTCATTCAGCCCAAAATACATGTCAAAAGTATGGAACAGTTAGTGGACCGAGTCAAGATGAGGTAAAATACAAAATCGCGGTTTTCCGCGATTCGTTTGGCTTTCCTCTTTCCAGTGACATCCCAACCTACTTCATACGGTACAATACATTGCTAGGCAAGGTTCACTAATACGTATTTTGCGTTAATTGTTACAAAAACATACGGCACGTTACGACTGCGGTATTATGGCACATCGTCTCTCTTTTCAACTCGTCGACGCGAGCGTAAAAACAATTATACAGAAAACAGCGAAAAGTATGGTATGGCACTTGATATACCAAAATATCGATATGTCAGATGATGAAACAAAACGTATTCACTTCAGTGTACGCATACAAGAGACAGTCGAAACAAAGGACAATTGAAGGAAACAAAAAAAAGGTGACATTAAACGAAACGGAGGCTTTTTAATAGGAATGTACTCCTCGCTTAAAGAACGAACGCCAATATTATAACTCAATCTTCCTCGTTGCCACAATATGGGAAATCCCTACAAATGAAATTCAATAAACATGAGGTTTTCAGGGCTGCATTTATGACTTGTGTTCCACCATAGTTCAACCTTTCAGTACATTATGAGAATGAAGGACTTGCAAGCGCGTAGTTTAGGTTGGGTTAAGTGCCTTCTCTCGCTTCGCAATCACACCCCTCGGTTGTCACAAAGCCTGATGTCACTTCCTTCAAAGCGGCAGTAAGCGTCGCCTAAAAGAAAGCGCCATCAAACTTTGGTTATCGGCAAGGTTAACCTAGGTTAGGTAGGATTACGTATGTGCCTCACTTCGCCAAACCTTTTGGCGGTTTTGGCTTCGCCAAAAGACAAAGGTTGCGCTGACGTCCTGCTCGGGTTGTTCACGAAAGGTGGAACACAGGAGGTACTAAACGCAACCATTTAAATTTCCAGAGAATATTTGGGCGGGGTTAAGATTGTCTTGAGGGCTAAGCCAGGGCTAAGCAGGGTGCGGGCGAACTGGCGGGTCCTGCGGCGACCCCACCGCCCTCTACCAACAATATTGTCCTCAACATAGCCTACGGTACGCCATTTGTGTTGTCAAAACACCAGAGAAGATTCGTGTTCAGGATCAATATTCAGATTTACAAGTGAAGTATCAATAATTTATTATTGCACCTGAAGTAATTTTCATTCTGAGCATATTAATCTTGTAGGTTGAACATCACACCCCTCAACGGTCTACCTTAAGCTACAAAATGATCAGATTTCACTATTTACTTAGTGTTAAGTACAGGACAGAAGAACTCGGTCGTTTTTACAAAAAGCTTTGCATTCCAAAGGAAACCTTCGAAAAAATAAAAAGGAACTGGCTACAGCTGGGTGACCGCTGCTAGAGCCATGGGCTACAGAGTTTTACTTTATCGCTTAAAAGAGCAGTATACGGTATGTTGTACTGCCTTCACGGGACTACAATAATAACCATTACACCTAGGTATATATAAATAATTATTCACAAATGAGGGGCAGGAGCAGTACAATATTTACAGAGATACATTACAGTACGTTACACCGTTAACCGTCCCCAACCTGGGCCAGCAGAGCACCTGAAAGCAGAGCGCTCCTCCGTAGTCCCGCCTGAGGGTCACCTTTCGACACCGGATGGGAGGTTTATACAAAATACATCATCTAAACCAGGTCGGTAGGTCAATCGGTCAGGTGGTGTTCAAAAATAACTTTTCGGATAAGGCGGTCGCCCAACCGTCCTCATATACTAATTCCACTGCGTTTGAGTCATTTCTAAAATAAAGCCTTTTCTCAACTATAAAAAAAGGGTCGTACTTTACTAGCATCTCAAAAAGGCTATACACGAATAAAAAAACATATGTACATTTCTTTTTCCTTTGACCTTTTACAAAAGGTTACCTACACGTTCTAACGTTGCGTACGGTACGTAATACAAAACAGAACAGAATCCACTCAGTAGACGTTTAGGTTAAATGATTTGATGGATCTAAATTTGTTTTCATTACGTTGGTACCGGCACCGGTAGGCACTGGATCGCGCTGCTTGCTGAGCCGAGCTTTGCCGAAGAGAGCCGAGCTGAGCCGAGCAGCCAGCGGCGCCAACCAAATCTAGATACAAGATCACAGACAGAGAAAAATGTTGAAAACATACAGTGCAATGAAGCTTTTACCCGGAAATGTAAATGTAAAAGTGGCTTTATTTAATTAATTCTACCTTATTACATCAATCACTTTCACACAAAATGGATCGGAGTCAAGCAATGTAGTAGTGGTAGACATTCCTAACGATAAAGCATTTCACTTCATTTGCAGCTAAGATTTCTCACTTCAACTCATTCGTCTCCACTTTCATTATCCGATTTCACTATCATTTACTTCATTATTGTTTGATTTCAAATACCATGTTTATTAGCTCAAACATAGTTGATTGAGGACTACCTAAAAATCGATTGACTTGCAAAGTGTCCAATCAAATACAGGCTATTCAAAACATGACACCCGGGGCGCCCGCTCAGCAAAACTTCCACCACATATCTCGAAAGTTTCCGTTCAAAACAAATCTAGATTACAACCTCGTTGCCAAAAAATGTAGCTAACTTAACCAAAGTCATACGGTTGGCAGTCTCAACATAGCTCTGATCCAGAATAGTCCACTTCAGTTTTCCTCCCAACTTTGGCAGATTAGAGCCGAATTCAACTGGCCCTGCATGGGCTATATAACGACTGCTACTCCAGTTAACTTAAAATGCGCCATTTTGGGGCTAGGTTAACTTAAGCCGGCCCACTGAAAAGCCTTGCCTAAGTAAGACCACGTTCCTTGGAAACAAGATTACAACTTCATTGTTTACGATAATATAAACTTCGGATGACTCTCAGACACTCATTCGCAAGATGCGGCGACTTCAAAACCAAATCCGGAACACTGTATTTATGTAAATATAATGATTAAAAAGTGTGCGACACAAGGACGTTTTGAATGATTCAGTATAAAATTATATTACCACTGTGAGATCACTTGCAGGGTAAAATCCGACTAGTATACTGAGGGCTACTACAACATCCAATTTGAGCATCATCCTAAATCAAACGAAAACATTACATTTACATAAATACAGAACTTTTTTAAAACAACTGAGTAAGCTTGGCAATGTGGCTACTGAAAAAAAAAACGCGAAAAATCTTGCAGGGTAAACACTTTCGGGTTGGGAAGGTTAAGTGGACAGATAGATACAATAGCTGGACTGTTGGGTGAATAAGTCCAGTAAATGACGCCAAACAAAGCGGCATCTTTGTCGCGCCGCCTCGCCATCTGGTGTGTGTTTCCAATAACGTTTATCAGGTACTTTCAACAGTGCATTGCTTAAACTGTCTTCGACGTACCCGTGGCTGCAGACACCGAGCCCGCCAAAACTGAAAATTTGGACCTCCAGAGCGGGAAGCCACTCGCCACTCACTGTGTAACCACATAACAAAAATATCACGTTACAGCGGAGGGAAAGAATCGGTGCTTTCGGAGAGCTGATCACGGGTCCATTTGACGCACAAACCGAATTCAGCACGAAAACAATAATATCAACAATGCCGCAAAAGTAGAAGAGTCGAATGGGATCGAGCCGAGGCGAGCCGAGGCGAATGGGTTGCACAGGCGGTGGGCGTTAGCGGCGGGCGTTGGCGGCGGCGCGGGAACCGTCCACCATCTCCTCGACGTTTTCCTCGGGCGCCGGCGCCGGCGGCGTTCCGCGGGGCGTTCCGCGGGGCGTTCCACGGCCGCCGGGGGACACCACGCTGTTCTGGCCGTGCGTGCTCTCGTACTCCATCACTTCCCTGTAGATAAGTTCCTTCCACTGGTCTACTGTGTGGTCCGTTTCATCGACTGAGTGATCGTACGGGCCGGGAGCGGGCTGCCAACAAAAACAAATCGTCATTCAGATATTCACGCAAACGCTGCTTCTTTTTCCATGGCTCGTTTTTCCTAAGCGGCAAACGATCCACTATTTGGTTTGAGTTCAGCACCAATTCAGAACCTGCCCAATATGCCTGAACCTAATTCGACGGAACTTAACCTAACTTGACCTAACCTAACTTAGCGTGAAAAAATTTCAACCTATCCAAACTTTATGTTAATTAACCTTTTTTAACTTAATCTAACCTTGCTGGACGCGACGCAACTCAACCCACAATAGCCAAAAGTATTTGGAGTGAAATTTAGGTTAAGAGAAATTGTAAGGATTTTTTTCACTAAAATACGTAATTATAAGCGTTAGAAAATGCCTGAAATATTAAATTTCAGGTTTCCAGAGGGGTGATATTTTTTTAACTGTGACAATACTGAACTGAAAAGATCCTCTAAAATAAATGTTTCTGTTTCCGAACGGCGTCGCTGGGCGGTAGTGAACATACCTGTGATTATAAAAATGTTTGAGGATACTTGGTTCCTCAGAATAATGAGAGACAACATGTCCAGTAGGGTAGCAAAAGTCGAGAGTACTAAAAACCTCATAAAAGACTTGACCTAATTTTCCAAAACGTCGTAATATCTGTCAAGGTCAAACTATACCGACAGTGCATAGAACACATGCTCCATTCTGGCTTCTCCTTGCGGTTAGAAAAGGAGAGTTGTGGTTCAAGCCCTCTGCGTAGCGGTGCGACAGAGACGGAGCATGGTCTCGAGTTAACTTGACTTGAGCCATGTAGAGGGTGGTGGTGGGGGGCTTGTCGGAGGCTCTCATTGTTAGCGGCAAGGAAGCACGCCCTCCGTGAGTGCTGCAAATGAACCTGTTGGTCACGTTCGGCCGTGCGAACAGTGGGAACACCTTTAAGGACACCAATGAACAAAGAGATACCACTGGGCCGATAAACGCATAATTACGTCCGTGACCAGTGGCTTCAACGAATCGTTTTAAATCTCGGCACCATTGAAGAGAAAGATGGCTGCCAATGGACAACTCGGAAAAATGAATGAGATGACCTTCACTCCGGAAAAAGCGACAGAAAATCCTTCGAGGGTGATCAAGAAGTTACCTCATGGTAAATTTGAGGTCGAGGTGTAACCTTAACAAGAAGGGCAACTATTTTTAAGAAGACATAAAATAGTAAATTGAGTTTTTTAGATTCCACCGACTATAAATTCAGGCTAACTGCTTATGAGAGCTACAAATAAAATCAAGAAAGGTAATGTTTTAGAAAATCATATCCATGACCACTGGATCCACGCTAAAAACAATGTAAAAAAAAAAAAAGGTCAGACTGAGTTCAAAATTCAAAAAATGACAGAGCTTTTCACCGTATCGGATGAGGTAAGGGTGGAAAACTTACATCCCCCCCCCCAAAAAAAAAGGAAATCCCATGAAACGAAGTTGTCAGAATATCGCAAATTTTCCTTCCGTTTGCGGCAGGGTTCAACACGAAAGCTTGCTCATTGTCAGCTCATTCGGCGAAAATCACGTTTCACAATCGAATTTCCAACGCATTCATCAAAATATGAAGGAACCGGCCACGTTTTTATTCTTTTTTGGTGTCCCTCGATGATTTTCAACCGTAATAACTTGAAAATTTAAGTAAAATTTTTTTGGTTAAAAATCGAAAAAAAAAGCTAGGGGTAACCCTGGCTTTTTTTCAATTTTTAACCAAAAAAATTTTTATTCGAATTTTCCGGTTATTACGATTGAAATTTGTCAAGGGATACTAAAAGTGATTAAAAACGTTACCCATTGCTTTATAATTTTATTGAACGCCACGAGAATGCGAATGCAAAATGCGATTTTCGCCAAATGAGCTGGGCAAACACTTCTGTCGGCACCCTACTACTTTCCTAGATTATCATTTTAAACCATTCACGCACTAAACAGCTCTCTAAAAAGGCAAGACTCGTTTCATATCAAACGAAAGGACCCAAAGTGGGCTACTCAATGATCTGTGCGGCTATTCAAAGGTTCATCGCAAAAACTAACCTTTTTGGATAACCTCCTGTATGTTTCCGGTATGAAGGTTTATAACTTGTATACACATAGATTATATTTTCAAACATGTGTCTTCCAGCGATCATAATTTTTTCTATCTACCACTGATATCTGGCTAGGTTAATATTCAACTATTTTCCGTCGAGTTCGGCGCGCGGGAAGGTCATTTCCTTTGAGCTATTAACAATTTAGACCTTTTTTAATGTTCCCTCGGGTCAGTAACTCACGTCAGTAAAAGTTGGAAAGTCGCAGAGCACAGTCGATTCTTACCGCATTTACTTCTCCTTCGTCGTACCAAACGTTAATGTACGCGTGCAGCAGTGCGTCATCCACTGATATCCGTCTTTCAGGGTCGATGACAAGCATTTTCGAAAGGAGATCCCGGGCTTGACTTGCTGCAGAACAAAAACAAAGATAGCTCACTTTACTACATGACTTTCATGTTTGTTTATCTTCTGCGGTTCGTCAATTGGAAGCATATTGCTGCACTGTACATTTTTGAAAGTTCGATTTGCAACTCTTGAGTTCGCTGCTTCGTCGCCAAGCAAAACAAAACACTTAAACTAACCTAGCAATCGTCAAGATTGCGCTTATTCCTCGGCGGTAGAAACTACCGCAACAAGCTTGGCGACACCTACGCGGAGTCACGCACATAACCTAGGCACTTGTATGTCATTAGTTCTCGAAACGTAATGAAAAATTACGTTTATTTAATAACCTTTTAGCGTACTTTAGAGATGAACACGTAAAGGAGGAATTACGTGTAAGAGGTCTTACTTAAGAAAAGTCGCAAACAAAATGCGATATTACTACTTTTAATTTTTTTTTTTTTGGAAAAACAATCTTTCATCCTTTATTGACAAATTTTAGGGTTTCCGGATTAGCTCGGTTACGAAACATATTGAAGGATACCTCGTGTTCGTACTTACCTTTAAGTTTATTATGTTCACTGGAGTCGGACGGAAAAAGTGCGTCGGGGAATAATCGATCAAACGGATACCCTGGATATTTGGGTCGGTTTTCCACGTAATTACGAACCGTCGGCTGGAGCCGTTTCATGAACTCCGTTGACGGGGTACCCAATTGTTCTAGCGGACACACAGACAATCAACACCCTTGTCAAGAAAAACGGGTTTTTAACGTGTTCACCGGAGGTGATTCCGCTAAAGAAAGTTTTTGTTAGTCTCTTAAATATGAAACAGATTTTTCCGAGGAAGACTGACAAGTGTCAGAGCGCCTGCATGTCACTGGATAGGCAACACGCGCTTCACGAGCGTCGAGGTGGTTGCCTATGTCAGCTTCTGCAGGGGCTCTCACAACAGTGCAATGGTTTGGGTTTCAATATAATTATGAAGCAATCAGCAACGTTTTTGTTCTTTTTTAGTATCCCTCGATGGAATTCAATCGTAATGAATTGAAATTTCGAATAAAAATTTAGAGCAAAAGATCGGGAAAAAGCTAGGGTTGTTTTTTTTTTTTTTTTTTTTTTTT
>Ga0058701_10005566_pt1 | contig 10486 bp, 5 predicted proteins | sample AgamicOrMae_FD_97039 | JGI IMG/M metagenome (GOLD analysis project Ga0058701, IMG submission 97039) | Agave microbial communities from Guanajuato, Mexico - Or.Ma.e | ecosystem: Host-associated > Plants > Phyllosphere > Phylloplane/Leaf | place: Guanajuato, Mexico | collected 2012-06-04 | reverse complement strand
TCACATGCTACTAAGGCCTGCTTAACTTCCCAGATCAGACGGGATGGGGTGTATCCAGGCACTACCTCCCGACGCGTAGTTCGTCAGAGTGAGGTTGGGTAGGTCTTCTCAGCGGCTCCGTGGTTGGCGAGGTGTTACCCATCCGGCCAGATTCCAAGGTCCCAGAGGGTGTTACGAAGCTGCCCGCGGCATTTAATCGCGGATCAGATTTGAACCGCGAACCTCAACCGAGTCTCGACACCATCACTGGCAACGTAGCAACGCTAACCACTCGGCCACCGAGAAGACATTCGTCTACGGTGTTCGGAGGCGTACTTAAGTGACGTGGCCTCAGAGAAAGAAAGATAAAAATGCAGCAGGTCTAAGAATCGAACCCGCGTCGCCAGATTGACTGGCGCACACTCTGACCACTCAGCTGCCACGCCTTGTTGGCGACGAGCACAAACCTACGCTAGAAGAACAAAACCCCGTTCTTTCAAGGGTGGTACCGAGTCTCATTACCGCATATTTGCTGCGGTTCTGACAACAAAACGCGACTCGCCATAGCTGCGTAGAGGAGAACCCGAAGTCTTGAGCGTGCACTCCATACGCAACCTAAACAGCACACCGCCGTTTAGCTATTACCAAGGCAACGACTTTTCAGGACCGACAACCTGGCTTTAATGACTAATGGGGAAATTTCAGGGCTTCAGCAAGAGTCGATATAAGATGAAAATTTGCAGAGAAATATTTGGTTACTTTGGTAAAGAACGAGCACTTTTTGCGAGCGCGTAGTCCTCGCTTCTTTGCGTCTTGTTATGGATCTACCTCCATTCCAGTAAAATCTCCCGGCCACTTCCTAAGCGATATCTCCGTCAAAAGAGGTTTGCGGCTGCTGTAACGAACAATTTTGGAGGTGAAACCATCTGCAATAACAGGGTCTTTTGCAACATTCCGAGATGCGCGCGGCCACAACGAAGAAGCCTGTGAGGAAGGATCCACCGCGTCTCGCCGCAAAGACATTGCCGACTAAGAATTTCCTTTGAAAGCATCAGATCACTGACGATAGAATGCGGGTAAAAGAATTCGTTTAAGACGCCACGCCGCGGTTTTTGGCAAAGTCTCAAAGCATCGGAGACATGCACGACCTAAACTCTGCAGAGGCACAAGACCCTTCAAAAGGCTGCCGCACTAAGAGGTAGCATCTTCTAAGTCGCGAGGTTCTACCTCTAGTATTCCACCTCCCAAGGTTTACCTACTTTCCCAGCGCCGAGAAGTATCAAAAATGATTAAATATGTAAAGAAATAAGTATGGAAATATAAGATAAAACAAACCGTACATCTGCAGTGGATGTCAGAAATAACAAATCAATCTTTAAAAGTAAGAGACTACGAGATCTCGGCTCGACATAGTCCTCATCTGACAATGTGAGTTCCATAAAACTTCGACAACACCTGGTCGATAGCTCCATCAAAATGGGCACAGCATCGACTATGAAACGAATTATCCATGCATAATTCAATGAGTGTTCAGTCATTTCAGGCCTGTTGCCGACCCCGTCAACGTTAGGGAATCAGGAATTGTAGGACCGTGTCTTGGGACTGAGGCAGCGTGCTGTAGTAGTCAGCACGCTGTTCCTCAAAATAGCAACTATTTGCAACTCCTGTATGCCCTTTCCTGACTACAAATGTTTCAGACATTCCAAAAGACACATTTTCTTATCCTAGCATTATCTTAACAGTATAGATGTACACGGATCAACTCGTTGGTTATTTGTTTGAAATCATCCTAAACTTATGAGAACTTTTGACTTGTTCATGAAAACGTACTTATGTCAATTTTTTCTCTGTTTCAGGTTGGTCTTCCGGCATCTCAGCTATCTTCACGCACGGTAATTTCACGAGGCTGCTTAGAAACAGGAAGGGAACTTACTTCCACAGAACTTTAACAGAAGTTCAATAAAAGGGCATTCAAGAAGTTCAGAGGTAGTTGATCGATTGAGGAGCACAAAGAGGGATACCTTGTTGTCGTTACACAAAGACGTATGCAAGTAACTTGCTGTTAACATGGTTGTTTGCTGACAACTTATGATCTCCCTGTAAATTTAGGTTGTCCTCTTGTCACAGAGATGAAATGACCTACAAAAGAAGCGACACATAGGTTGTTTGGTTCGACAGCCATTCTCTTTTCTACGTTTGATTTGTAACTCACCAGAAATCAAATCCCGTGAAAAGTTTCCGGCAAAACGCCACGCACGTTCCCCACAATGCTAATCAGAACATTTATACCAGAAACTCCGGGCGAACGTATCCCATAAGCATGCTTTTGATGCGATAATTGGCATCCCGTTCTCCCGGAGCGACACTGTCAAATCCAGCAAGATTATCCGATTAAATCTCTGGCATTCCATTATAAACATGTGCTATCACAGAATCAAACACAGCGCAATACACTGCGTTCAATATCATACATAGTATCCTGATCTCCGTGTTTGAGCTCTTGTAGTAAAAGCAAGTCATATCTCAACACTTAAGTATGGTAAATTGTTTTATCTCATTTGTATCACCTTTCGATGGTGGGCGGAGTTATATGCGAGCAAGGCACAAGGCACATGACCTAACTTGACCTCACGGGATAGCAGGTTTTGTGATATGGTGTGAGCACCGCCTGTCAAAAAAGTTCCACGAAGCATCGCTAACCTTATTTAACAAAGTTATTCTCAATCAAAGTCGACAGAAAAAGCCAACAGTACTCGTTCATTTTTCAAAGGAAATGGAAAAAAAAAAAAGATTTCGTGCACTGGCTTTAATCGAATTGAACCGCCGCGCCATCTGGCGAAAGACTACGACATCTGTTCGGACCCATCAAAATCTAATTAGCGCTCGAAAATAATTTGCTTCATTTCAGAGGCGCATCTTCAGTCACGTCGTCTCAGAAAGTTGTCCGGCACGGCATGAACATGCTCGGACTGAAATGCGACATTACCGGAACTCGACGGATTAAACCTCAGATGACCTAACTTAGGTCGAGTATATAACGGTTTGATAGCTGGAGGATGAATAGGGAAACTGTTAGGCGTTATCTACCATAATCTTACTTAGCCTGAATTAATATGAACGTAACGAAACGTAACGATATCACGTGTTCAGGTAACAAGCCAACTCAACCTTCGGTATTAGCATCAAGAGAGCATACGCCCTGTTAGAGTTCTACTGCATTGGAGAACATGCCCCATTCTATGGCGTGTTTTCAAGATAGGTCCGACACGACGAAGAATGCGCCATTCTGAGTACAAAAAGACTTTAATGCAAAAACTTGCGTTCGTTCTTGGCACGAGCCCAGGGCAACAAACTCATAACAATTCAATATGTGTTCTCTAATGTCAAGTTCGTGACAAGTCGGACTGCAGCGCAACTTGGGAACGACTAAATTAGTTCGAAGAAAGCGACGTAGGAGACAGAACCTTAGGCACCTAAGAGCTTCTTAAGCTCTTGGAAAGAAAACAAGACCAAAAAGAAGTTCCTTGAACGATTCTCCTCGACACTGATTGTCGAGCGTTCTGCCAAAAGTCTCTTGCGGCGCCTCTCCAATCTTTAAAAAGTCGATTGAAGCGAAAATGTTGAAAATTGAAGAGAGCCGAAGGTTGAATTACTTCGCTAAACTGATCGGCAAATGAAAGCGCTCTCTCTGTAACCACCGAATGAAAGCTTAGAACGAAAGTAGCGACGGTGAAATTACGATAAATGTAAATTTTAGAGGTTAGATTTCCCTTTTTTTGCGGTTCACTTTTAGTTGCATAGCCGAACGGAGTTACAGATGAACCTCTAAAACGCAAAGCAGCCAAAAATTAAACGAATGGCAAGCTAAAAACACTTTCGCGAAAATAGGAAAACTGGTAAAATTGTGCGGTGTATTGTGATCCGACCCGGCTTGGCTTGCCACGGCCCGGTTTGTTATGTAATGGCAGCGATACCTACCAAGTTCTTCACTGCCTTATTAGTCTGCCGATCATGACTGCAATTCATTATGGAAGTTCCAACTCTTGGCCTATTAGTATGGTTCCAATACTATACAACCGCAATTAAAAGCAAAGTGAAGAAAAATAAAGTCGAACTTTTTAAAGTTAATAAAACAGCAAAAAGTCAGAGTAAATGGCAGAGAAAGACTTGAGGGCCACTTCAAAGTCCACTCACCGCTACGCTATTCAGCGACCCAAAATTGCTTGAAGTTTTTTGCAAATCAAAAAATGTTTTTCTTTTAACTAGCCCGACATTTTTTTTTCGATTACATCGCATGACTCGATTCGAACTTGATCTCAGGAAGGATGTTCAGAGGTAAGAATGTGTTACAATCTAGAAACAAGATCCTTAAGAAAGTGATGAAAAGTGATTTTTTCAGAGTTGACATGCCCGCTCACAGACAAGCACTACTCAAACAAGTAAAGTTTTGGTTCTTATTTTCGTTGCTTTATATACGTGTCCCTTGAAGATTTCGTCCCCTAGAATGATTACCGTCATGAAAAACATACTTCTGCTGGATTTAAAAGATCCTGGCACAAACAGATATTCTATTCATTCTGCAGCTATCAAACCGGTCTCTTCAAGGTCATGTCATACACAAGTCCTAAACAAAGTTGGTTATCAGTACAAATTGTAGAGAAGGATGTATCTCCCTTAGCAGAGTATTTTAGCATGTTTGTAGGGAGGATGATCGATAGGGCAGTGAGAGAAGCCTGGAAATATGGTCCCTCTCCTTGGAGGGACGTGTTGAGATGTCTTGGTGACAGTAAGCTTTATTTGTGACTTGAGAGATGGGCCGCAAGGCTACCGGATGGAAACGTTGGCCTCTTACCTTGGAGACTTTGAGCCTCCCATTCAATATCCTGATCCTTCAAAAAAAAAGTCCTAGTCTGAAAACTGTACAGAGACTTGTCCTGCAGTATTCGCTTCCAAAGCCTGGCTGAGGTGATGGGTAAAGATTCCTTTCAATTCTGACATGCCGTCGTTGCCAGTCCTTTCACAGCTTTCAGCTGTCAATTCAGCTTTCAGAGTAAGAAATAGTTTGCTGCGCAACCACTCTCACTCAGCCAGCCTTTGTGATTTACAATGAGAAGGGTATCGGCTGACGAATGTTTTTACTTAAATTTTCTGTGGCTCGCATTCTGCACTACACAAGGGACACCACCTAATTAATCTCGAGCCAACGACCTACTTTTAACCCACTAGGTTCCTGACCTCGCGACTCGACGAAGATGAATACTCATCATGTAGAGAACGAAATCACAGATCCCTCGCGTCACACGCGCCAGCCCACAAGTTTATCGTTCCTGCTTTCAGGAAAAACAAACCATTATTCACCTCCGTTCTGACAAGCCTAGACAATTTATATTACTGTGTAGGCCACTTGATTATTTAGCCCGGATCGAGCTATCATTCCATAGGCGCATAACACAGAACTGTGCAGTAGTCTAAGGATCAAGCGCTGCGGAATGTTACAGGATCAGACCCAGATCCTTTCCACTTGCGGGGGGAAGGGACTGCTTCAATTGGGATCCGGGGCCGGGAACAAGGAAGGATTCTGGGGTAAGATCAAGGGGATAGAGGTCAGGCCGTTTTCATGACCGCATTTACACTAAAGCTTCGCCATTGGAAACCTAAAAAGCCTGAGGCAAGTTGAAGTCGTTGGAGTCATTGCCGGAACGAATATAAACAGGCCAGGATTTTCTTCTCCTATGCGGCACATATTTGAGGGTTTGAAGGGTGAAGGGCGATTGATCTGCCACACAAGGATCGGATTCTTCCATTTTCATAAAGCGAGGATTTATTAATTCTACAATATCCATTCTGGATCAATCTTTTACGAGAGTTAACTTTGATACACCCAAGAGCGTAGGTTAACCTATCAAGGGGAATACCTTAACTTCCCGCCTGCCATTGTCTTGAAACCTTCAGGACTTTACGATGGTTGCATGGAAAGATACCAAGCCCCAAACTTGAAGCCGAAGTGCATATTTATACCTTAAAAACAGCTTTAAAAATTGCATAAAAATATACATACACGAAAAATTACCATTACCTTCGAAACGGCTGGAAATATCGCAGAATCCTCAAAGTTCCAGCCTTAGTTGCAACTTTTAGGTGTTCTACAACATAAAAATATTGGCTTCAAATTGTATCAAAATAATATATTTTTTGTTCAAAGTTGGACGCTATTTTTAAGGTAGTAAAAATAAATTTCGGCAGCGAGTTTGGGGCTTTGGGTATTTTTTCATTCCGCTATATTGCAGTCCTGAAAATTTGTAGAAAATCTGGGGCGGACAACTGTAGTACTACCCTTGTACGTTTACGTTATGTTTTGCTCCACCATTGCACTACTGAAAGGTGCGTTGCGCCTTAATATCACGAGCCTCGGTCGTTACGTTCGCTTGATTTACGTGTGCCGTGTGACTAGCTCCGCTCGTTGGCGACGAAAAGTAGATCACAAAGCCGGCGTTGAAACCGGGAATGGAAACGAATAAAACAAAAATATTCGCAAGTCCTTGTCGGGTTTGTTTGTTTGGGGATGAGAGACAAGCGATCCATAACGAGGCAGGATGCGCGGGATCTTTCAAATGGAAATAAAGCGACACGCAGATGAATAGCGAAGTCTCCTCTCGGTACTTTCGAGAAGCAAGGCAACGTGGACGTGATCATCAAACGCGCTCGTTAAAATAATGGGCCTCAATCTCAAAAGATTTTGAAATTTCAAGAAAAAGTAGGCGATTTTTGTGCAAATAAAGATTGAAACAATGTTGCCATAATAACGATAACTTCCACAACACACAACCCGAGCAACAAGTGGTTGGGTTACCTTAAAGAACATTACGCAAACCTGCTCATTGCTCATCCTATGCACGCATGAAGTCCATGACGTCAGCTTACCTGAAACAAACGAAATAAATACTGTTGGTGAAAGAATTATTTCAAGAAGCTAAACGATCCTAGTTGAATGTGAAAACTTACAAGACACAATGTCCTTCAGATAAACAATTACAGTAAAAACAAAACACCCGTTTCAGGGGAGTTACCTGTTTTGGGTGTGAAACTAAAATGGGGGTGTGTATTTTGGTTATTTTTCAAGATAGACTTATGTTCAGCCACATCGATGGAAAGCTCTCGCCAAGGCCTTTTAAATAATGTGGCTGAACGCAGGTCTGGAAAAATAACCAAAATACGTACTACCCCCGTTTAATTTCACACCGAAAACAGGAAGCATTCCCTAAAGCAGGTGTTAAGTTTTTACTGTGATTTAAGAACAGGAAGTTTCGGCTTTAAATATATGAAAACAAAGTCTTTAAAGTGTATTTTATCGCAGTTTCCGAGAGCATACGACTGAAATACACTTTGACAGGCTTTTTAATTGAAATTTGTCGTTTTTGAGGTGATGAGGCATCGAACCCGAGAAGGTGGGACCTCGCTGACTCCCCGCAAACGCTGCGTGTCTGTAACGCAGCCACGGCGTTTACACTAAACATCGTCAAAGGCCTGGACACTGGCCCCAGGCCTTTGGTCGTGGCGATGTCGGGTCTTGCCAAGCCGGCGGCCTACCCTGCCAGGGGCGATTCAGCCCTTCTCCCAGCACGAGGCTGGCAAACACATCTCGCACTGTAAACGACAAGCTCTGAAATGACCTTTTCAAGCATGTCTCTCATATCAATGATTCCTGAGGCAAATCAACAGACATTTAAAATGCTGTGAGTCATCGTTTTGAAAGATCACTATTGCGGGGCTAACCATCTTTTTTAAGAGTCTGAGTAAGTATGCCAAAACACGACTTCCTCAATAAAGGCTTTTTTTGACATTTAGGCTAGTTTATGCTTCCCTATACTACAGAAAACTTAGGATACCCATCTTTACCACGTTAACATTTTTCTTCTTTTTTTTTTCGTCGAAGGCCAAGGCAATTAGCTTATCAAATTTTCAGAACCTTTACAAACAGCAACACGGCAAGGCGTATTAACATTTTTGAACCGTAAATTTCTAACAAGGAAAAGGGCAACATTGTTACGACAGATACAATTCTTAATACAATTTTTTTCAAAGTTTCATCATTTTTTTAATCATTTTTCTTTCAAAGATTTTACAATATATGACGCTAGGCAAATGTGGACGAACCTTAACTGACAAGAATATCATTGTTAATATTTCTTAAATTGAGAAATTTGAGCTCCGCTCCTTTATTCTCTGCCTCAAACAGCAATTTTTTACAATGCTGTCGCTTTATATCTGCTCCCTTTATAAGACACTCTCCAACTGAAAACAAAACGCACAGCTCGTTCCGAAACGACAAGCAGTTTGTTCAGCGGAAAATGTACTGCAATGCTTCATTTTTAGGGTTCATCACAGCTCTCCCACAGAGTCGGGAAAAGAGAGCGAAGACACTGTCCGAGAAGATGCAGTTCGATCGAGATACCCGTCAAATATTTTTGCAGCGCCGCAAGACACGTTAGCTATTCCATCACGACGTGTGGGCCACGTATACGGTCCGCTGATCTCGACACGTCTCGTAGCGAGACGCAAATCGGCCCCCAGAGTGGAAAATTGGACAAGTCCGAACGCGATGTGCGATATCCGAGGGAGGGTATTGGTGGGCTAGCGAGGTCACACGGCTCACCGCCTTCCTCAAGCCACGACCCCATCTGGTCTCGCCGCGGTCTCACAACAGTGACCAGCCGGCCCGCACAGACATGTCCAGAATCAATAATGTCCTGTCGGAAACTAACTGCCTACGTAGCGAGTTGTTTCAACGTGTCAAACACTATAATCAACTATACGCCCGCGCCGCCTGTCTCCACTCTACACCTCGTAGCCTACTTTCTGAACCAATCGTAAACCATCATTGCATGTTTGCTGATAGCCTGTGACAATGTGTTCGTTGGATTTTTTCAAGAAACAGGAAACTAACTTGTCAGCTTTTATTGGGTGTAGGCTATTGGGCACACTGTCTCATTGATTAAGTCCCGCGGAAGGCAGAACTTAAAAACTAAGTATCCTAATCAAATATAAGTTATTCGGATGTTTTACTTATTCAGCCTTGTGTCAGAGCCAACCTAAAGAACACTGTAAGTATAACGACGTGTGCTATGAACTCCCGCGGACTGGACTGACTTCTATTCACCGCAGGCCAAATAATATGGCATGTAATCAAAATAGTGCCTAGTACGGTTCTTTGAAAAAAAGGAAAAAACACGAACAAAAACTGTTTCATGTAGTTCTATACCTGTTTTGGGTGGGGAAACTAAAACGAGGGTAGTACGTAAGTTGTTTATTTTTCAATATAGACCTATGTTCAGCCATATCAATGGAAAGGTCTCGCCGATACCTTTTAAATGATGTAGCTGAACACACGTCTATCTTGAAAAATAACCGAAATACGTACTACCCACGTTTCACTTTCACACCAAAACCACGTATAGCATTCCCTGGAACAGGTGGATTGTTTTAACCCTTTACAGCCCAAAGTATTTGAAGTGAAATTTAGCTTAAGAGAAATTAGAAGGATTTTTTTCACTAAAATACGCAATTTTAAGCTTTTTAAAATGCCTAAGTTATAAAATTTCAGGTTTCCAGAGGGGTGATATTTTTTTTAAGTTTAGACGATACTGAACTGAAAAGATCTTCAAAAATATTTTTTTTTCTGTTGCCGAACGGCATCGCTGGGCGGTAAAGTGTTAACTGCGCAAAAATATTGCTTATTTTTTATTTTTATTTTTTCAGAATAATTTTCGAAATATTACTTGCCTACATTTTGTTTGTTGAGGACAAACACTCAGGCGCGCTTTTCAAAAACATAACCCGCGAAATTCAAGATGACAAAACTGCAAATCAATAAGGCCGCCGATTCTAAAAAGAAAATCAAAACGCCCTTCATGTTCAGAAAACATTTTATTAATGGCCTGCTTTGAATGACGGGAATCAGTTCCATAGGAGCGTATAGCGTATCACTCCCCGCGAAAGTCTCGAGAGCTGAATGAATCACATGATTTATGAGCCTTTAAGGTCTGCAAGAAAATAAACTATTGGCGCTCTCGCGCGGCGTGATGGCAGTCCAGGTGGTCGGCCGGAAACGCCGATTGGCCGCCATTTTTAAGTGCCGGTACTTAAGTCGCACTCAAGTAAATCGCCTCTTCGACACGTCACTACTGCTAGTCGAACAAACACTGAAATCATTTTTATTCCGAACGGAAATAAAGTACTCTCGTTTGTTTAGCGGCGAGTTGTTAGTCTGTCTTGGGTAGCTGTCACAAGCGCCAAAAACCACAAGCGCCAACGCCGCAAGCACCAATCCGTAACCGCCAAACGAGAAAAGTCGCTCAAGCCAAACGTCTTAACCGCAATACTAACCTTACCTCACCTAACCTAACTTAACCTAACTTGACCTAACCTAACCTATACGAACTTTGGCGTTTGCGACTTTTCTTGTTTGGCGGTTACGGACTGGCGCTTGCGGCGTTGGCGCTTGTGGTTT
>Ga0058701_10005565_pt1 | contig 10486 bp, 10 predicted proteins | sample AgamicOrMae_FD_97039 | JGI IMG/M metagenome (GOLD analysis project Ga0058701, IMG submission 97039) | Agave microbial communities from Guanajuato, Mexico - Or.Ma.e | ecosystem: Host-associated > Plants > Phyllosphere > Phylloplane/Leaf | place: Guanajuato, Mexico | collected 2012-06-04 | reverse complement strand
GCCTAATGCCGCTTACTTCTCGGCGCCCGCTCAGGGGCGCCGAGAAGTAAGCGGCATTAGGCTTGGCGACAGCGGAGCGATAGCGGAGCGAGGCACAAGGCACTATACCAAAACTTTGGTTTACGGCAAGAGGCTTGCTTATGATATAGGTTGGGCTAGGTTGGATGCCTTTTGCCTCGTTCCGCTATCTCTCCGCTCGGCTTGACGGAGGGTAGCACCAAATTGAAACCAAAAGGTTGGAAATGCTACCTTAAAAAAATACAGTGCATTCCCTTCGGTACTTTAATAAACATCCTACAGTATATCCGATATTATTCGTCATGGATTATCGTACTGATGATTTGTTTTTTATGAATTAAGGATATTACTTCGCGGTGACAAAATGAAGATGAAAAGCTGAAATCGATATAGTTTGTAGCTATCATACATCGTCGCATAGTTGTCAAATTAAAGTGTTTCACCATCTAGTTTTCTAAATTGAGCTTGTGAAAAGTGACAAAAAATACACGGTGATATATGGCGACATCATTAAAGAAAGTGCATAATCGAGAAATTCAGCTATACCAAGTGAAGACAAGAGAGTAAAAAAACTACTTCTAGTTTAAACCCCGTTAGAAACCTTTTGAGTCCAAAAAACTGAAACTTCCCCATTTAGTTAAAGAGAAATCCGAGAAAAACTTCAAAAGAATACGCATTTTTCTTGGAAAATGAGTGAAATTAACAACCGCAGATTTTTTGAAAATTCGAAATCAACTGATTTGATATGGTATATAAATATTTGACCGGTATTTTAGTCTTGTCTCAAAGAGATTCTAGGCTCTAGATTAGTTTTAAACATGCATTTTGTGGTGAACTTGACTAGTTTGCCACGGGGGAATGGGAATATCCTTAATATCAATTAGGAGGAGTTGGATCTCCATACAATTTTATAAGAAGTTGGTATTGAACCTTTATCTAGAAAATCAAAAGTCGCTGGTCGTATCCTGCATCACTTCGTCATCGTCCAACGATGCAGGATTTTTTTTTGTTTTTTTTGTTTAATATGGGAGTAACATGTGAGATGCACGAATTTTTACTCTTTACGAAAATGCAACTCAGAACTAACGTAAAGTTAGTGTTACAGTTAGTCTCATTTGTGTCGCGGGTGTCTGAAAGCATTAGGCTTAACGCTAATCACCGCGCATTTGCCGCTCTTTAATAAGATGAATCATAAAAAGTATCTTCAACTAAAATTGTGGCAAACCAAAGCAGTCGGTATACTCTAAATATGAATCTGTGAAAGTCTGAGATTCAGTAAAAATTCACCGAATTTCAGTCAATATTGCACCACTGGATTTTTTCAGGAGTGCCATACATTCACTGAAATTCAGTGAATTTTTACTGAATCTCAGACTGTCACTGATTTTACTTTAGAGTGAATTATGTCACGACTGTACTCTCATGTCTGTCTTCTTATTGAACTTTATATTTTCATCTTGTCTTCCGTAATAACTCAACCTTTGATTACGTTATGAGGATTAACGACATCTATTCGCGTCAGTTAATTTTGTGAGGTACCTTGTGCCCCGCTTCGCTTTCTCTCCGGTTTCCTGTCACAAAACCTGATGCCGCTTTCTTCTGTGCGTCCGGCTGCCGCCAGGAAGTAAGCAGCGTATAGCGACTGTTCGCGTTGAGTTAACTTAGTTTAAGTGTATTTTGCCTCGCTCCGCGTGGTGACGAAAGCACGCAAAAAAGCAAGGGGTAGCACCTTGCTGGAAATCTGTACACCGGATATCAGGATGTCAAGGATATCAGCCGGATAATAACCGGATATCAAGAGAAAATGGACCAAACTTCAATTAAATATCTGACAGGTTTCAGCGCAGAATATTAAAAAATATCTGCTGGATGTTTTAACATTTGCTTAATATTAGCCGGATATCAGTGAACTATATGGTCAAAGATTAAAAAGCTTGGAAAATCGCCGAAAACAGACTTATCTCGACCGAATCCAAGAGCCGAATATTAAGGATATCGACGGGGTATCAAGGCCTTTTGAACAGCGGATATCATTAGTTGTCACCAGAGCCGTGCAAAACACGATGTAGGCCCGCCCTGGCCCTGCCAGGGCCGCGTATCCGGGTATTTTCTGGCAGTGCTCCATATCGCGGGGCAGGGCTTAACCGGCCCCGCCAGGCCCCGTGATACCCTGCGGCCCTATTACTACCCTAAGCCCTGGTCGGCCCTGCCATTTTCCGGCGGGCTGAGTGCTTATCCGGAGGGCTCAGCCGGGCTCAGCACTGCCCGGCCCAGTCGGCAGGGTATTCGCACTGCCCAGTCGAGGACCCAGTAAAGCCCGGCGCGGCGGACCCTCCGGATAAGCACTCAGCCCGCCGGATAATAGCAAGGCCGGCCAGGGCTTACAGGGTAGTAAAAGGGTCGCAGGGTATCAAAGGGCTTGGCGGGGCCGGTTAAGCCCTGCCCCGCGATATGGAGCACTGCCAGAAAATACCCGGATTCGCGGCCCCGGTAGGGCCGGCGGGCTTACATCGTGTTTTGCAGGGCTCTGGTTGTCACCCCTTGCAAAAAGTTGTTGGCAGTTACAGCTAACGCGTTCGTTGATGTTGCTGTTACTATTAATATCAGAAGCCGTTGCTAATTTTTATTAGTCATGGCTAAATTTTAGTAGCTATGCCTAGTTTTAGTAGCCTTTGCTATATTTTAGCAGCCGTTCCTAGCGTTACCTGTATCTGCCGAAATGTAAGCTGTGCGGCTGTTAAACAAATTTGCATCATTTTGTGGCCCGTGCTAGCTTTTAGCAGCTACAGCTAACGTTAGCATTGATTGCTGAAAAGATAGCGGTGTTTTCCAATATTATTAGTGTTTGCTTCAACTAACGCATTAGCTGCCAAGGCTATTAAAAAAAACGCGAGGTTGCACAAAAAAGGCAGAAAATGCAACTTTTCATGTGTAAATGTACCCGCCGAAAAATGGAAACTTCGGCCTGAATCGTGGCGTAACGCTTAACCACCACATTGTCCGCGCATAAATTCAATTATTAGTGCAAATGCATCAAAGTGCAACCCTGTATCGAGTGTAGTCGCCGCGCTCCCCTATTCCCTTTGTTAGCGGGGGGTCCGGCCCAGCGCGGCGGCGGCGGCCGGCAAAAAGCGCCCGCCGCCGCTTCCCGCGTTCGTTGGTCGTCGCTCCGATGAAACGCCTGAAAAACGGCGGGCGAAAGGGGCGTAAGCGGGGGAGGGGGCGGCGGATGGGGGGGGGGTGGCGCCTGAGCTTGTCTCATTTGCGCTCCCCTCCTTCTGTTTGGCGCGCGCGGTTTTTTCAAGCCGCCTCATCCGTCTGAACCGGAGCGAAGAGTTGCGCGGCCGGCGCGTTTTGGCGCGGGGGTGCCGAGCGCCGCGCCGCGCCGTGCGCCTCGGCTGGTGGCGCAGCGCCGATCTTGCGGGGGTTTACAGAGACGGAAATGGATCCCAGCTACTGCTTCCGGGAGTAATTTTCCCCTTGTGGAATAGCACGCAACTTGTGGTATCTTACGTTCATGGGGAACTCCTCATATCAAACAATTGCGTCACTAAAACCATACAGCGAATCGAATGGACTCTTTTTTTGGGATATGGTCTTTTGGGTACCGTTACTTTTTTATTAATTGATTGCCTGGGAGCTGCTGTATTCTTACATGCTTATTTAGACAATGTCTAGAGAAAATGTCTTTATTGCGTCAATAAAACGTTTTTTATTATAGCCTCAGCAAATTAGAATTTTTGTGGTGACAATTTCATTTGTTACGGTGACAGTTTTTTAATTTTATGGTAACAATTGATATTGTTGCTGTAACAATTGAAATTGTCATCCCAAAAATTCTGGTTTGCTGAGGCTATATTAACAAACGTTTTTGTCGAGTCAACAAAGTCGTTTTCTCCGTGGAAAAAGTAAAATATCCCTGATTATGACTACTGTGCTCCTGGAAATTAGCAAAATTTTGCTCATTGAAAAAAAGGGAGTTTCTATTGACCCTACAGCCCCTTTTAAAATATATTAGGTTCTGTGCGTTCAAGTCACCTCCCATTTAAAACGCATTAGGTTGCTACGTGCGTTTAAGTCTCCCTATATTGATGCATGTCGGGCTAATAGCAACGCCCTTTATAAAAGGAGTATAGTGGTCTGTAAAATTTCACCGCTTTTTTAAAAATATGACTGATTTTCCAGAGCCACGGTGGTCTCAGGATAATCAGTGAAATTTCATTGCGCCGGCTCTGGCTAACAAGAAAGCGTGTGCCCTTAAATTCTTAGACTCCATTATTTTCTGCCTCTTGTGATGTACTTAGGTTGAGCTTTTTTAAGATTATCGTAACCGGGTAGATGAATTACCGTGTGCCTCGCTGCGCCGCGCCGCGCCGTCCGACCCGGTCCGTCGCCGTCGCCGTCGCTTAGAGATGCCCTCCGTAGCGGCATTGCGATGGAAGGTGGAACCCAAGAGGTAGGCAACGTTTAATGTAGGCTTACTTCCTCTAAGCCAACTTAATCTGAAATTCGATACTCAAACGTCCTGAAATCCGACCCAAAATCCCTAAAATCCCGCCTGAAATCCCTGCAATTCTGCAACCCTTTTTTGTAATACGTAAATTCCAACGAAAAATCTCTGAAATCCGGCTTTAATCTTGAAGTCCGACGAAAATCCCTGAAATCATTCAAATCCGACGTGAAATCCGTGCAATATGGCTTGAAAACCTGCAAATCCGACCTGAAATCCCTGGCCAAATTAGAGAAACCCGACTTTAAATCGCTGAAATCCTTGCAACCCGACCTGAATTCCTCGGAATCGCGCCTAAAACCGTTGGAATACTTTAAATCCTAATGATTCTTAAAATCCCTGTAATCCTTAAAATCCGGCCTGAAATTATTGAATTCCTAGAAATCCGACCTGAATTCCTGAAATCTAATGTACGATTCCCAAAATGCAATCGGCCCCTCGGGCAAACCTCTATCGTAGTCGGAGCTACCCTCAACAAAGAAACCTTCCAACACCTTTGTTAGATCTTCATCCTTAGTACCCGTAGAGTACGTAGAGTATTGGGTTTATTGCAACCTGCTGACGTATTTCAAAGCAGACCTGCACAAATGAATGCATAACCAAATTTTTTTAATCGCATTTATTTGAAATACGCGTCAACGTCTGTCCACTCTGGCTGGATGCAACGCTAATCATGGTGTTCTCATTTACTCCGAATTTGCCAAAAAAATGTATATTTTAAATTGCGACAGAGATAACCTGGCTTAAATTAGGCCTACCCTCCTTTTCAAAGCGCTTGAGACGTGCAAGATGGCATTATTTGTCGGGTTAGCTTTGAAATGACAACCGTTTACTTTGGGGCTGACGCAAAATTTGCGGCTACGTTAGTGACAAATATAATATGTTGGAAGTTGCGGTGGATGGCGCCCAAGAGTCGTGCGAGCAGGGTGACTGTGTTTTGCGCTTTCTTCCTCGTAGCCTGCCCTTCCTCTTCCGCCCCTCTCGCAGCGCCTCTACCACTTTATTTTTTACCTTGCAATTTTTTGCCGCTCCCAGATCGACATCGTTGGTGGGGCATGGCCGGGCCGGCCACTGGCGAGCCACTGGCGAGCCACTGGCGAGCCACGCCAGACCCATACAGCCACTTCTTTCGCCTCTCCGTGCCCAGACTCTTATCCACTCACAATCAGTCAGTTTTGGAGGAAGCATTTTTCTGCCTTGTGTTCCACCTTTCGGCGATGAGCGGAGCGACAGCGACCCGAGGCACGTGGCATGTATAAACTATGGACCGTTAGTAAATCTGATGCTCGGATGCCGCTTACCTCTCGGCGACAGTTACTCCCGTCGACGAGTAAGCGGCATCAGGCTTAAAGGCAGCCAAGAAAAGCGAGAAAAGAGACATGTAGCCTAACCGAGGACGTAACCAAGGTTAAGGATACTCTTCTGCGGCAGGCCTGATCTGCGGGACGGGTAAAAAAAATTGCTTCAAATCCCACGTAAATTTTTGGTAGTGCTAAGGAAGGTCTATATTTTCCTTATTTCCACTTAATTAGTCAAATCATGGTGATTTCATGTTGGTTTAGGAGCTTCAAAATCAGTCTAAAACGTTAATTTGGCAAAATCTGAACCAAATAAAGGCTGAAACCTACCGATTCCTCTGTTATTTAATGGTGACCCATCCTTTTTAGGCACGAGGCGTAGCTGAGTAGCCTCTTGTTTTCTTCTACATAGGTTTACTCGAGGAAGATTGACCTAAATGTAGTTTATGAAGAGGATGAGTTTATTCGGCCCACCACGAAAAAGAAAAAAAACTTATATTTTGAGCCATAATTTCGCTCCACCATAAGAGCACGTGTATTTTTAAACTTTCCCTGACCGTCTTTTTCAAAAAAAAAAGATCGGAGTCCCCACTTTTTTAAAAGCGTTTCAGACACATCTTGACGTAAGGAAAACCAAGAAACCACTTTTCTAACTTTATCTTCATATGAACCTTGGTGGAAGAGTACCCTTAACCTAACCAAGGTTAACCTAACAAAGGTTGACCTAAACTTTGCTTACAACCTAACTTTTGGTTGACCTAACTTTGTCCCAACTTTGGTTGAACTAACCGAGGTAAATCCAACCTAAGGTTGACCGAAACTTTGCTTACGACCTAACGTTTGGTTGACCTAACTTTGTCCAAACTTTGGTTGACCTAACCGAGGTAAACCTAACCTAAGATTGACCGAAATTTTGCTTATGGCCTAACTTTTGGTTGACCAAACTTTGATTGGCCTAAATTTGTTTGATCTAACTTTAGTTGACATAACCTTGATCAACCAAACTTTTACTTGTCCTAACTTCAGTTAAAATAGCCTGGAACAACTGTACCGGTACGAAGGTTCATGTGCACCTAAACAAACGAAGCCACACGGTTAATCGTCACAATGTAATGAAACGCTGAAACTTCGCGTAGATCTCTTAAGTGGTAGAATTGTTACGTAACATTTAACATTCAAAATGCACTTCTTTTTTAGGTACGTCGCTAGTACTGTGCGGCTGCCCTTAGCTAGTGCTCGGACTCCGAAAAACCCGCATTGGTATTTTTTGCGCATACAAGTCTTATCAATGCAGTCTTGATAAGAAAGGACTGCAGCACGAAGCCCAACCTCAGCGCAAACTTAGTTCTTAAGACTTCAGTGTAGCGCTTATTCCGTCAAGGGACAAGAAAAACAGTACCCCGCGCTGGATAATCCACCCCCCTCGGGTAATCAATGATGGGGTTAACATAATCACGTAATACAAGGCGATGCATCGGAACAGACATATTAAAAATTATCAGACAAATAAGTAGTTAGCGTAAAAATTAATGTTAGTATTACGTATGTGTGTAACAAATGAAGGGATATACCGTAGGCCTAGTTGTTTGCGATTGTTCAGTCTGTGCGGGTGACGTAACTGTTTAGATCGACTACAGTCGTGATAGAAAGTTGAGCGGCGATACTTATTCCAGCCCCTACGATCACGTGTTCCGTGACCTACTTGCACATTGAAGTAGGATGACCAACAGGGGATACTTCAAGAATGTGGGGTCTTGGTTGCTTTTGTTTTCAGAGGTCACAATTTGCGTGACTTCAATTTTTAAGAACTAGCCGAATCGGGTTATTTTCGGTTCTTAGTCAAAGAATCAATCTTGGAGGAATAAGTTACTCTTCCAAGAATCAATGAAGCTAAAACTTTTGACTTGTGGGGTCACAGTTTTCGTGACCCACTTTTTTTCAGAGTGTGTGAACTATCGGTAATAGGTTTTATGGTCCCCAATCAAAGGAGCACTGCGCACTTCGTGACCCTCTGGGGGGGTCAGGGTTTCCGTGACCCTCAGTCCTTTTTTTTGTAATCAAGTATATAACGAACCGTCGGTGGGTTTCGGGGCCCAGAATCGAACGAGCTTTGAAGGTTATTGGGTACTTTTGTTTTCAGGGGTCACGGTTTTCGTGACCTACTTTTATTTCGGGGAAGTGCGCGAGCGCTCAGTGATGGATTTTGTGGGCGATGATCGAAGAAGCAATGCAACGGCATGGCGGGGCCGGGGCGGTGCGCTGACCTATGCAAAATGTCTGTCAGAAGAAAAGGTGCCATTTTTTGTGACTCCAAAGGCCGTTTCTTGCCGCTCCTACATTCAAATAGCTTTCGCCTTTTTTTTTCTTTGATTGTGTAAACAACTTTTTGACAATAAGGACTCTTGTTTATCTTAGGCCTTTCAATAACTGAACCGAAATAATTGAACTAATTTTTAATAAAACTATTCACAGTAAAAACTGCAATCTGTTTTAGGTATGGAAAAAGAAAGAAACAAATGAAGAGAAAGAAAGAAATTGTGATTTTTTATTGTTATTAAATTTACAAAGTGATTATAAACAAAGTACATGAACATAAGGCCCCGTAAAGCGAACAAACTTGACTGCAGGTTATTATTAGACTGTATACTAGAGATATTTCTTTCTTCTTTCAACAAAAGCACCGTTTCCCGACTAGGTACTCCCTCCCATCGCGAAGAAAGAAAGAACAGGGGAGGAACTTAATTTTGAAGTCACTCCTTTCAATAACTATATCAATTGAGAGCTCTTCGACGAGAACTTTTCATTGATATGGCTGTCGACAGGTTTATCTTTCAAAATAACGAAATTAATCCCTTCCTCTGTACCTTAAGCCAAAACAGATGTGCGACTACCTAACAATAAGACAGGTTCTCAGTGTTCAGTGAGGCACCGCACCAGACAACTCCAATGCGCGCGCGTACTGCAGTTTTGAGGGTTTTCAGTTTCTGCGTTTTGAGGTTGTATTTGACTGCCGTCGCCAAGTCGAATGGAGCGAGCCAAAAGCACTTTGCATATGTCGGGTCGCCGCCAAGCCTGTCGCGGCTTAGGCTTCTTCAGTGAACGGCAAAAGTCCTGGCGCTTTTCAAACGGAGCTGTAGCGAAGCGAGTCACATGGCAGAAAAACTTAAGCAAGCGGCTTTTGGCTTGGTGGCGAGAGGTATAGGTTAGATTGGATATCCTGTTCGCCGCTCTGCTGTCTCATGTAACTAGAGATGGGCGCCGATCCATTTTTTGGCGGCGGCGGCGTTTGCACCAAAAAGAGCCGGCGGCAGCGTGGTTAACTTTTTTTCTTAGATTGCTTTAATTTCGTGAACGATTCTTCCCCTCATCATCAATTTTCATCGTACCAACTACTCATACGTAAATTCGCGCCGCGGCGCGCCGCTACAGTATTGGCGGCGGCGGCGGCGGGGTGGCGCCCATCTCTACATGTAACGTATAATACGAGAGGTACAAATAATAAGAAGAACAATAAAATTAAGAATCTCAGTGCCGCCAATTTGAAATAAGTTCTCACGTTGTTAGAACAAACACGGCGGTTTATAGACATGTCCTCCCGTCTGTATTTCCACTTTAGTAGTATTTTTCGAAGTGGATGAGAGGGGAATAAAGGCCGTTGCCAGCCAATCATTGAGCGGTTTGAAACATCTTGCAAGAGTCTGAAAAAGCGACACGGAATCCATCATTGGAACAGATTCGCAGCGGCGAGGAACATCTTGCCGAGAGGAGGGGATCTGTGCTGGACAGATGGAGCGAGCTGGACAGGCCAAGCGCGAGCTGGACAGGCGACAGCGGAGCGGGCAATGACCGATTTTTCTTGCTTGCAAATGAACGAAAAAAAGCGAGGACAGGGGACTCGGAGCTTCATTGCGATTTTCTAGCCATCATGGAAATATGTTCGCGGTTCCAAGTATGAAAAATATCACTGCTTCAGCCATATTCACGGTTCAGTGATATAAGTAGTACTTTGTTTTGGTGAGGTTTCTAAAGAAATGAACGCAAATCCATCGTGTCGCTTCCACCTACGTCATGGTTAGTTATTAACTCCAGTTTATAGAATGGGTACTGAATAATGCGGGCTTTTGTGGACGGAAACTCAACTCTTCCGGCTCACTTTATTCAAAGAAAGAGATCAAAAAACTTTTTTTAAACTGCAGTCCGTTTTTAGTTTTTTGGTTTTGTTCTTGTTTTTTTTTTTCCTTTTCAAGAAGAAATTCATTATTTCAAGATGAAATTTTAATTCGAATGGAAAAAAATACCTTTGACATTAAAAAAAATTGTCTAATTTCCTTGTGAGCGTTGTAATTCAATTTCCTCTGTTTTCAGCCATTTATGAATTTCAGACTGTATCCACGAGTTTTTCATTTAAAAGCCGGGATTTTTGAGTTACCATTTGTAAAGCGGAAGATATGAATTACCATCCGCAAAAAGTCTTTCAATTTGACCCATTTGTAACACAGAGAGCGGCATTTCGGTTACTTTTCAAGTGGCATACCAATCGAAAGCCCTTTCAGTTTGCATGAGGAAAAGATAGCACTCTTGCAATCCGCGATGTAGGTACAGTACAATCCCCAAAGTTTACTATCGTTATTCAGCATATCCATGATTATCTCTCAGTTTC
>Ga0058701_10005564_pt1 | contig 10487 bp, 6 predicted proteins | sample AgamicOrMae_FD_97039 | JGI IMG/M metagenome (GOLD analysis project Ga0058701, IMG submission 97039) | Agave microbial communities from Guanajuato, Mexico - Or.Ma.e | ecosystem: Host-associated > Plants > Phyllosphere > Phylloplane/Leaf | place: Guanajuato, Mexico | collected 2012-06-04 | reverse complement strand
TTTCAGATTTGCTTTGTTGTTTATTTCAGAGTAAATGTTTGTGGTTCAACGACTTATTGTTAATACAGAGTGAATTTTTGTATACCTGCAAATAATTCTCAGAGGCCACTAACTTGAATACAAGAGACTTACCGCAACAAGAAAGGTCTAGTATCAGTAAAAATAAATGAGAGTCAATATGCCGATCATTTACCTGCCAGTGAAGAATAATACTCCAAACGAGCCCCAAAGTAAGTTTGGGACTTCCATCGACGATGTCATTGCTGCTAATGTTCACTAACTTTACATTGTTTTGTTCCAGGATTTGTAAGGCCTTGTTGACGTTATTTAGGTGATGTACCCGCATTCGACCCCTCTCACGTTTCTGGCAAAAACAAGCAAAATTAACACATAAACAATACTTAAAAGATGATGACACATTGAATTGACAATACTTACATAAGTCTTTCCTGTGAGGACCTCCAGGAGAGCGATAAGGCGGTTGCCATCCTGGAGATCTTCAAATAAATCTTGTATCGGTGTTTGGTTACTCTGTTAACAAAAAACACAAAAGTTTTAAAATCACGGTTCACGGATAATGGAGGTAATTTTCCTGATTCCCAGGACTCGGATATTAAGATTAAGACAAAAAAATAGATCTAATAATTTAAAACCGCGCATGGCACCCCTTTCCCCAAGAGTTGGGAGAGAAATTTTATAATGACTCGTTAAAATCAATCATAAATCAATCATCAGTGGCCTCGCTTTCTCTCCTATCTACATCAGCATTCAGAAACTTGGACATAAAACTTGAACAAAAATATGAACCCATCAGTTCTTGCTTTTTATAAGCTCTCAGAAATTCGACTTACTTTTGCCAATTGGGAGTTTATCCATTTCGCGAATGTTTTCTTCTGCACATCTTCTCTTTCATCTGCAACAAAAAAGAAACACCATCAATATTTACATTTTTCACCCAAAAATCATCCAAAAAAGTTTAATCTTTCTTTTTTTTCCCCTTCAAGAAAACTGCACTTTCGAAGAGCACCAACAGTAGTTACTAAAGTTGCTACAGTACAGCGACTAAATTTGCTAAAATTTAATGTTGATTAATCCAGAGAGCTCGTTCAAAAAAAAATAATAAGAAGAAGAGGCAGGGGTAGGTTTTTTTTGGCGCAGGCAAAGGATAGAACTCTGATCCCCATGAACCATAGTTCCGCACGCTACCATCTACGCCAAGGCGACGACTACATTAATTAATATTAGGAAGCCAATAAGGGTTGCAGTGACTAGCACGTATTCCGACGGTTGATTCATCATCATTTCCTCATTTTTGAATTTAAATATATACATATTCATGCCTTTTCCAGTACTTTTCGATTCATTTTCAGCTAATTATCTTCAATGGCGAAGGTCTAATCATGTTTAAATTTCACGTTTTCTGTGGGGCTCTGTTCCCCGAAAGACGCACTGATCGACGCACCGAGCGACGCACATCAATGAAACAATGAAGACGCAAAAGACGCAGGAGTATCGGTCCGACTCGGTTAACGCAATTGCCATTACGACGCGGTTAACTGATGACGGTTCATCATGGCTCCGCGGCGCGAGCGGCTCAAAATCGGACCATTAATAACAATCAGATAATAATTGTCCCCGCACGCATGGATAACACAACGAGAATTGATTTCCCGCCTTGAGGGCTGCGTTCAAAAACGGTCCCATGAGGATGCTCTGTCTCTCTCCTTCTCATAGATGAATGACTCACATGTAAGACAGAGATAAAATACTAGAGGTGACTATTTTAAAACGTAGCCGAACTGAAGATAGCGCGGGAATGAAAGATTTAGCTACTTGAAGAGGTACGGTACGGAGAAAAAGAGGGGGCGAAGCGGAGATTCGAACCCAGGACTCTAAGTGTTGGCTGCTAATACGCTACCACTTAAGCTAAAGCGCGAGCAAAAAATTACCTTTACAGGAGGTAAAATCATTCCATTTCTTGCTTAAAAGCGGACTTGATTCACGAGCAGAATAACTCCTTCAACATGTGAAGTCAACCTTTATAAAATTTTCATCACGCATAGAGAGGTTCTTCAGAAAATATGGATAGTCATGAAATCCAGTATTTAGGAAGAGATCATGCGGTGCAGTGTATTTGAACGCGACGTATGGTGTCCCGGTGGAGAGGTGAAGGGGGGAAGTTATACAGCTGATCTACACTCCCCCTCCCCTCTCCCTCCTTTTGTTCACGCAGTTGAGGGTCATTCCCCTCTCAGCCTGTACCATTTCATTCTCAATACCTATCAGCCAATTTTTTAACAGCGTAACCTCCATGAATTATTCGGACTTCCTAACAACGGCCGCGTCACATTGTGTTGGGATATAATGCATTTTTTCCTCAAACATCAGTATTTCCTAAGCACCAATAAAATAGCTCATTTTCTTGCAATAATTTTCTTATGTGATAATTAATACAGACTTAAAAAAATAATTTGGGTAGAATTTTTGGACTTAATTTGTTAGGTTCTCTTCATATCTTGTCGACAAAATCACGTTTATTTTTCCTGTTTTTTCCTGCAAGATTACTTGAAGGCAAGTAAGATCGGTTATAGGCGCCGCTTACTCCTCACCAAAGCCATAGGCCAATTACTGGAGATAATTGATCTCCACCGCGTGATATCATGACTCAAGGTACTGAGAAATAATCACAAAAAATAGAAGTACAACCACGGCAAGCAGAAGGGAGCGGATAAAATAGCGCTGGTTTGTGTCAACATTTATTTTAGTATCACTCCACTTTCTATACCATTAATATAAAATACCGATTAATTTTGCATCAAATAATTCAAGCAGAACGCTAAATTACTTGTACAGTATATCTCCCGATTCCTATGACCTAAAGTCCCGGTATTTACTTTCTTTAATTTTTTTCTTTTTATGCCAAAAACCACTACGATTCTCGCCTATGAAACAAACATAATATAAATAAATATCATCTCTTGTGGACGTTTTGAGACATTTATAAGCAGTTCGTGAGCAGACCCGTTACTGGCAGCAATTTTTACTTAAAATGTACAAAGTTTTGAATTTTTTTTTGTTTCCAAAAATTTTTAAATTTTTTCAAGCATATTTTATTTAGTTTATTTTCCCATTTTCTTGATTCGACAAATTGATGGGCTATTCCCCGTTTCTAACGGGTTAGCGATCACCCTATTTGGCATATATTAGATTAGCTTTTGCCGCAAAGTCTTATTGTGGCTTATTTCCTTGCTCCTTTGATTACAATGAAGATAACTCATTTGATTAAATTAAAAAATAATCATATTTCATTTGGTGCATTAGTTAAAATAAAGCATTTGCTGTCATATATCATAACTCTAAAACTAGAATAAGAAGGCTGATTAAAAAGAATCAAAAGATATCTTCAAGAATGCTCCACAGGAACTCAATTGCTTAAAAGCAGCAATAGTGAACTTTCAGGAGAGCATGGGTTTTCATGCCAACGGCAATACTAAATAAATTAAGATGAAGGCTGATAAAGTCAAGAGTCCAGCATAGCTCCATTGGAGCTCTTTCAAAGATATTTGAATGCAACACCAACTGCTTAACATAAACATTAAAGTGCAATACATTGTCACTACCTTAACATTTTTTTTTTTGGAAAGATGCAGACTTGTAAATATTGTACATTGAAATTTGAAAGTTGTCCAACAGGTTATTGCAAGACAGTGCTTAAGATAGATTTTATCATGTTTTTCATCAATGTAAGACAAACATATCTGGTAAGGTCATACTACAATATCTCCTCACAAATATAATATGAGCAAAATTAATTATTTCAAAGCCACCGCAAGAATCAAAATTTCAAAGCAGTAATTGAGTCTACTCCATTGTTATCAACAGAGCCCTATAAAAATGAAGTATTACTCGATAAAATTATTATACTGAATGACACAGATTCTCTGCATGTATTTCAATGGCTACAAAAAACCACTGGAGCCAAAAATGGCTGAGGTGGGTTCCTAGCTTTACTATTGTGCCCATTTAAAAATATTAGACCTCTTGAACAATTCTTGACCTGATATCCTAGAATATTAAAAGTGAAATCATTCTTTCTTAGTTGAACAAAACCTCCTAGAAACCATCAACACGCATATGATAAATTGCTCACTGAAAGCTAAGATAGACTCCAGGAAGAAATATCCCTGAAGTTACAAAAAAATATTGTTGTGCATGCTGCAAATTCTCAAAGTTGTGCTTAATCAGGTTGATGTAAAGGCAAGTATGTGAGAGAACTAACCAGTCATACGAGAGAACTAACCAGTCATACGATCTCGCACAAATAAATAGTCCACACATTCACGAGAAAACAATAATAAAAACGTATCATCTCATCGGCCTTGACAGGTAACGGCCAACATAACCTCAATTTCCGGAAACAAACAACAATTAAAGCTTATCAAGAAAATCTCTCACCAATGAACACTCTCTCCATGTTGTCGCGACGATGATTTTAAACTTTTGTAATTGAACTTCTTAGAGGAAGACATAAATATGGTGTAAAAGTCACAGCAAATGTCAAGTTGCGAGGACGCGGCGGTTGCAACTTTCACCGGATAACAACCGAATACCGATATAATCACACCACCACTGCCTCCAGTTACAGTAAAGTCTTCAGAAAAAATATAAGCAACAAACCTCAGTAAAAAGTAGCGTCTAAAACTCTCTGTACAAATAAAATATCTCTAAAAATAAGAGCACGCACACATTCAACACACAACACCCCACACTTCCTCCGTCAACACTGTCGTTGCCAACACAATAACATTATTTCCCAAAAACTGGACCCTTAAATTTAGATTTCATGCAAAATTCAATTCAAGAAAATCTTTAAATTAATATCTAATACATTTAATGAAATAAATAAGACCCCTTTAAGTCAGTAAGTAATGGTATAGCGTCATTTATGTTAAGCATTAAGTTGCACATTCTGCGGAACAACCTGTGGCTTTGTAAACAGACGTTCGGCTCGGCTCGGCAGGTCTCGGCTTTGAACATTGCCCGGCTCGGCCCGGGCACCCGGGGCCGGACCGTCGACCGGCTCAGGATCGGCTGCCCGGAGCGGGAAAGACGGTTTGGCTGATGTGGGGCAGTCTCGGTTGAAGGCTAAAACCCAAGTTGCTCCTTGTGACAGGGCAGTCAGCGACAAAAGCCACAGGACTCAAAAATGAAGAAGTAATCAGTGATAAATCATGAGAGAAGGGCGGCCCTGCGCTCGTGAATAAAGGGACAAAATGCTGGCTGGCATTTCTCCTCTGTATTCGGAACCGTAACTGCACAGTACTTATCCGATAATTGAGATAACAGAACGTCGATCTTCCATTCTTTTTGTTCCAAAGAGAACTTGATGTCGCATACTGTTTGAACAATCTCATTTCAGCGATTAATGCTCACAGACGTTGACCGATATTTTTACGAGCGGGAGATACGCCCTTTAATTCCCATTAATAATAAATCTAACCGCACAAAATGAATCGATACATTAATCTCATATGAACTAAATTATGAATAATAGATCGACCAGGTATAGAGTTCCACCTGCTTTGCGTTTTTTGTTGTTGTTGTTGTTTTTTCTCAGCGCTCACTATAGCAGATTTTTTTTTATTTTTTTATTTTTTTTTATTTTTTCAAAATTGTAAAATTACTGCTCCGGCAAACTTGGATGCCTAACAACGGAAATCAGTTTTTGAAAAATTCGGGAATCTATTACTCTTCATCTCGCTCCGACAGGTTTTTGCGGCCATACGCTACTGAATAAGCCAGGTGTTATCACTAAGTAAAAAACTTGAAAGACTCGATCGATCACGAGCATCTTTATCGGTGTTATAAGTACACAATCATATCTTCGGACTGGGATCGGTACGGTACACGGCTTTCACCATGCGCTAACGCTGAAAAAAGCCGTCAAAAACACACCATGTAGGCGTTGGAAAACGCATTTCATTCAGCATTATTGACCTATCTGCAAGAGGTCGTCTGAAAAGACCTAACATAATAGGTTATTCCCTGAGAGGTCTGAAGGTTGCGCTCACTGTGTTCAAAGGGTGATAAAAGAAAATGGTTTCGTGAGGGGGGGAGGTGCCTGAAAATAGGCTCCGTTGTTTATGGACGGACCCTAAACTCAAATCAAACGGGCCCCGGGTAAGTTCAGAGATTAGGAGACGGCTCGGGGATGGGGTTGGAATGTGATCTGGAGTGTTGTGATGTTAATTGTCAGGTAAGGTAGAATACGGATGAGGCGGGCTGCCTAGTGTAGTTACGCTTATGAACGGTTGACTGTTCTCAACAAAGCAGTACAGTGGGTCACAAAGTCATGATCGCTTCCATAAGGAATATATGGAAGCAGGGGTCATGACTTTTGCGGCCCACTGTACATTTTCAAGGTAGTAGACTAGCGTTCGGCTTGAAATGTGTTTTTTAAAAGACTTGGTATTTTAAATGGACCACCGTCGGGTGAATATAGACGGTCAAAAAGCACATTTCCGAGCCGAGAGACTTTCTTAAGCTCATTCCTAAATGTTCCCGCAAACATTTCCGGACCAAAGTCTGGTTATTGTAAGCCAGCATTATTGCCTTTTTTCGGTAGAGTTTACACGCAACTCTTGTTTTCATTTGGGGAAAAGAATACTGCAGGAAGGCGCACAGTGTAGTGATATTGGGTCACTCCAGCTGCTGTCTAGTCAGAGGGATAAATACGTTGGCTGAGATGGACAGATGTAGCCTACTCAACGAGCGGATGGGTTGATAAGGAGTAATACGAAAGTAAGAATCTTCGAACAGACTGTACCACCGGCACAGTGAACAGCCGGCCGGTCAAAAGAAGCTGCAATCATACCGCCTTGTAAACAGTTCAGGAAGCTTTGCACAGAAAACCAGGCGGCAGTGCCAATAATAGCGGAAGGATGTTCCGGCCATTTATAGCTTTGGTTTTCATTACATCACAGGTAAACAGATGTGAGAAGAAACGCCTAAGCTTATGGATTTGCTGCGGGAAAGGCTGGGGAGGGTCTGGCGGGAAGACGGGGGGTGTTTGAAAACCGAATTGGAATGCGCAACACTGTTAGTAATTTCAACGAGGGCATTTCCCTACTTCTAGTTGAACAGCTCAGCGAGGCGCACGGCACGTAAATTAACAAAACTTTGCCTAGGTTAACTTTACCAATCGGACACCTGGCCTGCTCCTCGGAGGCGGAATATGCCGCCGAGGAGAAAGCGGCATATGAGGTACCGATAGGGATGGTATAGCGAAGCACCAATCATCTGACCTAATGTAACCTAGGTTAATCTAACCTACACAATATCCAGCCATTTTTTCTCATAATGTGCTACAGAACATTAAAGCAGGGTCGCGCACAAAAAATATGCCACCTTTTAAATTAACAGTGTAGATGCATATGAGAAACATCCCGCATTAGAGCACTAAAATTTTGCTGACAAAATAAAAGGCTTCGTGTCTCCTTCTCATAAGTTACCATCAGCTTGAAAGCGCCCGCATGTAAAACGCGCAATACATAAAAAAAGAAAAGAAAAAAAAGCACTTGAAAACTCAATAAACAGTGATGTCTGTTTCGTCGACGTCGATATGCTATACTCACAATCTTACTCTACTCGCTAAAATAGTGTGGTTAGAGGGAAAAATGCGGAAAATTTATTGTTCTCGATACCAAGATAAACACTCGTTTTGACTGCAATCATGGAAGAAGATGACTAATTAATAGATGTGTTGTGAACAATTGAAATCATAAGTAAGTCATGTCCCCTTCGATTCTAGTGACTATTTTTATTTATTTGTGTTGGTAATACTAATGCATTTGAATACAGAGGAACTCGCGCTCGGCCAGGTCATTTCAATGGTATTGCCAACATATTTTCTCGAGGCAAAAAGTCCCTATGTTTGAATAAGACACGATGATCTCATTATGATCTCAAGTGCATAGACAGCCTTATTTTAAGGCTCTCTACAAGTGCACGGTACAGTACTATCGTGTCCGGTTCTGGTCGCACAGGAAGCCTCCCCCTTATTTCAAATTTGTGTTGGTACTACTAATGTATTTAGATCGGGAGGTGTTCCCGCGTTTCACTCAATTTCAATTGTGTTGCCAACCTTAATTCGAAAGCAAAAAATCACTGTTAGCCATTTATGCACTCGACTGTACATATAAGTGATGCATTTACTGCGTTGCAGTTGCCGTCTGCTTCTGACATTAAGAAAGACATTGCTGAGTCAGTTGGACGAGATGAGTTGGGGGAGAAAGTGGAGAGGGGAGAAAATGGGGGGGGCAGGGTTTGAAGCCCCACAATGCTCCTTAGACTGCATTCGACTCAAATCAACTTCGGTTCGCTTTAGCTACTTTGGAAAAAAAAGTGCCCCAATCTCATGAAATATCATGCATTTTCAATGTATTGAGCTTGGAGCACGTGCGTGCATGGATAAGCCATGAGGGGAAAAAAAAGACCCGGTCTCTAGTTTACGTATTTCTTGCGGTTTTTCTTCACATTTGTTTTTCTTCCAATCACCAAAAATTATTTGCTTATAGTGACGATAGACTTATAAAACCGGGTGTACCTACTACTCCCAAGTTTCTATCGGAACTGCACTACGGCGGAGGCATAGGCAAGTAACTGTATTCCTGTATCGCCGTTTTTGCGACCAGAGGCGGGTTAGAGACGGGTTTTATACCAGTTCAACGGGTATTTACCCAGCAGGTTCCAAGCAGACCCGCTGTGTATTAGGATACCTGGCGGGTATTCGGAAACCTGGTAGGTATGGGGGCGGCAACCGGCGCAGCGCCGCTTTGGAGAGCCCGGCCGGCTTTCCGCAATCCGACCCGACTTTCCAAACCTGCCGGGCACGGGAGATTCAGAATCCACTCCTCTGCCGATTGAAATACACGAATAAAGAAACGGTATTGAAGGCTGACAAGCTGACATACGTAAGTATTGAGGGGTAGCTGTCATAAGCGCCAAAAAGCACAAGCGCCAACGCCGCAAGCGCCAATCCGTAACCGCCAAAACGAGAAAAGTCGCAAACGCCAAAGTTATTAACCTCAATACTAACCTTACCTAACCTAACTTAACCTAACCTAACCTGTACGAACTTTAGCGTTGCGACTTTTCTCGTTTGGCGGTTACGGACTGGCCCTTGCGGCGTTGACGCTTGTGGTTTTTGGCGCTATCGAATGCCCCCCAGTATTGAGCAGTGATTTGACAATAGCCAAATGGGGAAAAAACCGGCCTAAGAACGACTGATTTTGGCTAAAAATAAAAAAAAGGAAAAAAAATAGGCTGCTCTCTAAAACGATAAATTTAGACTATAAGAATACGGTATACTATTAAAGAGTCGTAAAACCAAAAATTTTCAACGTGGTGGTCTTTGCCCTCAGTAATTTGACAAAAAAAAAAAGGCAAGCTGTGGATGATATTTTAGAAATTGTTTAACACACTTTCATAATACACGGTTAACCGCATGTAAAAGAACTTTAGGCTTCGTGTTTAGAAGACCATCAAATGCAATAGGGCGGCATGGTTGTAGTGTCGCGTGGTAGCGAGTAGCGAGGCGGCGTGCGCTTGCGACGGGCCCAGTATGATCCATGAGAATCGCGTGAGTGGATCAATGAGAAACTAAGTCAATTGTTTGTCTACGACTGCTCTGCTCATTGTCTACCGCGATCAATAAAGTCTGTCGGAGCCAATAAATTGGAGCTACAATACAGAGCCCGGTACGGTCCGGCCCGCAGCCCGGCCCGCTCGCAAGCGTCTTGCTTCTGGCCCGGACCGGGCAGATGAATCGCCAAGCTGCATGCATGCCCGACAGAGACAGCCCCTGCCTCAAAACTCGCACACGGAAAAAAAGGTTTTGTTATACCGACAAAGTCATTTGTCAAAATAGGGATAACAAAAATATTTTGTTACAACAAAAAATGTTTGTTTTATCAACAAAACGTTTGTTTGCTGCAGCAAAATTTTTGGTTGAAGCAACAAAAAATTCATTAGTTGTCCCTAATTTTGTTGCCGTAACAAAACCATTTTTTTCCGTGATAAACAAATTTCCGATTGAAATCAACAACTGATTTTCTATGAGATGCAATGAGTTTTAAGAGGTCGACATGAAAAATCCTCAAAATACAAGTTCTTTTACACTGAAATATCGTAAATAAATGAAAGTTCTCTTGTCTGAAATCTCTTCGATTTCTAACTTCTCCGACTGAGAGGTGTACCCATTTAAAAGTTATCTGCCATGGAAGTTCTCCATGGAAGATCGCACTTATAACATTATCCTCTCCATTTTGGGAGTTTCCCTGTACGGAAGTTCTCTCATAAAAACTATCCAAAATGGAAGTTTTTTGAAATAAGAATATCCGGCAAAGAAGTTCCTGTTAAAGAAGTTCCTCGAATAGAATTTTTTCAACATCGGATCTACATACACTCTAAGTTTGAATCAGTGAGAT
>Ga0058701_10005563_pt1 | contig 10487 bp, 7 predicted proteins | sample AgamicOrMae_FD_97039 | JGI IMG/M metagenome (GOLD analysis project Ga0058701, IMG submission 97039) | Agave microbial communities from Guanajuato, Mexico - Or.Ma.e | ecosystem: Host-associated > Plants > Phyllosphere > Phylloplane/Leaf | place: Guanajuato, Mexico | collected 2012-06-04 | reverse complement strand
GTCTCATTGCTATCTCTGATAGAAGCAAGAACTACATCCCCAGTAACCTGTACCGTTCAAACGACATAAACGCCGTAAAAAGAAATACATGCAATATGGCAAGAGAGAATATATAAAAGAGGTGTCTCTACTACTAACCTATTGCGGGAGACTGATACGAAACGCAGTCCTGCGTTGGACGACGTTCGAACCTCAGAGTTTCACATCCAACAGCTTGTTCATCTTGCCATAAACAGCAAGCGTAGAATGGGACTAAGTCATGGAACCATTGGGACAACGTCGGAACCTGTTTCAATAAGAAAAAAAAAGTGTTAATAATCATGGAATCATGCAGTCTCTGTGCTGTACCTTAAGCGACCGCTTTTCGACAACTACCGGTACGTTTTCGCGGACCATGAACGAAATATATCGAATAGATATACTGAGCTCATGCACACACGCTCTTCGTATGATTCAGTAGCTAGTACCGTTTTCAGCCCTATATTTCTTTTGAAATTAAATTTGTTGTTAAGCAAAATATCGAAAAATTGACTGTTTACATTCAAAATCTCCTCGGTTTCAAAACCCATTCCGTTATTCGGGGATTTTCGAAAATATTTTGTGTTTCGTTGGTACCGGTAGTTGTGTTTCTTACCTTGTTAGCTTCGTTCCATGGAAGCTGTCCCAAGTTGTGAGAACGGTGAGGGGAGGAGCCCCACATTTGATCGTAGGACATCATCAAATACTTTTCTTTGTTGTAACAGCATTCTTGTCCAGAGCCCTCCTTACTGAAATACAAATTTTCGAGTGATAAATACAGTCAAACCAGCTCATTACGAAATCGCTTCTAACAAAATCCCGTCAAGGCAATGTCTTTTAGATATTTTGAATTCTTGATGGACGGTTCCCACTCCCCATTGTCAGACATTTTTTAGGGTTAAGACATAAGCACCCGGACGGACAAAGCTGCTCATACAGCACCGAAGGTTCGATGACGTGCATGGGGGCATTACAAATTTCCTCCACGTTTCGTCTTTTGGAAAAAAAAATCCCCCGATAAAAATATCGGTGGCGTTAGGACCTCGGTATCTATCGTATTTACCTCGGAGTTCCTGAACGAACGCAATGGATCGCCGTCTTGTGATAAAAACATTGCGAATTTATATCTCTATCACACTCGAAATCCGGCATAAACGTGCCCTTGTCCGCCAAAGCTTGTTCCAGTGTGCAGGGACATTGCGATACTTCCGCCGTAAAACTTTTGAGGTAGCGATCGTTTTTAGTCCATTCATTACAAATCCTCTCCGGCCATGTCTTTTTGCCGTATTTCCGTTCCCATTGAGGTTTGAAGTACCAGCCAAGCGGTATAGGTTTACTCCAGAGCAGCCTGTAAAAAAATAAAATAGTGTCAAACCTCGCTAACGTTTCTGAGCTTTTTTGTATCACCCCGGACAATACCAGAAAAAATTGGTTTCATGCACATTTCAAAATATTGCCTTTTTCAATTTTTTTAATCGGGAAAAATTTGAATAAGTTAGCCTAAATCCAATTTTTTCCTTGGAATATCCTCTTTAAAAAGAACTCAATATATGAGTCTTTCTTTAAATTCATTCTCAAGATATTCGTCAAAAACCAGATACTGGTACAATTCTTGAAAATGTCGAAAATTTTCAATCCCAATAACTCATTGGGAAATAATCATTAATTGAAAATTGCGTGGTGGCTTTTACTACAAGGGGCCAACAGCCTGAACAAGTTTCATCGAAAACTGAGGGTGTCAGGTCTCAATTGGCTGTTCAGGGACGGAATTTATCCCAATATAATAATAGTTCTTGACAGTGTAGACAAAATTTTGAGTATTTATTTGCTTGGACTTAGAACTGGAGCGGTTAAAGTGAAGACTTTACAGTCTAAGCTATACGAACGGCTTGATGATTGAAGTAGGCTACGGTACCATCTGGACACCGCCAGTTGTTGTACGGTAGCCTACCACCTAGGATATAAACACGTCCTACAGGATGGATCTGAGAGAAACGATAAAGGCGATGGCCGAGAAGAGTGCACATCCCCGCGACCTTCATTTTCATGATTTCTGTTAAATATTTATTCGAATTAAGAATTCAAATTAAATGAATTCAGAATGACTCAGAATTGGACAAAAGAATATTTTCTTGACATGTTTTTTTAGATATCTATTAGACGTGATATCTAAGATTTGATATACATAAGATATTTTATGAAGATAATTTCTCTTTGAGGAAAGGGCAGGTAAGAAAGCCTAGTACAAAGCCATGCTTTCATGTATGATCTCACTGCGTCTGAGCATGATGTCTTCGAGCCACATTTCATGAAAAATGAGAGAATCAAAGGGACAAAATCACGTAAAGAATCCATTCCTCTGTGCATTCCTCAACTAAGGGATACCGGTACAGTCGTCCATAGAACTCATAAGTTTAATCGCCTCGCCTTTCCTTGACTAAAGTCTGTTAAAGTACTCACGGAGATATACTGAGACCCGAATACTGCGCTGGGTTCACTAAACTGATTTGCAAGAATCCGAAGTGCAAGTCTGTGACGTTATAGTTGTCTCTGTTACGGAAATTGCTGGGCGATATGATGTACTGGCCTGTATTAGGAACGCCTTCCTTGAAGATCAGTTTAAAAAACAGAGTTACCAAATATCTTTAGTTTTGAGCCATAAAATTCCCACTGTCATACTTACCTCGATAGTATCAATGTAAAGAAGTTCTGGGTGAATGGTGACCTCCCGGTACCCATACAAAGCTATTCTTACAGACGCGGCAGTATTCGCGGTCAAGTTATACGGTACCCACGTAATTTTGATTTCCGAATCGTCGACTTTGTGCACAGCGTCGGAATGGAAACTAATGCGTTCTCCAGCAGTTGCTGGCGTTTCTGTAAATGAATATCACCATGCAGCTTTTTTATTCATAAAGATTGTGCGGTGGACTAGGGAAAACATTAATGATGTGTTTTGTCCGGAAACGAAATCGCAAGACCAAGAAGTTAACCGCTCATACTTACCAACGAAGTATTTTCCTTTGTAATTAAACTGATTATTTCCTATGGAAACTTCGAACCGAACATAGCCTTCCGCCATGAGATACGGTTGAACACAAATCGCTCTGTTGGAGTCTATTCGTGTTCCTACCACAGTGTAATCGTCAAATCTGAAAATATCCAAAGGATTAACATTCGGTTTCTCATGTTACAGTGTTAAACATTTTAGAAGTTATATTGATTCTTGCCTGCACAGAATCTTCTCATCTGGCATGAAGCAGGGCCCTGTAATATTCACAACAGTGCCACCGAGCATGTTCCCACTTTCCGGAGCAAATACCAGATCCAGATTTGCTCCAGCTGAAAAATGAAATCAAAGACTTCATCAACACTCGTTGAGTTTTTGAGGTCGCATCGTCTACCTCTTGTGTTTCATCGTTCTTCGAGCATCAAATACTTTACAAAATCAACGATATACCGGTACATTTCACATTCATTGGGTCAGGTGCGGTGTGCCTTGCTTCGCTGCTGATTCGCTCGGCTTTCGCCAGGCTTGATGCCGCTTACCGCTCGGCCGCAGCAACTGCCGCCGAGAAGTAAGCAGCATCAGGCTTAATGAAGAAAAATGTAACTTTAAGAAAGGTTACGGAGCTCGCGCCTCGCTCAGCTCGGCAACGGGACTTAAAACACGGGAAATAGAAAATGGAAACTTTACTCAGCACCTTACTTTATGGTGCGCGCGGTACTGGCACCGAGCGGCAGGCCAAAAATTAAAACTCCCTTTCTTTTTCCTTTTTTTTAATCAACAAGCGACTTTGTTCTAATCTGATTAGGCGAGTTTTCACCGACAAATCAGAAAAGATTGAGTGGCCTCCTCCGCACACCTCTTCTTTCAATCGTGTGCAACACTCACCTAGATCTTTGTTGCAGTTTCCGAGCATTATTTTTTCGTCTATCCTGAATATATGTCTTCCTGGAAAACCGTTTACCCAGCCTCGATTTGTCAAATCACGAATCGTGGAAAATTGGGAGTAAGGTTTGTATTCGTAGCTCCGTGTGCCGTTACCAGCATTGAACCCAACCTGGAACGAACAAGCTAAAATGTAAGCTGATTCTTGAAAACAACAGTACGAAATGCGGCGGAAATTTCAGTTTGCATGTTGTTCGGCGGGCCACCCGCACTACAGCAATGTTGAGTGGGTTATCTACGTTTTTTTTGTTATAATTTTATTAAGACTTGAATAATGAAAGAATTCTTCAGTAAGAGGTAAGTGAGCTCCTCGCTGCATTCTGATTCAGATGGTGGCTAACAAAAAGGGTGGTTAGAGAGGACAGATCAGAGAGAACTCGGGTCCCAACAATTACAGTGCTTAAGCCTGCGTATCTCTCATTTGAGTAAGCTTAACTCTGAATTTGCTTACATATGCCGGGGTTCCTCCTTCGCCCCTGGTCGTGTCACCGGACGCCTCAGTATGGGTTGTCCATTGCATGTCCAAATAATTGAAGATCGCGTAGGTCATTACTTCGTCCGTGGCGAGCACTAATTGGAAAGTATTAGTCTGACAAAAAGAATGGACATGATGAGAACATTTTAGGCTAAAAAGACAGCTCGTGAGCTCCCCCCTCCCTTCGCCCCATTCTCCCGCCTCCACTCCTCTTTAAAAAAGTATTTACATACCGGTATGTACTAGGCTAAGAACACAATAAACGCATATTGATCTGAAAAAGTTTAAAATGTATTTTCAAATAAAATCTACCGGATACTGCTCAGTGTGTTTTGTATGTACAGTGGGCCACAAAAGTCATGACCCTTCCTACCATAAGAAATACATGGTTGCAGCACAGTAAAAACTACCCCCTATTTTAGGTATGAAGGTAAAACAGAAGAGCGAAATTTGGTTATTTTTGAAGATACCCCAATGAATAACCACATCAATGGAAAGCTTTCGACGAGACCTTTTCATTTTTATGGATGTTGATAGGCCTATCTTCTAAATTAACCAAATTACGCTCTCCCCCTGTTTCACCGTTCATACCTAAAACAGGTGAGGGACTACCTAAAACAGGAGGTAGTTTTTACTGTGAGGTGTCATGACTTTTGTGGCCCACTTTACACCCAAAACAAAGTGCGGAGAAAAATACAGAATCGAATATAAAACAAGTACCTTCAAATGTTAAACTTTTTCCGAAGGGAGAGAGAAGTAGGAGGGGGTAAATGATGGGGAGGGCTTAATAGACGACCGGAGCACTGCGTCGAGATTGGCTACTCACCACATAAAGAGAATTATCGATACCTCCAGCAAATGAGACGTTCTTCCAGGTAACAATAACTGCATGTTTGGGTATGAAAGTTTCAGCGCCTACAATGCCAGTGCGGATATCCCACATAAGCCGCTCTCGCACCATCACTCCAAATCTGTCCTTAGCTCCCTGCATGCAAAAAAGCACCATTTTTTTTGTCTAATGCGTCATCGACTATCCACGACACCATGAGGGTCAGACGGAAGTAGGCCTTTGGGATCGGAATCACGACCACCAGTGCAATCGACCTACTATCCACACTACGGATTTTCTACGTTGATATACATAATGGATATCCATTGCCCTAGTCCGAGAATGGTTAGAATATCCATAAATGGGTTTCCGAAAATTCTCGGTTATCCATATGGATATTCATGATTTCCGGATGTCAGTCATCAATTATCCATACAAGTGTGGATATCCACATTAATATCCAAGCAGGGGTATCCATGCCAAAACATTCCACAATGGATATTCGTGGAACACAATGTCCCATGAATGGACATCCATGTCTTTATGGTTATCAGTCTTCAATTATGCATATTTATAGACATCCATGCATGGATTCTCCATACAGGGTGAAGCATTAGGCCTACGTAAATCTGTTTAAATACGAATAATTATCAAGCTATCCCGATCATATACGTGAGAAAGGGAATCAATAAAATCACGGATATTAATAGAAGCTTGAGTATCCATGGAAATCCATGTAGGCATGAAAGTATACTTTTCATACTAGAGTTACGAAATGTTACGAAATACTTACATGCAGATCTCTCTCCAGTCGGAAGTACACTCCAGGCTCACGTTTGTCAATGTCAGATTGCCGTATTTTGCCTATTCGACATTTACTAAAAAATATACCGATAAAACTTGGGTCATTTTCTGCTGGCCAATCTTTAGTTGGGAAAACCAGGGGATAAGTGAACGTCGATGGAGGATCGGAAAACTCTAGATATCCGTTCATCGATACCTGCATAAAAAATATATAAGAATATACCTGTATAATCCAATTGAAATCACGCGATTTTTTTTAAAGAACAACGAGTTTTATATGCCCTGTAAAACCAAGACCCTACATTCCGCCTAGAGCGATTCCGCTTACGCAGCATAATCTACTCTACACCCTGAGAAAAAACGCGGAACGTCCGTAAAACATAATATACGCTTCAAAATAAAACCGCTTATATTATTCGCGTACCGTAATTACGCTTACTGTTCGGGAATATACTAGCTTTTGAGTAAATTACGCTACGTAAGCGGAACTGCTCTAAGCGGAATTTGCACTTTTGTTTTTTACCGTGTGATTAAAATATTAATGAATAATTAACGCAGAGCAATAAAGTTGCTTTTAAAGCTGTTGAATAGTTCTGAGGACTAGTTAATTTTTGCCACAATCATATTTACACTCATTGGAAATGTTCTTACTCGAGTATAATTGAAGCGGAATCCAAAGAAGGGAAGCTGGAAGTTCAAATTTTTGTGTATTTGACCGTTTGATGTATGAATGTCTTTTTGGCGGTCTCCTGGGTTGCTATCTCCGCATTTGTCGAAATACCAGTACATAAATTGGGACCTTGTTCTGTTCAGTTCTTCAGGTGTTATCACGAACCCTCTCTCCCCGTTCATCTTTGCCCTGTCCTGTGGGCTGGGCGGGGCGCATCGCGGGTTCAAAGGATCTGGAATAAAATTTACGATGGTGAAGCAAAATTAAATCAGAAGAAGGGCACCCTCCCTTAAATACGACATCACGAATAACGGGATTTTCACACATCCCGCCATTCCTCGCCATTGGACGGACGACCCCCTTCCTTATAAAATATTTTTAGTAAAATTAGTTATAACGGAGCCGTTGATCTTCCTCCCTCCTTAAATGAAGTGCTTTTTATCGAACAAAGTGTTCGAAGCAGTAGTTTGATTAAATAACTTAAATTAGTTCATGGGATCATCTTTCAAAAAAAAAAGGTTCAAATTTCAATCAAAATTCTTCGGCAGCGAGGTGGGCCTTTGGCCCCACAATAAGGATAAAGTTACAGATAATTAAGGAGAACAATTAAGCAGCACCTTAGGCCTACTGCACCGTTGCAACGTCTTAGGATCATAGGGGTCATTTGTGCCTCATCCGCGCTTTTTTTTGGATGACGTCACTATCACCTGGACCTCCCCCAAAGATAGTGTTCAACACATGTCAGAACCCTCCTCCCCCTTTTCGTGTTGCTATAATTTATGGACGGCGCCGTAATCACGTGGCACCATGTTGAAATTTGTGGTGTACGTTTCTTGTGATTAATCTCTGAATACGGGGACCGGGGTTGGTTCCCTTTCTCTGCCCACGTGGAGAACTTATAGTTCAGTTCGGTTCTGATGATGGCGGAATAAAGCACGCTGTGATTCAATCTCCTGATACAGTTATTCATATTCATTCAAAATTATTCAAGTCCTACGAACTTCGAGTCCATCCATACAATTCAATACATAACAAAATTCTCCAGGGATTGGAAGGAACGCGTTCCAATAAGGAACGACATTCCAGGAACGCGTTCCTTTTTTAGGCACGAAGATCGTGAATCCTCGTTTATTTTCGTTCCTTTTTCCATTGACAAGCCAGCTGAGAGCTCGGGTTTTCCCCGCTCCCGCCGGATCATATTGCGCGCCTATTCTACTTCACTTAAAACAAAACGGCATGCAATAAGCTCTACCTGCCCGATGAACAAAAATGTTCCATTAAATATTGTAAGAATTCTATAGCCTACAATTTTATAGATTCTTATAAAAATCATATAGAAATCCATAAAAATTATATGAAAATCTATAGAATTCTATCGAATTCTAGAAAAAGCTTTGCGAGCAAGAGCCGTTCAATTCTTACTAATTTTATAGAATAGAGAATCTCACAAAGGCCAATATAAATATATATAAAAATATACAGACATGTATTGAAATTATACGTATCGCGGCAGAAGGATGATCGCATGTTATTCTATATAATTCCATAAACTTGTATACAATTCTTTAGACTTAAATACAATAGAATATGGATCGGACTGCCAATGCTACTGTTTTTGCACGGGTGTAAGCGCTTTTTTTTGGATATCGGTACGAAATCGTGCGGATATCGGTGGACGCACTAATTTAATACACTAATTTATACACTAATATCCTTTGAACAAGGATATCCGCGCCAGCACGGATTATTTGATTCAAGGATATCCGTGTGTAAACGCGGAGGTACCGTACTGAGAATGGGACACCGATATCCACGATTCCACCGATATCCGCATGGATTTTGAACGGACAGATCGATATAAGTCTGCATTACAATTTAAAAAAAAGTTACTTTCAGAAATTTTAAACAAATTTTCGAACAGTATTTTGAATGTTTAATGGTCAAGTCTATATATGCGCTCTTTAAAAACGCACATATGGGAAGATTTCCATTCACGTCAAGAAGTTCTAATGCATCAATGAGGTTGGCATGCAAATGATGACTTCGTTCTTTGAAACGTAATTTTTTTCAAATGCAAAAGCTTTGATAAAACATTAAGACATTTTCAGGCTTTTAAACAATTTAGAAAAAATTATTTATTAAAAGTCAACACTTCTCCGAAAGTAGTGAATACTCGATTTCCAAACTTGCTGTATTCATTTATTACCGATATGATGGACTCATAAGGCAACAACATGCTTTTCACGTATCAATCGTTATTAACAATATGTAAACAATTACCACTGCTTCAATACTAGAGAATGCTTGATTACCAAACTTTTGGTCTTCATTTTCCGTTCTGAACTTAAGGCAACAGCATCATAACAAAGGCGAACTTCTACGTTTTAATTGTAGGAGCAATTTACTAACAACGTTGCTTAAGTGCTCCTTGTTTAAGGAGAAAAAAAAATGTGTATTTAATCTGGATTTCGCGCCCTTGGTTGATCGAAAGTCTGATGGGGACCTAATTTTCAAGAAGACACGTTCCTAAGCGACTCTTACCGATATCACGCTGCTATCAAAGGTGTGGCTTTTGACTCATCCTTATCGAAAAAGTGATCATCCTCGTACCGGAAACTCTTTCAGTTTTCTGCTCAACAACATTTCCTCTGAATACCTCGTGAATCATATTGTATGAAACTTCAAACAGCGAAAATATCTCAAATAAGTCGATGCCGTACAATCGCGTATCGCATACACTGATCTGATCAATGTATTTAGCTAGACCTCCTGTTGTTAGAAAAGCCTTGAAATGAACATATTTCACTAAATATTATAAATTAGATCTCAACGCAATAAAACGATATAGCCAAAGTTGTCAAATACAATACCGATGAATATCCAAGTATCCAACGAAGCCTAGCTCGGCCTTTCACCGAAAAAAAGTTGCGATGAATTCTTACTCTCTGAAGTTTACACAACATAGGGTTACCTGCTCTCTCGACATAAATAATTTTGCCATGCTGAGGCGTCTTTTTTGGCACTTCACAACCACCTCCCTGTCACAATATCGCGCACTTAACGAGAAGCCCTTATACTCCCACCGAATAAGGAGGTTGCTTCACAAAAGAAGGGATTCATCTGGAAAACATTCCTATTTTAAGTATGCATTCAGCAACCTAAACCCCCGTCAACCCTGTCTTTTTCACATCATACATTCAAAAGATTTTCCTCGGTTTCCGTCTCGTTGGTACGTCTGTTGTAATTTTACCACCAAATTCGCATTCAGTGACCCCAAAACCCCCAAAACTTTCGTCTTTCGTTACAATATCGCACTTTCTTAAAAAAAAATCGGTTGTATGGTACGTCCCTCTTTTTTGCGTCTGTTGTAAATCTGACTTCAGAATCGCATTCAGAGATCAGATAAAAAAGAAAAAGACGGAATAATAGTATTTGCTCCCCCCCAAAAAAAATGTTTCCATTAGATTTCCTCGGTTCCCACGGTGTACTTAATATGCCTATACTTTGGACTGTCCCAACTAATCTGACAAGTGACAGCAATAAATGTGCTGTTTGTAAACGCAGCGACACACGGGTGCACGGGCCGTCTGTAAACCCCTATTAGCCCAGGCACTACAGGTTTTAACCTCAAAATGAATAAGGTAGTTTTGATTTTTGGCACAGATGTTTCTTAGTTCTCCAGGAACACCTCCTAAAAAGTCCCCGAGTCTAGAGCGTGTGCGTCCCCTTTTTTGGGGGC
>Ga0058701_10005562_pt1 | contig 10489 bp, 5 predicted proteins | sample AgamicOrMae_FD_97039 | JGI IMG/M metagenome (GOLD analysis project Ga0058701, IMG submission 97039) | Agave microbial communities from Guanajuato, Mexico - Or.Ma.e | ecosystem: Host-associated > Plants > Phyllosphere > Phylloplane/Leaf | place: Guanajuato, Mexico | collected 2012-06-04 | reverse complement strand
TATATAAATATCGCGATATCGGTTATAACGAGAACCGGTTATAACGAGCAAATTCGGCGTGATCTTCGTGCTCGTTATATATGATTTCATTGTATTTTCCCTTACTTTTCCGATAAAACTTACATCAACAATATTAAAAAAATACGAAATGCATTGCTTGCCAACAAAAATAACCTCGATCTCATCTAATTTTCTACTCATGTTGCTATATGTTTGACGAATGTTTTTTGGACCTATTATCGTTGGTGCTGTACTTGATCATTACGATGTGATTAAAAGTATAATAATTAATGAAATTTTCAATTACTGGCCTCATCATCTGTACAAATGTGAATCGCCATTTTTATTGTATTAACTGGATTAATCTGAGATCACCTGGAGTTCACATATCATTAATAAACCTAAAGAGAGAAAGGCTATGGGGATATCTTATTGTTAGTTAAAATGAGCTGGCTCCTCGGTTGGCCCTCTTGATAAAAAGGGTTCTGAAAAATTCGGTCCATCTGATTTTTACCTGTGACAATATCACCTTAATTTTCAGAGGATGTATTTTTTCCGTTTCCGCCCATTCAGACGTAATCCCGTTAAGATCTAAAGCGTACACATGACACAGACCTGCGCTCTACTGTACGCTACAATTCAGAGACAACGGTGTCACACAGCTCGAACAGAAATAAAACTAAGTAAGCAAGCGGAGTAAACTACAATGCTGTACAGTTTTACAGAATGTACTGTACTGACCATAAACCGAAATCTCGCAGAAAATGAAGTATCCACAGCACCATACCCGAGTCCCGTTTTCAATAAATCGACATCCAGAACACAGTATTCCAGGACGAATTTTATAAAGTTTTGATGAATGTAGGCCAGCTCTCGCGTTCTAAGCTACGGAAAAACGTTTTATTTACAGATAAGATAAATGCACATACTCACTAGCAGGCAAATCTGCAACTGTAGCTTTTTATTTTCTAAATCTCAATGTAAATTTTTAAAAATAAGATTAGTAAAAATTGAAAAGATCACGCTACTCATTGTCATTTGAAGATAAGAACTGGGCAACAAAAAATCAAAACACCTACCATACATTGTCACTTGAAGATAAAGACTGGGCAAAAACAAAAATTCAATCAGACTAGAAATTCGAAGACGCAAAAAAGTGCAGTTCTTCTTCCTTTATTTTTGGTCTTATTCTTAAAAGACGTGTCTTGGCTGTAGGAATTGATTAAGACAGTGCCACGAGAGCTGCGCTGACCTATGAATAAGAAAAGCCTTCTTTAGAACTCTCTAACGCCGAAAAATTCCATACTCAAAGCTCTAGACAAATGAACACATTCGAACACTACGTAGTTAACGACAGCTAGACCAAAACAAGTCCGAGCGTAAACCCGAAATGATTCAACAAAATGGCAAAGAAGAGGATATTGAAGTGACTTGTCCATCTAAATGTGGGATTTTGCAAACAAGTTAGGATGCTGTGGTGGTGGGGGAGTGGACAAAGGACGATCGCGAGCGAGCGAAGCGAACGATGGCCAATGTCAAGGAGGCCATCGACTTGACGGAGAGGTCACGGACTCACTCAGCCGGCTCCAGCTCGGCTCCAGCTTCAGCCACAACGCAGCTGCCATTGACGCTGGGATCCACACACCACACACTTCATTAAGGTTGACTTCTTTGGGCTTCACGTTCCGTCGCTGATTAGATAGGAGCGAAGCACGATGCACATTACCCTAACACAAGTTTAGCTCATCTAACAGTCACTATGTCTGATGAAACTTACCTCCAGTTGGGGTTACTTCTGAGCGAAACAGGAGCAATACGAGGGACAAGGAATCTTCTGAATCTCACTTAAGTTTATCTAACCTACGCGGTTAGTTGATCCTGATAACGTGAAGAAGCTTGAACGAGGGAGGAACGCTGGGGAAATCAAAATCGAGAGTACAGAAGAATTACTCCTACCAAGAGGAGAGACGACAACAATACTGCTCCAATAAGCGAGACACAAGTAGGCCTAGAGCATATCCAGTAATTATTTTCATCACAAGATTTGAGCTGGTGTAATGATTGAGAGCGGAAAGGTTTTGCACAGGGAAACAGACTGCAGCGGGAGATTCTTTCAGATGTTGATGGTTCCCAGCAGAAGTTTCAACTATGCTACTTCAGGTAGCAAGGTAGGGGCCACAGGATCACCTGAAAGCCACTTCAGCGGGATTCGTTTTTCTAGTGATGATCACAGCAAAGAGACTTCATCACCTTTACAGGAGACAACAGGTATAACTGAGATCCACAGTCACCAAAATTTCTAAAGAGCAAACTTCGCCAAGACAGTTTAAGAATAGAGAGATTTAGGACAGACTTTGGTTTTAGAACAGGAAGGACCTAGATAATGAGACGCTGAAAGGGCCGCTACGTAAGTGGTTACAAGTTACGATACAGAATAGCAGAGAATAGACGACCTCAGTCATACTATTACCACGTAGTTATGGGTCACGGCGGGGCAGTTCAGTTCAAGAGATTTCAGCAAAACTGAATTAAGACAAAGGTAGGAGAGACTTAGCAGAAATCAGGATGACAAAGGCTTGCTGATTTTGCGGGGGTGAAATGAAAATTTGCTAAACCCGTATGTCTACTTGAAAATATAATTTAGAGACAAGAATCCCTTAAATTGAACCTCAGAGCCATCCAAGCGGAAGTAATTTTTTTTTGCATTTACTGTTGACTAGGCCTTCTTATTATCACAAACCTGACAAGCACATTAGCATTCTTTCTTTATGATTTTGGCTCTAGAATCTGAGTCTTTTCGATGTGCTCATAGTTTCTTTGAACACAGTTCCCTTCTTCCGCTCTAACGGGAACAGACTACAGCGGACCTAATTCAAACAACTCAGAGGAGTGCGCACCGCGGATAAAACTCAAACAATGGTCAAGCCAATCCGTCGCATAGCATCATAAATGATTGTTACATCACAACTCAAAGAGATAACTGTAAAACTGTTTAGCCTATAGACGCAACGAGTCCCCTCCTTCTTAATCCATGGACCAAACCACTGACAGGACGGACTTCCATTCCCATGCTTTGCCCATCGTATCTATGAGAGACGAAATCATTCGTTCCGCAGTCCTGGGCAGAAAGTCGGTCAGTTGAGCTAGTTGATAATAGTCTCGGCATCCTTTTATTTTGCCCGTCGGCGGCGTGTGTTGCGTCATAGACTTCTAGGTTAAGGTGAGGGTCGTGTTTTGACGGCTCCGCGTGGCCGCACTCTTCCGTTTCTGCGGCGCGAAATTTAAAATTCGAATACTTTTTCGACTTCGCTCTCAGCGGTAACGTTTGAATTCTTGAAATTTCAAGACATCGGAAATGTGTTATTGAAGTGTTTCAAGAGATTGATTTTATGATGATTGAAGTTAAATCCATACTGTTTCACATTCGTCGTTCGTCGCTACTGGTAAACGATCTTAATCCCGAAATTATCACCCCCATAAAAACATTGTCTAAAATGCAATTCACACATGAATTTAAAACAAGGCGACAAGAGTGCTGAATAATGACTCAAATACTCTTCTAACTTCTCTTCTTTTTTTCTAAACATTCACACATCAAAGCTAATTTTTGGGAAAGAATAAAAGGAAAGAAAGAAATAGGTGCAGCTCATCTACCATACCGTGATCTGTTCTTAGCGAATCAGTATCACAGATGGAACTCAAATTTCTAGTAGAGACATGACCTACTGATTATCTGTTCTTTATCGTTATACTATGTTTTTTTCCCGGTTCAGCCTCAAAAGCTAAAGGTACCAAGATAAAGATACATCAAAATAGACCGATCGAATAAATCGTCGCGAAGCGGAATTCTCCGCTACTGCTGAGCACACACAACCGCGATATGTCTGAACCGCGGACAGTAATGTGTACTTGGTAGAATTAATGTTTTTGAGCAAGGCAGTGATAAACAAAATGGCGTCGGAGCATACTGGCTTGCGGCAGCCATTGTCCCGTTCTGGGATGCCAAATAATTGATGGGCAACACGGCGGCGGTGGCAGCGGTGGCAGCGGCGGCAGCGCCGGTGCTGCGCCCGACGCCTTCAAAACGCCTGTCCGTCCGTCTGTCCGCCCGCCCGTCCGTCCGTCCGCCTCAAGCGCTCAGCCAAAGTTCAACATCTACTTATTTTCTGAGGTTAACGACTTGTTGTACGAATGCGTCACGCTCAGCATATCGGAGGGGGCGACAGCCTACAATGACACCTTAAACCAGGATGAGAAATTTAAGATATCAAAATGAATAATGCCAAACGAGGATGAAAAATTTTCGATGAGATATTTCAATGAGTAATGCCTTACACGGATGAAAAAATTACGATTAGGAATCAACGAGACACCCATCATGGGCAGTTTCAACTCTACCAAAAGCAGCGTTAGAAAAAGGACGCGAGATATTTAAATAAATGTTAAAATGTGCCATATGAAGGGAAACAACATTTCATTTCTTGTGGTGTGATTAAGAGCACTTGCTTTTGCGTTTCTTTGGTGTTTTTTAATGAAAAAAAAAATTCTTTCTGGTTAAACAATGCTCAAACGAATGCAAAAGAAAAATGGATGCTCTGAGTAAACAATAATAATTTCAAAATACAACTTTGTACTCCTTTAGGGGTAAGTTTAGGATTCAATTTAAAAAAAAAATTGATGATCCGATCTAATTAAATACATTTTGATCCGATCCAAGCGAATTTCCTCCTCCTTCAGATTTTGACTGTATATTAAAAATCTTACCGGGATACGAGACACGTTCTTTAAGTGCGGTAAGGGCCGTTTGCGTATATTTGGATATTCGGGGCTCTTAGCTATGTTTTACTCATACAGCGCCACAGTTGTTTACGAGACCACGAATGTCATTGCTTTGATTCAGTTGTCATTTGCTAGTCAGTGAATGCAGTCAACAATGTCCGCGACGATTGTTAATCCCGCCATCTGTGAAGTGAGAGCCGTGATCCGTTTTTTGGGTGCTAACGGATCTTCAGCTGCTCAAATCCACAAGGATTTATGCTTTGTTTTTGGACCTACTGCCGCATGAGTGAAGGAATAAGGTGGAGACAATGGGTTCGAGAATTCAAGAGAGGACGCGCACTAACGTGCATGAGAAGCGTAGCGGCAGGCCTGGTCTCCAGACAGATGAACTCATCCAGCAAGTGGACCAAAAGCTTCGATCTGACCGACGTTTATCAATCCGTGCTCTAGAGCTGAAGAATATCTGGACATCCGAATAGCTGAAGAAGCTGCGGCTTGGTGGGCAGCGATATGAAAATGACGAGGACCTCAAAACCGCCGTTGTGAACTGGTTCAACTCCCAGGCGGCAGACTTCCATGCAGAGGGGTTGGAAAAGCTGGTGCAGCGGCATGAAAAGTGCATGCAAGTAAACGGCGACTACGATGAAAACTAAAGTAGGCTTGTAGGTTACGATAGCTGTCAACAAAACGGATTTCTACCGAATATGTTTCTGTTAATAATCAAACGGCCCTTACCTTACGAACGTGCCTCGTATGGAGTGCCTGACAGAGTGTTGCGAAAGGCAAAGCACTTGGGATAGATAATTTCAGTGGAGATGATGTGAGAGTAACTTACAAAGTTCACATGGTGGAATGCGACGTTCGATTTGCTATCTTGCTGGACAAAAAGATACGTATTGGCCATGACGATGTGGACAGGATAACCTACCAGTGTTCACGGCCAGGAGCAGTATTCTATCCCTCCAGAAACACACCTCTTTATTGCTCAAAATACCTTAAAAAGACAACGTATATAAGAAAGCTTTGCCTTTACCACGAGGAACTTTTGCCTGACAAAATTTGCAGCCCGCAGTTACGTTAAAACAACGGCCAAGTACTGTAGTTCCGAATGTATTCACTCACAGAATCATCATGAATATTACGTTAATAAAACAAGAGGCCTCCTTCCGCCCAAAAGTTCCCTTCGCTGTCCAACATCAACACCAAGCTCGGCGTTCGCCCGTAACGCAATCCTAGGCCCACCTGGCGAAAACCAGGTTAGTAGTCACAGACAAGGAAAGTGGATGTCAAAAATAGTCAAGGAGGAGAGAGGGCAATAACCTGATGGAAACACCTCGACACAAAAGCAAAAAGCGGAGCGGCGGCGGAGCGTTCGTTGTTCCTATATGACCCGGTCACCTTCATGCCTCAGTCGTCCGTCCGAGCAAAATGCAGGTCATCGGTCTGGAGTGATTGCTTGGAGCCCGGCTCGGGCTCGGACTAGGCCTGCGACCTGTATCGGGCGGGCTCAGTCTCGCGGACCTCGGCTCGCGTCCACTGTTTCGCGCCGATCTTTTGGAGTTTTTGGTGGCGTCACCCCCCCCCCCGAGAAGACGCTACTGGAGGCTGTGAAGGTGGGGCAAACAAAGGCTAAGACATTAAAGTCTTTTGCGATGTATGCGACTTAACGATTGTTGAGAACATGTAGTTCCAAAGCAAGCACATAAGAATGCCATTTTCTTGGGAGGTACCTATTACGAAAAACTATAAAACTATATGTTCCTCTAAGGAGGTTCTGATAAATAATCAAAAAGTGTCGGTAATGAATATAAAAATACAAAAAAAAAAACGGCGTCGAGACCGAACGCAAAAAGCTACTCAGCTACGCCTCGTGCCTAATAACAAGTCTGAAGGTAGCAAAAGAGTAATGGAAAAGATGGGGCCGAAGACGACCTAATATTTCCATGTTCGTTTTCATATCTCCAACCGTTTTTGAGATACAGCGGTTCGAAATATCTCACCCCCCCCCGCTCCCCTAATTTAGGGAAAATATTGCCCCGACCGTTCTGTCCAAGGGAGACTCTGTTCCTAGTAAAAACAAACATTTTAAGCGTATTTTGACCCAAGTCCAGACGTCCTTGGAACCCCTAGCTCCTGACAAACTTTTTTCAAACACAGTTTTTTTTTTCGAAATATCTCAAAAACCGTTAAGGATATCGAAAAAAGGTACAGAATCAAATTTTTAGGTCTATTAATTTACAATAATTTACCTCAAGAGCACATTTTGGTGTCTTCAACCGTTTTTGGGAAACAGGGTTTCGAAAAATCTCAAAAACGATCCCCCACCCCTAATTTTGTGGAAATATTGCCCCGACTGTTCTGTCCAGCACTTACTCTCGATTCTGAGTTAAGACGAACATTTTAAACGTATTTCGAGCTAATAAGTCAAGACGTTTTTGCGACCCCTAGTCCCTGACAAACTTTTTCCAAAGACAGTTTTTTTCAGAATGTCTCAAAAACCGTTAGGACTATCGAAAAAATGTATGGAATCAAATTCGTAGGTCTTAAAATTTTACGTCGACAAGGTTTTTTCTGTTTTTCGATATCTTTCATAGTTTTCGACATATAAGGGTTCAAAGAATTGTGAAAATCATCCCCTCCCCAAATTATGGGGAGATATTGGTCCGATTGTACTGGCTAGGGGAGGTTTTTGATTCAACGCCAATTGCAACATACACCGAAATTTTCATTCAAATCGGTCAATTCCTTCGTAAGATATCCACTGATAAACTTTTTCGCACAGACAGACAGACACACCCACACATCAAGCTAAAAAACAGTTTTCTTGACGTTTCAGTGTTAATAGAGTCAGGAAATGTGCTTAGCTCAACTTCCAATTTTTGACAGTATTCAAATACTCCCATTCGATCTACGAACATGGAAGTAAAAACAGCATGAATAACTCCTACGACTCAATACATGTAAGATATTCGTAATTTGCTCTGTGTTTTAAAGATAATTATACGACGAACATAAGTCAGGCTAACTTAGCATTGTTGAAAGTATTTTTGAAAATATCGCAGAGCTTGGAATATTTTTGTTTCGATGCGTTGTCCCGCAAAATAAAAACTATTTCTCTTTCCGTATACAAAAATATTTAGATCCTCATTTTACTCTCAAAAATGGTGTCTTGAAACGTTTTTTTTCCATTTTTTAAAAAAACTAAACGGTGAAGTGTAACTTTAATGGACTTGATTCTCATTAGTTTGATTTGGCAAGTGAGAGAGTTAAATCGCGCATACCGGCATGTTTTAATCATTCTCGTATCTTTAGAAAAGCTACCCTGTTTAGGGTCTTCTCCGCATGAGGCCGTTTACTTTTGGCTACTTCCGGAAGCCTGCCGCTCAAAAACTACCGGTAGATGGCGACAGTTGTTCGAATTTTGGATCGTGACGAATGATTTACGTCATAAAAACAACCGAAATCAACACATGTGAGGTTTTAAGCTTGGCCCACACTGTGAGTTCACGGGGGAATGATCTCTGCCAGCTATGTGAAGATAATTCATTATTTTATTAGTTATTTCACGTTTCGCTCCTGTTCGCTGCTTCTAACTGTTTGATATCCTGTGCAGTATTGTTTATGCTCCTGCAAAGTCATTAATGTATATTTCAAGCAGTAGGAGGGGAACAGTAATGCTTTCAAAAGAAAAAGAAGGAGAATCTTTAATTAAAGTCACGTTGTTTCTTGCAACGATTTAACAAAGCGATTTATTTAACACACAGATTTGAACATGATTCCAGGGGTGTTCAAATCGTAAGTACGAATTTATAAAATGGATGGATACAGTAATAATAGCTTTTCAGCGGTGAGAAAATTTTGATAAGAGATCTAAATTAGAACGTTGCCCTACACTATAGCGCCAAGAATCCTCGGTAGTATAGTGGTCAGTATCCCGCCTGTCACGCGGGAGACCGGGGTTCGATATCCCGCCGGGGATGTTGGGTTTTTAGTAATCCTGTACTTCGCAATCTATGTTCTCGTCATAAGTATCCTTTTTTGAATTGGGGGAATCTTGTTGATAAAACTCATTAATTTGGAGGGAGTTCAGACAATACATTTAAAATGGAAACTTTCTTTGTTGAAATATTAAATATTAAGATTCAGATGCCGATTGAGGTTCAGATACCTTCATCTGAAGAAAAAGACATCTCGAAAGTGTTTAAAAAAAGAAAAGTCCATTGTTCTAAAGCGAAGTTTCATTTAAATTAGCCTCTGTCTGATACACTTGACTAGTCCTCCCTCGGAATTGAGTCCAGAATAGTGTCCAGTGGCCCTTTGCTTCCACCAAAATAGTTCCGGCTGGATATGCCCGCAGCGACATCCACCGTAACACATCACTTGCGCTTCACTGACTTAATTCACTTGGTCCCCCCTCCCCCGCGTCGGGCCCCTTACGATCATGCATTATGCTCGAATGAGCGGCGTTTGCGTTATAAACGCCAAAATGGAACGAACGCCCGGTGCGCTGGGATGCGGTGCGCTACCCGATCAATTCGAATCAAAGAGGACCTTCTGTGATATCAGGGAACAATGTTTTCTTGCGTGGCCAAGAAAAGAGCTGCTGAGTATTTTCAGGCTGACGCTCCATTTTCAAATGTCTTAACACGTTAGCATACAGGGTATGCACTTCTTGAAAGATAGAATATTGCACTTCTCGCGTTTCGCCTTTCGTCGCCGACAGTAAGCCAAGCGTGAAGACGTGGAAGCGAGGCACAGTGCACGTAACTTAACCTAGGTAAACCTAACCTATTGGCCTCGAAGCCTGGTGCCGCTTAATTCTCTTAGGCATTTGCTGACACCAAGGAAAAATAAGCAGGATCAGGCTTGGCGACAGCTCAGCAGGCTGACTGGCAGCGTCGAGGCAAAAGGCATGCGATTTTACCTAACCTGAGTTGAGCTTGCCTTTCCGTTAATCCACTTAATGAAATGAAAATCAAATTAGGTCGGAACACAAGAGGTTGAAAATTCCACTTTATCACAGAGTCGAAACACAATGGTAGTCGGAGTCAAGAATCGGCAAGGTGAGGATGGAGTTTTCGTTTCATCAAAGAAACACTGAAAACAGTTGACAAAGAAAAATTCGTTGACTGTAACATAGACCCTTCAGACATATTTTGTTCTGTTCTTGTTTTAATTTTTAGTAATAGTCGAGCTGAACGTATTGTGAGAACTTTAAGACTGAGTGTTTTCGGAAAATGTCAAGAAACTAGTTCAAAAGTGTGGTCACAGAAGCCTGCTTTTGAATAAGGTTTTCTGATGAAGCAGAAAACTACACGTTGGAAAAGGGAATGATTAGTTAACTTCGCTTGACGTCAGCTGTCCTATATTAATATGTATCGCATTCCTACACTTCCACCAGCAGCTCGCACAGCCGTGATCGTATAGTGGTTAGTACCTTGCGTTGTGGCCGCAATAACCCAGGTTCGAATCCTGGTCACGGCACGAGTTCATATTTTTTCATGACATTGATTCTTAATTTTAAGATTCTAATTATTTCCTGGTTTAAATAATATTTTGCCGGTCAGATGTAAGTCTTCAGTAAGTACCATAAGTCTTCAGAAAAAAAAATCCCTAACTTCAGGTAGTACATACGACCTAGTCTAAACTCACTGCACTGAATTCTGAACGAAATGGACTTGAAATTGAGACAAAATGCATGGGCTTTACG
>Ga0058701_10005561_pt1 | contig 10491 bp, 4 predicted proteins | sample AgamicOrMae_FD_97039 | JGI IMG/M metagenome (GOLD analysis project Ga0058701, IMG submission 97039) | Agave microbial communities from Guanajuato, Mexico - Or.Ma.e | ecosystem: Host-associated > Plants > Phyllosphere > Phylloplane/Leaf | place: Guanajuato, Mexico | collected 2012-06-04 | reverse complement strand
CTAGTTCCCCGCCTCTGTCTCCAACACGGGCACGCTATCTTAATCCCGGTGGAGGCCGAGACGACTAGCCAGAGTTTCGCCATGCGGCGACTAGCACTGGTGACGTCCACGCGAGCCACGCGATAAATTGGGTTGTTTGTCCGCTCGAGTCCATCCGCCTATCTCTAAAGACTCACCTTCAAGGGGATCTTTTTTATTCCTCCAAGAAAGTTGAAGTAGAGTAGGGGAGACTGTAGAATAAGTCTGTGCTGGAAAATGGCGGCATAAAAACACGAAACGTTTCCCATGATGACCCTCAGCCTGCCTTTTTTGAAAGTGACCTCTTCTGTTCCACCTTAATCGATTCTTCTTCTGTTGAGGATTAACGACGTGTAAACACAGTTAATTTAGGTCATGTTAACCGTGATTAGTCAACAAGTTTTGCGTCTCGCTTCGTTAATACTTCGCCAGGCTTTTACTAAGCTTCGTAACCGTTACTTCTTCATCGTGGTATGATGAAGTAATAATGGTCCATAGGCGAGGTGGTTTAGGTTTCGTTTCATTAGATATGGTTTAAAAATATTTCAAAGTAAGTCACAGGCTTGAACATGTTGAGTGCTACATACCTCAATCCACTATTTATCCGCTCAACTTAATGACGACAAAAGGAATGCAAGAAGGAAACAATGCAGCTTAAGAAAATGCATGATCCCCACGACTCTGAAAACCTTGGATTGAAATTCACTCGTAGTTCCACCTCAGGTTCGCGCACGAATGAATGCATGAACTTTTTGCCAGTTGTGTGGACCTATTTTTTAGTTTCGTTTAGTTTATTCGGTACATGTAAAATCCATTAAGAACAATTTTTGTCGTTGAAATATGCAGTAACTCTTGATTCTGCAAGTTAGCCCTCACAACATGCTAGAGGACCAATGGACCATTTCTCTGTTTAATGATAAAATCGGGGAGCGAATGATCTCCGAAAGTAGAAGTCGTACAGGAATGAGGTTTTTAGATCGAACAGTTTAAGAGTTCCATTTCCAAACGGTGTATGCTACTATACTGATTACAACCGCTTCCAAAAGTTACTATGAGTCTAATGGCGTCGCTTTTAAGTGGATATAACATAATCGGAGAGAGACGGGTAAAGGAAAAATGCAAGGAACAACGGATTGGAAAAATCAAATCGATCGGCTGATTCACCGTTTGAAAATTTACTTCACATACTACATTTGTCTCAAAAGCGAAGTTCTGCAGGACTTCTAGTTTTGGAGAACATTCGCTCCCCGTTTTACTCCCTTCTCACAAACAGAGAAATGGTCCATTCGAGAAAAGACTTTTAAATGTACAATGTTCCAAAAACTACGAAACATTAATGTTTTTATGTAGCGTGGGCATTTTTTTTCAGCAAGGCACCGTCCTTTTCGGAAGAATCTGAGAGAGAAAAAAAAAGTATTTAATGAAGCAAATTAATGAACTACTTGTGCATAAACTCAGCATATTTAAAATAGTTCTTGCTTAATACAAGCTGGATTTACGCGTTAAATTGGCGTTGACCCGCACTTTCGGCTGGAGCGTTAAGAGGGACTTGCCTGAAATAGCATTTTCTTCCCGTTATCCCAGTGAATAGGTTCTTTTATTGGTTCAAGAGAACGTGACAACAAAGCGGAACACCAGCTTAGCTATCATCCATCAAGAGTCTTTTTAAGAAATTCATGGGCCCGTGTTAAAACAGACGAAAAAAAACTTCCTTTTTAAACATTGCATGAGCATGGTAAAAGATAAGGAATCTCTCTAGACTAATTGAAAAAAATGGAAGTGGGCAATCCAGCGTTGTACACTGTTATAAAATATCTGTTTATTAGTAAACTTTTCGCCGATCAAAAAAAAAAAACATCGGTATACACCAAACAATCCGATATTTCCTCTTCATGACTCTCATTGTAGTTTCTGAAAATAACCGAGAGTTGATTTGTAGATGAACTATTACAATGCAGTCAATAAGCGCACTTGTAATTAAAATTACCACTCTCTTCGATCTGTAACGAAGTCGATTTCACATCGAGTTAATATCGGATGTTTATGTTTTTATCGTGAGCGCTGAGCGTATTAACATCCGCTTACATTGTCAATACTGTAAAAAGGCCATCCTAGACGATCTACTTAAAGCGATTAAGATTTGGACGGTCGACCTTGTTGATAGGAATTATAGTGCCAGGTACCACTACCGCCATGGGTATTTTCGCTCCAGGTGATTTATCTTCAGTGTAGCGCAGTTGGATACGGGTATCTGAAAGGTATTACATAAATGAAGTTGATTAACTGAGGCGTGACTTTTGTGGAAACGAAATATTTCTGACTGGAGAAGCTTTCTGACAGCTTCACCTACTAACTGCCAAAGAAATAGAGTTACTCGTTCGCATAAAATAAAAACACCTGTTTTGATCTCAAGTATAGTCGTTAAGTATACGGCACCGGAGGTAATAAATCTTGTCATATTTTAAATTTTGTGGTTGAGGATGTAAAATTGATATTGTGACAGGTACTCGTACTCGCAACTACTCTTCAAATGCTTTGGAATCGCCTCAGAACATGCGAATATTCTTGGTTTTACTGGATCTTTTGTTTGCAATACCTTTCTTTTCTCTCAAGCTCAGGAATTGCTTTGGTAAACACAATCGAAAGCAAAATCATAATAAGCTCTTTTGTTGTTTCATTCACCCGAAAGTTCTAGATTTTGCTCGGTACACGTAAACTCTTGTATTGAACTGTGCATATTATTCATTGTTGGGTAAGTTTACGCTATCGTTGATAGAATTCTGCACATATTCGCAATCCACAATTTTTTTTCAGGATTTATTACGGCGATATTTGTAGAAGCTATAGCTTGTGATCATATAGTTGTAAGATTAGGTTAGGCTAGGTCAGGTAAGGTTATTGTTTTGCATAATTGTGAAAAACTCTAGTTTATGTGCTGAATGAAAGTATCATATTCCTATAATCGATACATTTAACCCTAATGTGAAAGAAGTAACGGGATTATGGCGATGAATGGTAATGATTGATCTTTACCTCGAAAAACGAATCTGATCTCATCCCATTTGTGGTTGGCGCGAGAATATACTGTGAAAACAGTGCTCTATAAAAAAAAGGACAATCTTGCAATTTTACAACCAATTGAATCGCACATCGAAAATTACGATTTCAAAACAGCCATAAAATGAAAAAAAAGGGAAAAAAGGCGCGCAATATTACCGTCATCATCGCTTGTTTTAAAAATATAATTCATCTCCATTCCCGCGTTACGCCTTCTAAGGTAAATCAAGGTTACCCTACAATCCCAAGTGAGAGGTTATTTCAAAGGTCTTAAAAACTCCAGACTTGTTTAGATTGCGGTTTGACTGTTTTGAACTCTGTCATCATATCAACAAAGTGTGTAGTGCAATTTTCACACTGGTGCGCGCGGCACGGTCTAGGAAGAACAAGTACTCATAGGAGAAGTATGATTGTTGGCATCGTATTTTATCCTTTTCTGTCCCGTCTACGAAGTAAAGAATGAAATTTGTTATTTGAAATCGGATCTTGTGCGCCGCTTCGTAGATTGTACGTCTGAAAGAATTTCAGTGAAAAAGTGCAGCAGGGCTGCAGAGAAGATTTCCTTTACACCGTGCTGAGCTCACTCTTTTTAAATTGGAATGGCTGGTTTCGCGTTTCGTTTTTAAATGTCCGTTTGCTTTACGCGGATACGGAAAAAATTGCGGTAGTTTCTTCTTAATTCTTTATTGCATTGAGTCAGTTTGCATTTCAGGTAGTTCAACATACCAAAAGCGGCTTTTGCACACTGTTTGATTATCCGTTGATTTGGTTACCATTACCGATTTGAAGGATCTTATTAATAATATATAAGTTTGTGAAAAAGTAAGTGGAGAGGAATAATCTCTGTTTTATGGGATAAAAATAACAATACGATGGGAATACACTGAAATTATTACAATAACACAACGGTAAATGAAATTACCTATGATTATCATTGGTTTATGTGAGTAGTACAATGTGATTAAGATAAACGTAATATGGGATTATCACGGAGTTAATATGATATTACTGTGATTTGCGTGCGATTACTGAAGAAATTCATATAGGGGGCATTGCGTCCGTTAGATCCTAACGAATGTCGATGTACCATGAATATTCATGGCATTACCACAAAACTACAATCGAAATAAGTAATGATTATGTTGAGGTTAAATGATGTCACAGGATTATCACAGCCAGTCTTTTATCATCGTGCTAGTTCCATGCCAAATATCGTTCTGATTTCAGTAGTGCCATGAAATCGTCATTGAACTACCTTGAAATTACATAGAATCACAAACAGGAATTAGCGCGAGTTACTCGGACCTGTCGGTAAGAATACAGGAATCATCACCTCATTTCCCTAAAATGAAACGCTTCTCCGCCATAATTTGAATCAGTATCTTTTTCGTAGATGACGTTTTAATTGACGTAGTATTTTGGTTGTGCCGAAAAGGATGCTCAAGTTGGGAAATTGTACAGTGGAAACTATTGTTTTTCACCTCGGCATTCACGCCCACTTGTGAAGTAGCCAGGTGTACAATCTCCTATGGAAATGGCTTTGAATCGATGTGTTATTACATCATTAAGGTAGCTACGTTCATTGGAGTCCGCGTCCCGTCCTGCCTGACCGAAGCCCGGTAGCCCATACACACTAGAGCTTCGCAGCCGGCGGAGCGGCGTAACCAGTATCTCTCATCGTACACGTACCTGCCAGGGGGTACCCGCCGCCCAGACCGTCAATCAAAAGTCAGGTTATGGGCCCGGATTCTTTGCATAACGTACCGTAGCTCTATCTCTTCCACCCACATCTCGCCTAATTTTTACTTAACATACTAAAAACGAAACACCTGATTCAGTATTACTTACATTTTTTTTTGAGTGAAGATTTTACGGGGTTATCACGTATTTTGGTATCTTTTATAGCCAAGTTCAGCCACATCAATGGGAAGTTCTAGCCGACAAGTTTTGAATTATATGGCTGAACATAGGTCTATCTCGGAAAAGTGAACTGAAACACCCACTTCCCTCTTTTTAGTTCCAGGCTTAATACTGACGAAAACTCCCTGAAATAGCTCTTTCGTTTGCGCTGTGTGCTGTTAACTGACATAAGCTACTGTTATTGAATTTAGCATACAGTAGTATACTGATTTATCGAATATCGGTATACGCAACTTTATTAACATGTTCTAACCTAGTGTTATTGCAGGCCGACGATCTGAAGTATACATTGTTGATTTTCTACATTTTTTAACCTTGTCGCAAGGATAATTTAAGTTTCAACAAAGCGTGGATCACCTATTTTTTTGGCGATTCTCATCATGTTATTAAAGGCTAAAACAGGTAGCACAGAGTTAGAAAATGCACTCCTTGAAATAATTTGAAGGAGTCATTTCTAGCCTGCGGATGTCGTTATTTTCTGACGTTGATCTGAAAAGGTCCTTTTCAACAAGAAATATCCTCACATGAGAGAAGATTGTATTTGTGGAGTACCCTTTTGACGCTCAAGAGAAGAAATCTCAGCCGTACAAATTTATTTTCTCTACGTGTACTTTGTTCGTTTGTAAGGTGGTGTCTGAAAGCGCATAAACTTCGTAAGTTAATACCGTGAGAGCATTACTACCCTTTTGTGGTAATTTTTTAAGTGAACTATATTTTGTTGAAAATATTTTGCTATGAGCAATCATGAATAAGCCTTGTATTTTTATAAGCAAATGAATACCCTGTTTTGGATCCAAAAATATCTGACTTTCAGTTTATGAAATTGTTTTATGAGCAAACGTGAAGGATACAATGAAAAAAATAAAAAAATGACGCTTATACCTCAAATGTTATTTTTTGAGTTCTTGAGATGTCCTTGTTTCTTTTACATCAGTAAAACTTACGTTTTAAATATAAAGTGAAGATTATGTATCTTAAAAGTAAATCACTCTTAGAAATGCATGCATAAAGGTGTTTGACTATCAAACACCTTTTCCAAAAAATAACTGACTTTTGATGTCAAACATTTTTGATGCTTGAAATATAACTGATTATCAGTCACTTAAAAAATCCGACACTTTTTACATGCAGTAAAGTTTTTTTTAATGACTGACTAGAAGACAGTTTGGCTGTGACGTTTTTAAGTAACTGCCCGCCAAACGTTTTTGGAAAACCAAGGTACTTTTCCCTAGTTAGACACTTTTCAGACTTTTCCTAAACAAAAGACGACAATTGACTTTCGAAAAGAAATTAAAACGTGAAAAAATCTGTAGGGGGTAAATTTGAATGGTTGTTAATATCAGCAATGTTTGCTGGGGGTAGATAAATCTTTTTTTTTAACTTGCTCCCAAATTCTTCGCAAAGTGTCAATAAAAAATGTAAAAAAAATGTTTCCAAAACATGCACACGCACGACTCCCGCCCCAAAAATAGCATCGCACGTGCCCGTTAACCATTCTGGAGTCGAAACAGTACCAAGTGCCATGAACTGGCGAAAAGTAAAAGAGCGAGTATGCGATGAGAGCAACGATAAAGTACCCATGAAATGCAACGGCCATAAGTTGGTACCTCACGCCAAAGTACAGTTTACATGAAATTGAGAATGTTCACGAGGACCGTATAAGGCTTCACAGCCGATAACATCTCTCTAATTGTACGTATGACGGATACCATGTCGAGGGGCAGTGGGTACCTAGTACCTGCGGATGATCCTCCTAAATTGGCCGCTTTTCTTTTGGAATATATGGGCACCCGTTCAAGGACGCACTTCCGTCTGGTAAAATTACGCGAGTGCCTGAATAAGTATGTGAAAATTACTCCGGCCGCGTACCCGTCAAATGCACCGGGTACCTTCGCTTTACGTAATATTCATGTGACTTAAGGAGAAGTTTATCGCCGCCTCTTTTTTGCCGGCTGTAATTTACAAGAACAGGTAACGATTGCTTTTACATTAAGAAAAATAGCGAAGCGAATAACGGTGGAACTCTGTTTCGAAGGCAACGGTATCTTCTATTTTTGCGTCAACTCAGGACTACTTGTTTTGACATTGTTTAATATGCGATCCTACGGAACGGGTTTGAAATAATTTTGAAAAATAGAGAGTTTACTTTATTTTTTTTTGGGGGGGGGGGTCTTTAACTTAGAATGTTTGGTGATATTAAATTGATATCTCATGGTATTACAATTTGGGCGAAAGAAATATGATCGGTTTTTCAAGCCGTATTCACGGGTTAGGTACCCGTCTTTACTTGGAAAATTGCACTTTCCTCCTATTTTTTCTCTACTTTTTTTCCATCTAATTTTAAACTGATTCGTCACAACTTTCCAGCCGAGTGGAGCAAAAGAAGAGCGTGCCACAGGGCACCTAGCCTAACATTTTTACTTAATGTTGCCGATCCGACTAAATGCTTTAATTTACAAATTACACCTTAATAGCTGATAGTTGGACTCACCTTTGAAGATCCAGGAAATGAAGACGAAAGTTCTCTTTTTTTTTTTAAGAAGTGAAATTATTGACCGCAATTCAACGTTCAATTCTATTTTTCGATGTGTTTAAAAAAACGCCAGAAAATGAGATAAAACGTTAAAATAACCTCCTATTTTCAAAAACCGTGTACTAGGGCTACAGCGTTCGCCCTTGAGTAAAATCCCGCCCTTTAAGATCGCTTTTAACTCCGTCCTTCTTTGGACGTATTCCCGTCCTTCTTTAGGTCTGTTCCCTTTTAGGTACATTTCCCGGAGGCTTCATTCCGTTGTTGGCGTTTTGGAATTGTCTTGTGGCCTTAAGCCCATTAAAACCGGCGTCAAATGAGTAACAAAAGTAATCCTGGGCAGTGTTGCCAACCCGATAAAGAGTTTTATCGCTCGCGTAAGGGCTGCTATGCAGTGCAGCCAACCGTCTAAATGACATCTCCTGGATCACAGGTGGTTCCTCCTCCTTTACGATTTGACCTGGTCTCCCGGCTCACGTTGGCACTACTGACAAATGGACTGGGCTGGCACGTCGGAGGGTTGGCCCTCCTGCACGTATGCCACTTGTCGCGAAATGATCGTCGCTAAGCCATTAGTTTGTGTCATTCATTTTAATTCGAAGCTCTCTCGTGTCACGCTGTCGTCAAAATATACCAAGGCAAGGCGTGCTTAGTGCTTAGGGATTCCGACTAGAGACTTTTCAAGCATCACTGATTTTTCTTTTTGTAGTACTGGATGTTTTAGCCTTAGTGATACACAGGTTCTATCAGCAATCTCCTGACATCCCCGCCTTAAAATATCGATGATATATGATATGAAGATATTTATTGATCGTAATTATGTTGCAGATGGCAATATGTTCTCATCCATTCAGTTTTCGTTATAGGCAACCCGCAATACGTCGAAGTAATGTGTGCTGCCTTTGAACTCGCCGGTTGTCTTTACGCACCCAATTTTCAGGGTAAAAATAAGGAGTTTTCACGTTTTAAAGGGGAACTCGTTTGTACAGAAGTACTCACAGCAGGCCGATAACAAAGTCAGAATGATCAAAATGCGGAGAAGTGATTTAGTTACATTCCTAATGTTGTTTTCTTCTACCTTTGAGCAATCACGAGAACACGCCTTTTCTGCAATTTTTTTCTCTTAGAGACTTCACGGAAATAAAAGCTGCTGACTTGAGATATTGTGGCCTTAATTTCATTTACAATTATCATCAATCGATTTTTGCTTACTGGAACTTCGAACCCCCATAAATTACTCCTGAAATTAAATTCAGAACTACTGTCTTGCTTCTGGTTTATAAAGTTTTGACTGTATTTGTCTCGCGAACGGGAATCGTATGTGTACTCAATACATGTTATAACGCTATGTTAGGGGATTTTAGTACGGAGTGCCTTCGCATGTTGTTCTGTCATCCTGACGTGCGCAATAAATTAATACCAGTTCGGGAAACACCCATACGTCCATAAGGAAGGCGTTGAGTCGAACGCCCATTAGCCATAGCTTTGAACTCTTCCTCGTATGAGTATGCGTGATAACAATGAGCTATAAGGCCTTTTGCCAAAAGTGTCTAATTGATATGGAACAGTGAGACGACTGGGTAGAACATTAACTGAAGGAATATCAATGGGCTTATACGCAATAGCGGAAGATCCTTGACCAAATTCTTATGGGACATTTGTGTATAGGGCTTTCAATTTTTGTTGCCTTTGACTTATCTGTGTCCGTATAACTCGCTGAATTATAGCTGGTAGTAAACAGTAAAATGGAATGGCTTAGTTAACCCCATTTAGGCAAAATGTATGCATTTTTAAAATAACCATCCGCGAAGAATATCGAAAAAAATAAAAATATGAATTAACAAAAAAAATATTCGAAAAAAAATCTTACAAATAGAAAAGAAAATAATAGGACACATAAAAAGCTAAAAACCAAGGAATAAAATGATAAAAAACGAAAGGTGGAAAAATAACGAAAATAAAAAAGGAAAAAACAGAAAGTAAAATAGAGAAGAAAGTGTAAGGGAAAAAAGGAAAATGAAAAGAACGGAAGAAATGAAAAAAGAAACAGGAGAAACAAAGGAAGAAAGCAAGAAACAAAAGATAAAAAAAGGGAAAGGTGGGGAGAGGAAGAAAAAAGTATTTTTCAAATAAATATCTAGAGGATGAAAGTAAAACATTGAAATAATCTCAAAAATTCAGTTTGAAAGGAGATAAGGAGATAAAACATGGTGGTGACACGGTTCTTTTGTACCCTCCCTCACGAGGAATCGATTTCCTTGTGCGAAAAACTTTTTAGATGAGATGTTTCAAATAACTCAGCGTTAGGGACACCGTACACTATGAATGGTGTCCAATGGCCAGCAACCTTGCTGCATAGAAATATCACCGCAATTATAGAGTTAGAAGAAAAATGGAAGCGATGCTTTGATCCCTAAGAAGTAGCAGCACATTAGCTAATGACGGAGCGGGAGTGATAACAGAGGGAGGCACAGACCACCTAATCTAACAAAATTTAACCCGAATAGGTTGTTGATCCCCATGATCTAATAAAAGCCTGAGCCGGTGAAACACATGCGCAAGAAAATGCTGAATTCAGGACGGTGTGATGTACTGTAGGCAAACATTATCATTTAATGAGATTTATTCGTAATTTCTTTGCGAATATTCTTTTTTTTGGGCGAGTTGTTCATTTGTCATGACAGATTAGGCCGAGCTGGTAGGACCTTTGTTTGCCATCGGGAGGGGGGCGTAAATAGGTGCCAGGATGATGGGGCATTTTCCGCGTTTTTTTTCTTTTCTCTCTCAAAATTTAGGTGTGGAAAGGAGCTTGTTAGGAGGCGTATAGCCGTTTCGGAGCAATTCAACAATCAGGTTATTCATACAGCAAAGTTTCAGGCCTCGATTTCTTGGAAATGCGATACCGAATTCAGGTGTCTCAAAATGATGATGTTTATCTTGCGTTACGCAAAATGCATAGTATATAT
>Ga0058701_10005560_pt1 | contig 10491 bp, 5 predicted proteins | sample AgamicOrMae_FD_97039 | JGI IMG/M metagenome (GOLD analysis project Ga0058701, IMG submission 97039) | Agave microbial communities from Guanajuato, Mexico - Or.Ma.e | ecosystem: Host-associated > Plants > Phyllosphere > Phylloplane/Leaf | place: Guanajuato, Mexico | collected 2012-06-04 | reverse complement strand
GCTTTGTTCACGGGTCATCATTAAAAGTCTTTATTGTAATAATTTACCTTTTAGTTATGCCCGAAACTCATTTCCCGCCTATAACGCTTTCCCGCCTATACACTTTCCCGCCTATAACGCTTTCCCACCTATAACGCTCTCGCAGGCCGGTCCCTTCAAGAGCGTTGTATCCGGGTTTTACTGTAAAACTTCTCAACGACCAAATACTCAGGTGACGAGTCGTCTGTTTGTTTATTGTGACGTCACTGTGGATATGTCCATAACCAGCATTCTGCTGGGCAGCTCTACGTACCGATTCACAGAAGAGCGAGACCCATCCAATACACAGCACTTAAATCACCACAAACACTCACACACACACTGACAACACTACCGCACCATAACGCACTCGTAATAAACACGACATGACATGCCTGGACGAAGGCACGCTACGCAAACCGATGGCGGCCAGCCGGCTCGAGCGCGATCGGTCCACTCCTGCTCTCTGCCGCGGCCGCTCTTGCACTGAAGAAGCAGAAGGCGGCGATCAGGCCCGCCATCGCAGCGGCAGCCGCGACAGCCGGGCGGGCGGGCTGCGAGCGAGGGTTGCCAGCGCAGCCGCTACGCTGCGCTGGCGCTGCGTGCAAGGCGGCGAGAGAGAGCCCCAACCGCTGCTCACTTTCGGCAACCTTTACGCTGTATGCCGCACTGCGGGTCTGCACCGCATTCTTCTCCCAAGTAAAATGGATCGAAAAGAGGGACAAAGTATGTTGAGCTAACAAAGCAGGACTACCCGTCGCCTCCGGAGATTCCACTCTTGGTTCATGTTGAAAACTTATTACGGCTCTTTAAGTGTTGGTATTATTTCATGTTTAACTGATTTACCGATTACTGCGAGCTAACGGCGCAGGTTTAACGATAAAGACCTCCGACGCAATCCCCTCACAGTTGGTAAAACTGCAGCTCCTTTCGATTTATCTTAAACCGCCGCCTGGCTGGAAAATTGGAAATTAAATTTTCATACTGTGCCGCAGGAGAATTTGGCGATGTCTTGGGGGATCCTGATATTGGGTGAGAGTTATTTTCTCTGCGTGGGCAACATAGTTTCTACAACACGGTATATCGTGGCGGTACTGAGGAAAACGGATGGGACCAAAATGATTGTGCAGAATGAGCAATTGCTTATGTTGGTAGCGGTCCGCCGCTGCTTTGCCGCGCGCGCGTAAGGCAATAGCGCGAAACCCGTCAAAAACGAATCAATTAGCCGGCTTGAAAAAGTGACCGATTTTTCATTTTAATTGGAGTATTTCTTCAAATCTGCCGAGATAATCCATATGACGTCACAGCGAATTGATGCAGTAGACTTGCTTAAAGACAAAAGGAGCGAAACTATTGAGCTCTTCTCCGTGAAAAAAAAGGAAAAAAGTCAATTCCAAATGTTGTATGGAGCATCTAGTTTACGTCGGTAAATATGGTCCCATTTAACCTTGGAGGGCCTCCAAGATTTTACTATTCTACTCTCAGTAAACAAAAGGCCCCACTTAAACAGACGTTAGGTAATAATTAATGAACAGCGCGAATTTTAGCGCAAACATAAATGACAGCCTACATTTGCATTCTCGGTGGACGGACGAAAGTCAGGGCGCAGAAAAAGGGAGAGGAGTTAGTCCTTATTTTCCGAGACGTACGGAATATTAAGTTAAAAGCTGGACATTGTTAAGAAAATGTTAAGAAAAGCAGTTAAACATGACGGCCATAAAAATAATAAGACTCTCTTCATCTGCTGCGGACATCGACAGACGGTCTTTCGTTTGGCACTACTGGGGGAAAAGTTTGCGCTCCTTTGAGGGAAACAGACGCGGGAGATACGCAACAAGTTAGTGGTGAATTCGCAACAGAGATCGGCGCTAAGATTCTCTTTGTTAGAGAAGGGAGGGGCGGGAAACTGGACCCATGATAAGACACTTGACAGACGCGATACGTCTTGCCGGGGACACCTAAGAGATGCGGGGTTTGGCCTATTTTCGACAGAGCCACAACGAAAATGCGCTTGACCAAAACTAGGGGAACTCGACAGGACAACGCGGTTGCATGTCGTTAATCCACATGACGCAAAGAAAGGTTTGACAAGGATGGAGCACAGGAGGAAAATCCAATTTTTAAAACTAACAATAAGCGTACTAGTCTCATGGTCATTATCGGCAGATTTTCTGCTTGGGATAGTTTCATGGAGCGAAATGAATCCGCATCGAAACAGGGGAAATCCGACGAGGCAGCTGCCCTAGCGCCAATATAGATCCGGACCGGCAATAAACGTAAAAATTTAGGAGAAAGAGGGGTGGATGTAGTAAAACAGAAGACAAAGATTTAACACAGGTAGTTTTATAGCCTTCCTCCCTCGGAATTTCAACTGGTGCAGTCTTGCGTCACGACAACCAAGCGCCCCAAAAGTCGGCCCCTTATTTTAAGACTTCGAAGCTTATTCTAAAACTAACTCATGACAGCCCAAAGTATTTGGGGTGAAATTTCGCTAAAGAGAAATCAAAAGGAATTTTTCCAATAAAGTACGCAATTTTAAGCTTTGGAAAATGCCTAAAAAAATAAATTTCATGTTTCCAGAGGGGTGATGTTTTTTATTTAAATTGTGACAATACTGAACTGAAAAGTTCCTGTAAAATATTTTTTTGTGCTTGTGAACGGCATCGCTGGGCGGTTGGGGGTTAAGTCTCAACGCTTATTGAAAATAGCTGAAAAAAATAAGGTTGATTTTTTTGTAGGTTGAAATATTGCTAAAATAAAAATAATTACAAAAAACCGCCAAAAAATGGAGGAATCAGGATTTCCGCAGCTTAGGGGCCTGTCACGGCCGTATAGACCTTTTCCCTACAAAACTACTTTGGTTCAGCTCTGTGGTTTTGTCTTTAAAATCAATTTGATTAGGTTATTGCGAGCGGGTTATTGGCTAAATTAGCTTAGCTTTAGGTTTCGTTAGCTCAAGTTTAGAGAGGTAAGGATAAACCTCTTGACATCAACCTTGGTACCTAAATGTTCCTTAATTTCACTGTCAAAAAAAATGAAGAAAAATATTTTGCAACTTTGTTAGAGGTTAGCGGGACGGTGGCACGGGTCATCTGAGACACAGCCCTCTACTCTGTTTTATTCCCAATCTGTACTCTCTGCCACATTCCCCTGCATAGCGGCACAGCTCCGTGTTTCTCTATCGAATTTTTTTCATTTCCTGACAGTGATAAAGTACCTAACTAGCACTAAGTACTGCACCAAAGTTAATTGTTGTTATTGTCGATATTTATCATCGAGTCATTTAGAGGAAGGTTAGCCTCGACTTTCGAGACTCAGCTTCAGAATGGGAGTTTCCTGACAACTGCCCACTCCGCTTAATCAGTACTATCACGCGCAAACAGTTTCGCCACTCCAACAAAAAGTATTTCCCATGAGGAAAATTCTTCTCTGCAGATGACAGGAAATACTGGGCCGAAACTCTTTGTTAAAAACACATCTCGCGAAACTGTGGCTCATGCTTGTCGTCAGCACGCAAACAAAAATGCCTCAACGGTGATTCCGATACTCATAAACGAAATCAATCTATACAACTAATTGCAAGTAGTGTTGGTATATTGTTTTGTAAGAGCATCAATTTTTAGAGACATTCTTTTCTTACCATTCGTACCAACTTCTACAACGTTTTCTTTTTTTAAAAAAATATCCTCGTGAGTTTTTTGTTTTTTTTTAATACTTTTGTGATAATTCTTCGTCGTCGTAGCAGTTTCTCTGTTAAGATCTTATCGTTACATTGGTGATTTTGCGGATTATATGGGATTTATTTTTAATACTTCACACTAAAGGATAATTCTCTCGTTAAATCCTAAAAAACCGCTCGGACCCTCAAGTTCAAAAGGTCCTTAAGTTCATTGATAGGTCTGTAGTAGAGTCTCAGATATACGTCTCTCAGTTGTAAGTCCCACTCGTTTACACATCTAATTGGTACAGTCTCATCCAGAATACTTAACATACCATGTGAGTTGCGAGCCCCTGAGGATTTTCTGAAATGACGATACAACCTGCTCGAAACGAGTACCACGCGTGTTGTCCACTACAGGCTGAAAAGCCAGGAATCCAGCCCGTAGTAGGCAACACGCATGGCACTCTTGCCGAGCAGGTTGTATTGTCATTTCAGAAAATCCTCAGGGGCTCGCAACTCACATAGTATGTCGTTATACGGAAGATTCATTTTACTTGTACGTCCCTCTCATTTCTACGTCCAAATTTTTGAGTCCCGACATGGACCTCTAACCGAGATTCCACTGTATATTGAAATCAAGAGCCAAAGTACAGATCGTTTCCTATCCAGTATTTTGATATCAGTTTAACTCTCTAATCTTTCATATCCCAAACCAGAACTTGATGACACAAAAAGAAAACTAATCATTAGAAAATATAAGTTTTCTTTATTGTTTCGGCAACAGCAATTACACGATGGAAAAATAAGATACAGTTAGATCTGGCCAGCTCGAAAGATAGCTAGCACGCACTTAAAGCAAAAGTAAAAATAGAGTCGGTAAAACAATGCGCATAACTATTACAGCGAAGATTGCGTTTGATTTTGGGCATATTAGTGTACAACGCAACACAAAGCTCTGACACTACCGACATGGAAGGCAACTTTCAAGTGTTTAAGGCACCTAAGTACACCCAGCGACCCCTTCCCCTAGGAGGAGGCTTCGAGCTTCACTTGAGATTTCACAGTTAAGTAGTGCCAGTCCTCTCTTTTCCTTCCATTGAAAATTAGCATTCAATAAATCATGTCATTTCTTCGGCGTTTTCCCGAACTACACAATTCACACAGATCATCTTCGTTTGGAAATTCGCATTCCACATAACAGTTTTTTAATGCACGTACTTGACACAGGCGTTCTTCGCCACATCAACAGAAAATAAATTCAAAAATACTTAAAGTTTGCCCTACCATTCAGCGTCGAAACGGTAACTTTGAATAAATAAAGGTGAAAAAAATCCTAAAAGCTAAAGTTTCCCCTATTACTTGAATATTTTCTTTTCATCGAGCGAAGCTCTCTAGTTTCCATTCATCTGAGTAGAAGTTGTGCGTTTTAAAAAGTGGCTCTCAAAAACGTTTCAGTTAAGGCACTAGTCCGGCACAGTCCTTCATTGGCGTATACTGAGTTCTGACAGCTGGCAGGGAAGGGGACAGACAAATGCGAAAAAAAAAAGAATATTACCAGCGCTATATAAAACTACTCGAAATACCGGCACGGTTAAAACAACAAATATTACTAGTTTTATAATTTATATACACATCATCGCAGACTTATCTACAAAGTTAACACACGAGGCACATGAATTTGCTTCTCAAAACAAAGTATTTAAGTCACGTTGGTACAATTGATTTGTGTTATGACCGGAAACAAACGAAGTTCTACTCGGCAATAGGCCTAAACTGATACAGCGTTGCCTCGTTTCATCAAATTTGAACGCGGTTAACGATTTTTCGGCAAACACAAGGTATTACCTGGATTTCTCAACCCGAGAGCAATTTCTACCGGTCTGGGTTAACCGCGGCTAAATCCGACAATGTTGCGAAATCTGGCAACACTGAGATAAGCGCAGATATACAAACATCTAACCTTATGACTTCCCTCTGACATGAGCTCAAGGCCCATGCTCGGTGATTAGATCGGGAATGCGTTCGGCGCCTTGCAATAGTTTGGAACTGATTAAAATAGCAACTTTTAGCGAGGAAAAAGTGCGAACATAAAGAGAGCACCTCCTCAGAGGCTGAGTTTTAAAAAAATCGATCATCTTCGTAAAAGCACCTGGAAATCTATGTTGGCAATAAAATAAAAGTAGCTGCTAGCTAACGTTAAAATCTCCGTATTTAAATACTCCACGTTCTGCCAACATACATTTCAAAAGGCGCTAACCAGTCTCTGAGATGTCGTTCCTCCGAACAGCTGCGACAAAAAATGCACATATAACTCGACAATTTTCCAGCAGACCCAGCCCGTACCGATTCGTCAGAGACTGGTGGTATAGTCGACGACAAAAGCTTCAACCACCGTGCTTTTGCCCTCGACTATACCGGGTGATTCACTTCCCTCAGGACGCCTAAACCAATCGTCCAAGAAAGCCGCCTGAAGGAGGTCAAGCGGCTCATCCCGTATATCAACGTAAAGATGGGTTAACTAGCTTCAAAATTTTAGTCAAATGTTAATAGTCTGAGAAACTTAGCAAATCGCATCTTTCGACGAAAAAAAAATGAATATTGTTTTCGAGAGAGTGTTGACTTTAGTGCGGGGTCTCAGTTGGCAGGACTTGGAATGAGGCAACCTGGTGAACGGAGCGGGGTCGAACAGAGTCACGTTGAGAGGGCGCAGGGCGCAGGGCGCAGGGCGCAGGGCGCAGGGCGCAGCGCCTTCGTCTAGACCCTCCGGAAACGACCCAGGTAGGCCTTGCAGTGCGGGCACTTATGATGTACGTCCATGCATTCGGGTATGCAGCATGGGATGAGGCAGCACCCGCAGAAACACCTGCAAACATTTCCCAAAACTCTTAACAACTTCTTTTTATTTATTTCCAACGGTTAACATCTTGCTGGATATTAATAGATATAGGATATCAGAGGTATTATAAACGGATATCGAGAATATTGACCAAATTTCAACTAATTATCTGACGGATTTCGGCAGTATTCTGTGTTTGCACGATCTCCCCTCTCTCTCCCCCACAGTCTGTTTTCTCGCTCGCTCAGGTCCACCATTTGTGATCCAGGGCATCCTCATCCAATGAGAACGCTCCGGTTTACAAATGGCGGACCTGAACGAGCGAAAAAACAAGAGTTTGGGGGATAGAGAAGGGAGATCGTGCAAACACAGAATATCAACATCGGCTGGATATATCTAAATATTGGCCATATATCAGTGGACAATGGTCAGAGAGTAAAACTTGAAAAATTGCTGTAAACATCCATGTTTCCACCGAATCCATTAGCCGAATATCAAGGATTTCAAACGGGTATCAGCCGAATATCAAGGATATCAACCGGGTATCAGCCGGATATTAAGGCTTTTTGTACACCGGATATCATGAGTTGTTGCGCCTTGTTTATTTCATAAAACGGCCTTAAGAGCCATTAGGTTTATGTAAAGCCTCGATGCATTATTCAATAAATTATACACAGAATAAAGTTCTACCAACACTATACTAATACAATACATATTAAAAATATAACAAAAGTGAGAGCAATTTCAATTTTTCAAATTTTTAGCCCGATTTTTTTATTTTCAGGTTTTGACGATTGAGAGAAATTGAAAGTGATTAAAACCGATGTGCGTTGCTCAATTCGTCGATTTTAAACGGACCGAGAGAGGCGACAGTTTGCGGCCGGGAGGTTGAAGGGGAAGGCGTAACTTACAATGATTTATTCCGCGAAGGAAAACCGCGATTTAGCGATATTATTTGAGGGTTATCGGTCGTGGCAAATAGAATAACTCAACTGATGAGTCTAAAGTGGATTTTTAATATGGCGACAAAGTGACGAAACTTAAGGAAAAGTGACTTAAAGTGACAGAAATAGTTTTAAGGGACAAAAAGGGATGAAATAGACTCGCTGCTAATCCAGAATCGAATTACCGCATTCACCCATGAATAAGACATGTATAGGACAACTTTTTATTCGATTTTCCTAAAAAAAACGAGGGTACGTTTTGTACACGGGGGAGTCTTACACACGGAGGCGTCTTGAACATGAGTGAATACGCTACACTAAACGCACGCAACAAGCGACAGGGAACCTTCCTTCATTTTTCTCTACGAATCATCGTAAAAACAAACAACTCCCGTAAATCCTTTAAGCGGAACCCACTCGCTTTACGTACAACATTTCTCTAGGTATCAAAAATATCTTGCTTTTTCTTTTAAATGTTAACTTCTGAAAACAACAATCGGTTCGGGTGAGGCACCTCAAAGTTAACCCATAACAGCCCAAAGTATTTGGAGTAAAGTTTAGCTTAAGAGAAATTCATTCGAAGAATTTATCCCATCAAATTACGCGATTTCCAGCTTTAAAAAATGCCTAAATTACTAAATTTCAGGTTTCCAGAGGGGAGATATTTTCTAAATTGAGACAATACTGAACTAAAAAGATCCTCTAAAATAAATTTTTCTGTTTCCGAACGACATCGCTGGGCGGTAGTGGGCTAAGGATAAACCCCAATTTAGTCAGAGATAGGGACGCGAGACCCGGGATTACCCGGAGAGCATACAAAAATCCGAACTTACCCGACCAAACACAGGAGACCTCCAGACAAGTATGCTATCAGTCCTGGTTCCGTCTTCGTTTCAGTCTGAATATCGTGGTAGCAGTGAGGGCACACAATGTGCGTTGACTGGTTTCCTAAAGGCACTACTGTGGTAATTATGGTTGGTCCTTTGTTCTCTGAAACGACAATAATAATACGAGATTAGCTTGTGATCGAGAAAATCCAATCCCGCTCGGGGATTCGCTCTTGGATAATAGAGATCCGAAGTCGAAGCCGATTGTATCATCGTTCGGAGGGCTTTGCCCTATAGGACCAATGTTTTTTTTTTTTAACCCATAACAGCCCAAAGTTTTTCGAGTGAAATTCAGCTTAAGAGAAATTAAAAAGATTTTTCCCATTAAAATATGCAATTTTAAGCTTTGGAAAATGCCTTATTAATTAAATTTCAGGTTTCCAGAGGGGTGATATTTTTTCAATTGTAGAAATACTGAACTGAAAAGATCCTCTAAAATATTTTTTTTCTGTTTCCGAACGGCATCGCTGGGCGGTAATGGGTTAACGTCTAAATTTGTTTCAGAAGGTGCTTTCCAGGGAGAGGTTGTCTAACAAGGGAACCTCATCAAATGTCCGTCTCCGATTTGTTTCAAATTTACGGGTGTTAAAGGGGATGGCAAGGAATGAGTTTCAAGACAAAAATTAGCAGCTGAAGTTGATAACTAGTATGTTTAAATTAGCGTTCAAAATTTAACGCAAACAACGTTTTTTTAGACCCAGAAAAATATCCTTTCCTAATGGCAAATCAAAAAGTAGAGCTCCTTTGGCCCAAAAATTTTACGGATTTTGCGATAACTTGAACCGTTTTGGAGCTATTGACATTTTATCGATCTTAGTTAACATGTGGCAAGATCGAGGATATTTTCATGATTTTTACTCTTTCGCATAGCGGAACTGTAAACGTGTTTTCTACGTTGTTCAGATGTTTCCACGTTTATAGGACACCAAGTTTTTACTTCACATTCCAATATGCTAACCATCAGGATGTTGGATTAGATGAAGAAATTTGAGCACCTAAAAGCAAAGTATCAATGAAAATATTATATGATCACTGTTTCTGTCAGTTCACTCAGATTCTTGTGCTGCTTGCATATCAATTAGGCAACTGAATAAATGATTTAAAAGGGAAACTCCTATGCACTCAAGCATGTCACAGGAAGTTAGGTAATCTCTGCACTATGTGAGACCTTGCATGCCTTACAAGTGGGTTAATGGAATTCAGTCATTAGAGAGGTATTAACAACAAAAGTATGGAGTTTAACGTGACAATTAACCACATTGAATAAGCCATATTTTAGAGTGCAGCAACTATCATTCTGCATGAGACAATCTCAAAAGTGTACATTTTTTTAAAAAAATAAATATATGGGATAAACTTGATTATGCATTTTCATCAAATACTGCACAAGGTCCAGTAATCTTCAAGCATATTTATTTAATAATTTTTGCACAAAAACCAGCTTTTTTGACTCATTCTCAGTGAAAAGTACACAAAAAAGTATCAGTTGAATGGAAAAAAAATATCTTAATCCATAACAGCCCAAACTATTTAGAGTGAAATTTAGCTTAAGAAAAATTGGAGGGATTTTTTCCACTAAAACACACAATTTCAAGTTTTGGAAAAAGCCTAAATTATTAAATTTCAGGTTTCCAGAAGGGTGACATTTTTGATTTTGTGACTATACTAGAGTGAAAAAATACTCAAAAATATTTTTTTTCGATTTCCAAACTGCATTGCTGGGCGGGAGTGGGTAAAGAGAAGGCCAACCACTACAGTTAAGAAAAAAAAAATGAATGCAAAGGAAAGTATCAGTTACCTGGGCGAATATCTGTGTAAACTCCTGGAGGAGGCCCTGCATGGACACCCATCCCGACGGCTTGAGCATATGTTGGCGGTGGTGCTGTTGGTGGTGGCATTGGTGGGTTAACAATTGGATCAGGGGGTGCACTCGGTTGCCCTTGCTTCACCATTTTTTACCTGTGTAAACAAAGTATTATAAGCCTTTAATATACACAACAAACTTGCTTAGCTGACCTCATATGACATCGCTGATCTAATGAACGATTTGAAAAATGACATGAAAACCTGAGACGTGAGAGCTGGAACACTAGGGTTCCTGTAATCTTACCACATATCAAAGAGTGAGGCTTAAGACAAATCTTT
>Ga0058701_10005559_pt1 | contig 10492 bp, 4 predicted proteins | sample AgamicOrMae_FD_97039 | JGI IMG/M metagenome (GOLD analysis project Ga0058701, IMG submission 97039) | Agave microbial communities from Guanajuato, Mexico - Or.Ma.e | ecosystem: Host-associated > Plants > Phyllosphere > Phylloplane/Leaf | place: Guanajuato, Mexico | collected 2012-06-04 | reverse complement strand
TCTCTGTGCCTTGCTCTTCTATCGCTCCGCTCAGCTTCTCGGTGGTAGCAACCTAACCAGAAAGTAAGCGGCATCAGACTTGGATAGTTTAAGTTAGATTGAGCGAGCTATGCTACCCTCCGGCTTGGCGGTGAAACATGAAACAACGTAGAAAATGGAGCGTTTAAATCGAGTAAATGATGCAAGTCTTGCGCGCTATAAAGAGACCTTGTTATATTTTTGTAAATTTAGAATTTAAAAAGATGGTGGAAAACGTTTAGAGACGGCGGTGAGACTTGGTGGCGCCGCTCATCAAAACTGAAGGCGAACCTCATTGTCTTTGTCATTTCGGATTTGACGCGTTGCTTTGCGAAGCTCTGCCAAAAGTGCTTTATGACGCGCCTATCTGTCAGTAATACGTCAACGCAGCTTTTTGAAGACTCGTTAAAAGTCCTCAAAGCCAATTATCCCATTACTATTCGGTTTAGCTAAAATTATCGTTATGTATCATCAACCTCGAACCCTAACCTTAAAAATCTAGGTCCCACCTTCTGTAATGCTCAGAACCTAAAGTATTCTATCCAACCAAATTTAGCAATCTAATAGCTTTAATCAAACCAACGGTATTATAGTCTAGGTTCGGAAACTTCCTATTGAAAAATAGCGTCACGATAATTAGTAATTAATTTCATTCAAAATAACGCGTCGATTTAAGCGGAGTTGATCCAGTTTGAAAATCGCGCGGTTTGACGCAAAGCAAAGGCACTAACTAGATAGAGTAGGAAAGAGAGAGAGCTAACGATGTGGTTTTTACTACCTCAGTGGGCGAACGGAGACATGATTGAGCCTCTCAGCGGCAGCTGCGGCGTCCTCTGCAGCGGCCTGGCTGCTCATCTCTTCCTCTGGCTTCAGTTCGCCGCTCTTAACACGCGATCCGTAGTTTACTGCAAGGTGCTTCCAGTTGGCCGGGGAAGGGGAGAGGGTGACTCAGGGTTTGTCTTCAATGAGTAATTTTTGAGCAGTTGTCTCACTTAGGTCAAGCCCAAGTCTTGAATCTAATTCTCTGTGAAGTCAAAAGGCTTGATCTTCTAGGCTCACATCAGCTGGATTCAAGCAATATGTTTCACGACTTAGCTCTACCTTACCTCAAGTTAACTTAACCTCACCTCGCTTAACCTTACCTTATCTTTCTTATCCTAATCTCAACCAACCTAACCGTAATGAAACCTCGCCTTACTTCTGTTCTCTTAACCTAATCAACCTAACTTGTTAGCGTTATTAATTAAACCTAGCCTCAGCGAAACTTTCGTACCGAACGTTATCTTATCTCTGGAAATCTAACCTACTGTCAGTTCGGATAATTTTTCCAACTCAACCTAGCCTAACGCGAAACATAAACTGTAACGTATATACTGCGTATGATTATTATGAATAAGCCTGAGCGGAGACTGCTAGTCGAAAAGGACTCCCAGTGTTCCCTCAAAAACTATCGAACCGGTTATATTCTTCAATATCTTTTTCGCGCATGGAAACCCGTTACTTCGATTACTCGGGGTCGAGTTTTTCCTTCCCAACTTGAATCAAAAATGCTTCCATCTCCCAGCTAGTGGTTCATTGAGATGTTTCCTAACCATCCTCCCCGGAGTAATGGAGGGCATCCGGAGGTGAAAAAAAAAGAGACGAAACATGTTCGTCCATGTAGTCTCTCATACGGGTGGTCGGCGATCATAATGATGGAGCCGTTGCAGGTACTCGGTACTTGCTCTGAAATGTGAATGAGGTGTGTCCTAGTTAAAGTTTAGCGCGGTTTATTGTGAGATGGGCGTGATTCAGCGATAGGACGCATCCCCGTCCGCCCCGAACAACAGAAATGGTGCTATTTCTGTGATCTGTGGCGGAGCGCTTGTCTCGAGACCGAGACGCACCTGTGCCCCTTGTCGCGGCGCGGCGGTTTTGTCTGCGAGGGATTTACTCTTTCCTCGTTGGGCCTACACTTCAGACAGACGACGAGATTTTTTGCTTTAGATGTGGAATAGTCCGAGTCTATAGATAGGGTGATACGAAGGCGCGGAATCTGTTAGAAAAATTGGGTCCACAATAAAACGATTTGTTTTTAAGAAGCATAGCTTATTGCACTGTTCTGCACTTTTTAAAAATTTGCTTTTTGAGAGTCAAGTTTTTTTTTAACTTTAAAGCCAAATTTTTTAAAATAATTCTCTAAAATAGATTTTTACTTATTCCATGTTCGTAGAACGAATGGAAATTAGAATACTGTCAAAAATTCGAAGTTGAGATAAGCACATTTCCTGACTCTGCTAACACTGAAACGTCAAAAAAACTGGTTTTTAGCTTGTTTTTTTCCCTGGTCTGCATAGTGAAAAAGCAAGATCTTATGCAAAAATTTTGCCTGTGACTTTTAAAAACTGATTTTTTTTTTCAGTCCAGAAAACCGATTTCGCCAGTATCGATTGGCGAAATCGTTTTTCTGGACTGCAAAAATTTCAGTGTTTCAAAATCGATGGCAGTATTTTTTTGCATAAGAACTTGCTTTTCACTTTGCAAACTAGGAAAAAAATGTTATTTTCGAAAATTACTTAAAAATTTGGGCTTTAAGATTGAAAAACTTCACTTTCAAATAGCAAGTAAAAAAAAAAGCCAAAATTGTGTAGTGTGAGTTGTTATTAACAATATAGGACTTCACTGTCCCAATTTCGTGTCTCCAATGGTATGGCAAGTGAAGAAGGTGAAATAACTGCAGATTTTTGCCAGTATTCCACTAGCTGCACGTCAAGATGCGGAACGTCTCGTGATATCTGTCCGAAAAACTGATTGGTTTCCGTCGACGTCTGGATGAGTAGAGTTTTGTGAGCGCTGCCCTGGATTATCCGAACTGCTGTATATTTCTCAGCGCTATAAAATTGGCCTTTATGAGCCCGTATGAGTTCTGTTCGAAAGGTCACCGACCGTACTTGCACCACTTGCATTCCATATAAAGATAAGAAGGTCTATAAACAAGCCTGAATTGGTGTTCCCAAGGCCCTTGATAGCCTGCCTATAATTCCCAAATAAAAGCGATTTTGGGGCAAATAGCCCATCCCAGCCTGTGGTCCGGTGCAACGCGACCGAAAGGTGAATGAAGCTGGAGAGAGAACGTGAGACGTTTCTGCCTCCCTGTTCCACGACGCGGCGTCGCCTCCATACTGGAATTTCTTCGTATCTGAGGATATGAATGAACATCTCAATCCCCACTATAACACGCACTATATCTTATCTTAAGACCTGCATAGTAATCGCGCTAGCTAATTAGTAATGGAAAGAAACAGTTACTTCTAGACGTGTGAGCTCATTTTCCACACTTTTTTTCATGTTTTGATATCTGTGTACAACGCCGTTTCCAAAATACGCATTTTTTATACCCAAGAGTAATTACCGTGGGAGAAAGTAACTTCTGCTTCCGGTTGGTGGAAGAGTTCATAGAGTGATACTCGTTTCTGAATCCTATGATATTCTGCCTTCCATCAGGTTTTCTTGATCCCGAGCCATCCCCAATTCTTATAGCCAATCATCCTTCTAATCCGCTATTATCTCCACGTGATACCTATTAGACATCTTCAGAACTGCGCATTTTCAATTTTCTGATTACCTTAAATCTGACGATTTTTTTTTTTTATATTTTGGATATCAAAATGATATCCAAACGTTTTCTGAAAATGATATCAAAAAATTTCTGATATAATAACCCAGATTTGGAGTCACAATTTCACGAGAATGCTGCTCTGTAACCTCTTGAAGTATCATTGAATGATGTCAAACTGCTTCTTAGAATCTTTTGGATTGATGACAAGCACTTTTGAATGTTCAAAAATTCAATCAACTTCCAAGTAGCGTATTTATTTAAAAATGAAAGAAAAAAGGAAGTTTTCTTCAAAAGCCACAGTTTTTTTTATTTCATTTTATTTTCTTTTTAGAGTTGCTTTTGGAGTGCGTTTATTTTATGAGCCAAGCATATGAAACCAGGCTGTGTTTTTCGTCTAAAATTGTTGAAGAGGGTCTTGGCCAAAGAACTACCAAAAGTTTAGCAAGTTGGTGAGGTGAGACGTCGAGTGAAGTGCTGTGTAAACCAATCGACCGTCTCACAGTGAGACTCAAGTGTTTTTTTCTCCTCCTCTTTACGTTTACACAAACGTGCACTCATAATTGGAACATAGAGTAACCCGTTAACACTTAGACGCAGGAAATTAAACAAAAGAGGGGAGGAATTTTGATGTGTATACTTGTCAGTTTGGAATGGTTTTACACTACGTCCAAAAATTACCTGAGGATTTCTTCCCTCCCATTTTTACCAACTTTGTTAGCCGAATAATCATGCGCTGTCTATATTGAAACACATGAACATCCTCTCGCAAGATTTTGTTACATGCCACGTAAAATATCCCCCCCCAAAAAAAAACAAAAGTTTTTCTATGACAGAAAAAGTAAGAATCAAAAAAGCATTGAATGCGCCGCTCCATTTCATCTTAATTTTCAGGAGGGAAAATAAATATTCTTGACCTCTTCACTATGCTCCTATGATTTAACTTGGGGACACTTCTTGAGTCAATAAAAAAAAATCTCGACGCCTTTTTTATTTTTAAAAAATTTGCAAGGAATGTTTATAATTATAAAAGAAAGTTTTCCTTTTCCGTTGCTGCAAACAAAGTAACAAGAAGAGAGCAAACTTTCAAATGTTGCTTTCAAATTTTCATGGATATTTTTTATCGCATCAGAATATTTTCGAAACTGTTCTATGTGCAAATGTGTAACCTTATTGGCACTTATTTCTACATTCGCTCAATGCCATTTTGAAGAATATCTCATTGCAAATGCAAAGCAATTCGAATTTATTTGCCGCAAACACAGAAAACAAATACAGTACAGCTTGACCTCCGGCTTCGTACTTTTCCTGTTCATTTAGATCAATAGAAGTTGTCGCATCATCTAATTAACGACTTCACACGCTTAAAATCTTAAATCGCTTACAAAGTTGTCCATTCCAAAAGCCGACGATGTTACCTGAATAAAAAGCCACCAATCAGAGCCTCGTCACCCGAATCCTAATTAGCTCATGTTTAAGGAATTTGTTCGCCTAGTCCATTTTGTAATCAGTCCTTCCTTTGATGGTCTATTGATTTACCACGGGGTGCTCTATCCTATCTTTCCATCGCTGATCCTAATAGTACTTTTGTACCGAACTTTACATTTCACCATATATATTCCAGCTATAAAACAGTCTGTCCAACATGAAAGCTGCAACGATGCCAACTGCCCGGTTTTTTTCCTTTATTGGCAGCCGCCATAACACCGGATTGCAGTTATCAGCCCGTTAATCGTTAAAATCCAATATTTCTGCTTAAACGCTTTTATTATTATCTGCCATACTCTACATGTTTGTCCACTGATCCATTTTCGAAGTTTTTTACCTGCGTGTTATTCGCGTTAAACAGAGTATTGAAATACCACAAAGAATTCGAAGTTTAGCACGCTGATGTTCTGCTAAAACGAAGAAACACGTTGGCAAAAATTGCCGTAATGCATGGGTGCGTATCTCTATCTTCCTGTGGGCAAATTTCGTCTTTTAATATGGAAATGCTCCGTCTAACCGTTCGACTTTTTGTGCTGGTATCGGCGCTTCCGTCTTCAACGCGAAAAATTGCGATTCCTACCCCGGTACGCAAATATTACGTATTGGGCCTCTTTCGGGCATATAGCCTTACCTTATGAGAACAGTATCATTAACGTACAGTATTTAAAGTTATTGAAATGATAAAAAATGATGTTAGATGAACCGTACAGGGTCGATTTAAACTGAACGATTCCTCCGGACGAAAATCAAGAGTAAGCACGTGTTCCAAAACTGGAGCAAGTGAAGTGGTACGTTTGAAAACTTGCGACCAACTGCAATAAATGAGAAAAGCAGTTGGTAAATTATTTTTCCACGCCTTTTCGCAGGTCAATTGTTATTTGAAAGGATCGTGTAGTTGTCGCTTACGAAATAAAAATCAAATTAGTTCAAATGCACCAAATTTAGGAACACCTCCCGTTTTATTATTGATGTGGATGAACTAGTAAAAAGAGAGCATTATAAAATTATTTAATGACGACAGGAATGTCATTGTTATTACTATCATTTGCCTTAAAATATTTACTTCGATACTCCATTTTTTAACGGGGCATTAAACCTTTTCTTTGTGCCCCAACATGTCAAAATTCATAAATTCTATAACGAGGACAATTTGCTATGTTTTATTCATTTTTTAGTGTACGTCCATTTTGTTGATTTGTGGCGACTACTTTTCATTAAAACGCACTGCGGCCAGACACTTTATTGAAATAATAAAACGGCTCTTTGAATATAGATGGCGCTATACGGTGTTAACTCTTGTGTCGGAAACCGCTGCCAACGCCTATAGAAACAAAACTTTTTACTACTTGTGAGGTGAAAAAAATCTCTTTTTGTGTGTTTAATAACATCTCATCAAACTCCTCTGAAAAAAAAGAAAAAAGTGTTTTTTTTATGTAAAACCCTCTATTTGCCCACGGGCAGGTCCGAGAACTATTTCAAAACCGCATTTTTCGACAATAAATTAGAACCCTCCGCGCTGTAAACTCTTAAGAGGAGAGTTTCCAAATTGATGAAAATAAATGATAATGCCTAGGAGAAATTCGGTTTACTTCGAATTTTCAAGTAAAGAACATTTCCTTGAGTATATTGCTTATAATTAGGACAAGACTGTGTCCTGTGAATGAATCTATGAAGCCTGATGTAAATATTCCGAAAGACGCCAAGAATAAGAAAAATAAACAAATGAAAAAAAAAACATGTTGAATATCATACCTGAAGGTAAAACAGGTAAAAGAGCATAATTTGGTTTCTTTTTAAGATAAACCAATGACCATAAGTTGAGAGCTGTCTTCGACGAGAACTTTTCATTGATATAGTTGCTTAAAAGTTTATCTTCAAAAATAGCCTTATGACAACATAGCCTAAAAATAGACTTGTCCCGTTTTTTCCTTCATAGCCAAAACTGGTAAAGGACTACCCAAAACAGGAATTACTTTTTACGTTTTAATGAACCGCGACTCGAAACACTTCACTGTTGAGTAAAAAATGTAAATTTTCTATTTTGTGTGTTCCAGGCAAAATCCTTGAAGCTCTGTCTGCCGTGGGGGGTCCCAGCTTTGGCGCCATTCCTGGAAGCAGCGGCAACGGGACGTCCATGTCCCCCGCCTACCGGCCCTTCTCGTCGAGTCCCCCAGCCGCCTCGCAGCCCCCCTCAACGCCCCCCAGGTCGCCCCAAGCATCGGGGACAGGCACTGTCCCTTCGCCCCAGCAGCACGGCTCCTCTAGAAGCAGTTCCTCCATTCATGGACGGGACAGTCCTAGCCAAGACATGATGATGAGCGACTCAAGGGGGCAGGCGTCCCATGGCCACCCCCAGTCCTTGGTGGCCGCCCTGCAGTCCGGGGCTTTTGACGATTTTCGCTCCAAAATGGCTGACAGTGTGGCCAAGTTTTCGCTGGGACCAGCGGGAGTTATGGGCGACCCAAGGGTAAGTTCTTTTGTTATGTGCTCAGCAGCACTATTTAATGCTTGCATTCCCGACCTCTCACCTCGAACCTTTCGTCTTCAAGCCAAGTGGAGCAGTAGTATAGGGCACAGCCTACGCGGTTTAAGGTCGTTAATCCCCTTGCTAAAATTTACGTTGAATGCAAAGAGTTAGGATATATGCAACTTTTAAAGCCCTAGTGTAAATATCCTCTCGACACGGCGTATTTGGCAACTGCGCTCGGAATTGAAGCAATTATTGACCATATCGTATATTAAGATTTCTCTTGGAGTGGCCGATCGGAAATTAAGGTCAACCACTTACATAGCTCGACCTCTTAGTTTCTCTCACAATCTACTACTAAAGTTTTGAGCTGAAATGCAGCACAATGGTAGGCTCCCTGGAGTTAAAAGAAAAGTAATCAGTGAGAAAATAAAAATTCTGAAGGCTTTGTCCATGGAAGATCAAAACTTGGGCTGAAAAGACAACCAGATGTCAGACAAAACAGTACTTTAAAAAGAAATAATGAAAGTCTTTTGAGAATGAACAGCTACCTCATTACCGAGCCAATCAAGAAGTACGCACATTCGAACGTCTAAGGACAATAGGGAAACTGCTTCTATTTTATAAAGTCCATTATTAACGCCGGCCGCACCAGTATTGTGTTTCTCTTGTGGACCTCTTTCTAATCATGGAATAATAATCATTCCTCGATAGTTGAATTGCCGGCTCGTCGCCGTTTACAATACTTAGACCTTGGCCCGAACATTAAGGAGAGGGTGGGAGAAGGAGTTAGCTTTGATATTAATATAATTAGCATCCAATTTGAACTATATGGTGCCCTTACCTTCAAACATTTACGGCTATCTCCAAGTCCGGACCTTTTTAGAATTATGATAGTTGTCCTCGGTTCTTAATTTAGTTCCCGCTCTTGGGATAGCATGATGCCTGTCCTATTTCATTAGGATTTTGAAAATAAAGTTATAACAGCCACGTGACAAAAAATAATAATTAAAGCTTTTTTTACGGCATATTGTTTTGAGAGACTGTGTTGCACAATACGATTGGCAGAATCCATTTTTGGACATTTCGTAATTGTGCGTTTATTGGCTATGTTTCTGGGAATCCTAGTTCCATTCCACTGTAATGTGGAAAATGTAGTGGCACATCCGGAAGCTAGTGCAGTTATGCACATCGTGTGACATGCAGTGTGCCTGCTCCGTTCCGTTCCGATGCAGAATGTCGAGAAGCCATCGGAGGCCTGGCCGGCTTCCCTTTCTCTCTCGCTCCCCCTTTCCTTCTTTCCTCTCTCATTCCACATCGATCGTAGCAGCTGATGAAGATTGAGAGACATCTGTTCTCAACATCTCCAATAATTTTCGAGAGCAAAATCATTGATTGAACTCTTCCCAGCAGCATACACAGAATATGAAACTCAAGAAATTAAACCGATTTCCACTTATCGTTCTATCGAAATTTGTATTCAGTGAGGCAGGGTAAAGTTAGGTTCTTAGTTACTTTAAGTTTAGATTAGGTCATGTTGAACCACGAGCAAAATCTAGGTATTCGATGTGAACTTGATTTGAACGTCTAGTGTCAGAAGGAAAAGAAAGTTACCAATCTTATGAGGATATACGGGGGAGGATAATCAAAACCACAGTAAAAACTAATCCCTGTTTTAGGTAACCCCATGCCTGTTTTGGGTAGGAAGGCGAAACAGGGGAAGAGCGTTATTTGGTTATTTTTGACGATAAACCTATCAACAACCAATCAATGAAAAGGTCTCGTCGAGTGCTCTCCATTGATATGGTTATTCATAGGGGTATCAAAAGAATAAATTAACAAATTACTCTCTACCCTGTTTGACCTTCATACTATACCTAAAAACAAGCTAAGGGTAAGTTTTTGCTGTGAATGTGGATTAAAGGGAGTAGTTGTGGAAATACTCCTTAAAGGCGGTAAAAGTCGAACTTGTGTGACTTTGGTTGGGTCATTGATCGGCATGGGCTATGGGCTATTTCTTTAAACGAACGCCAAAAATTGATCATCGAAAAGACAAGAATTGAGCGAGTGGAACTCCAATGAAAATGAGAAGGCCCTTCTATTCGAGTCACGATACGACAAAATTGGGTTTCGTCTGAAAAATTCTTCCCATTTCCTGCTGGTCTCCGAAAAAGGAACATTAGGTGCTCAATTAGGGCCGAAAGGCGATCACCCATCTCTCTCACACTTGTCATTACATTTTGAAGGAAGAAGGACATGAATAATGGTAATAATAATATTCTCTGAAAAAGGTGTTTTTTTCTTCCAATTTCTGTTGGCGACTCGCTCGACGTGGGGCGACGAGATTTCCGTACGTGGGATGCCTGATTACGGTGTTTGGGTATTCGTAAGAACTTAGCTTGACAATACTTGTCGCCGGGCAACAGACTTCATTTACACACAATGTACGTACGTACGTACAACAAGCGACCAGGGAACAAAGATCTGTCGACGATACATATTCCTCCTTAGTCTTTCTCTTCTTTTTTTTTCCTCGATATTGGAAAGGATATTTGTCTGACACTCACCAAAAAATGGTATGCAAATTTTGTGTGGATGCTTCCCCACGCTTGGCCGCAATACCGTCTAATTAGGAGTAATTATGGTAATGTAAAGTAGTTACAAAACTATTCATTACAATACCTCGAATTGGAATACCAGGTCATGGCGCGGCTTTAGTGTCTGCCGATGCCATTCCGAATTTCAACGCTTTTGACCTTTTGGTTTGAATGTCGGGATTTGGGAGTCAACGAGTTCCGATCCCAAAATAATAATTCGGCCAACAGGTTTTTCAATGAGTCCCGGAAAGCAGGATAGAAGTCCTAATTCGGATCTCTTCGTGTTAAACTATGCGGCATCCCCAACTAAGCATGTACGAGCTGCTT
>Ga0058701_10005558_pt1 | contig 10496 bp, 6 predicted proteins | sample AgamicOrMae_FD_97039 | JGI IMG/M metagenome (GOLD analysis project Ga0058701, IMG submission 97039) | Agave microbial communities from Guanajuato, Mexico - Or.Ma.e | ecosystem: Host-associated > Plants > Phyllosphere > Phylloplane/Leaf | place: Guanajuato, Mexico | collected 2012-06-04 | reverse complement strand
TGCTCCCTTGAAAAAAATCCGTTTCCCAAAACCCAAAAGACCAGGGCGGTCCTAAACACCAAAAAACCAACCGAAATGCCGCCCCCCCCCCCCCGAGTCTCATAAGAACAACTCGCGATGAACGCCAGACACAACAAGGGCCTGCTTTACTGCGCCCAGAAGTTTCAATTTTCGGAGTCACACAGCTTCTGCTTACTCCACTCTAATACCTGCAAATAATGAAGTATCATCCCTGGATTAATGCGACGTCAAATTGGCGGAAAGCGATAGCTTTGCCAACACAAAGGGGTCTGGAGATAACGAGTGTCGCCCTCAGAGACCCGAGGTTTTAAGTGGAAACCCGAGACGAGTTTACTGCTCAAAGACTTCAGTGCTGAATGATTGTGTTCATAAAATCCTGAGAAAAGATGACTTATTTGCGAGAAATGGTTTGGGGAATCCCAACCCGATAGGTCTAAAAAAATTGGATTCAATCGAACATATCGGCTCTCCACGTGGTCACTGGTAAGTTCATTGGCGGAAGAGTGAACGTTCCTGAAAAGAAACGCTTCAAAAAAATGCAATTTTATCATAGGAACTTGCCAAAAATAAATTAAAAAGTTTCCACTCGTTTATCGATTGATTGGGAAGCAATCATAAGCGCTCTTCAAAGTTGCAAACTTAATTCCACGCTTCCTCCGTGGTTGTGTCTTAAGATACTTTCATTCTCCGCACCTTAAATCACCTTAGGAGCGGCCTCTGATTTGAATCGCAACGTCATTCGCAGATCCCTGGAACCACCTGTAACTTGGTCGCTATAATTCACGAAGGCAGTACTCTAGGACTTCCCCCTCTTCTCCCACCTGTGCAACTATGCCTACAGCACAACTGATAGATGTCTCTACGGTTCGTTTGCTTCGCGGAGAGTTTAATTAAGGACTTCGGAACCAATCTAGAGGAGGATTAATCACAATCTTTACTGTCACCTCTGCAAGCAGCAACGAAAACTCTGAGACGTTTTAAAAGAAATAGTACCTAGCAGTGACCTATCGGACTAAGCAGCTGGGAAGAGAACTCCGTCTGGGAAGTAAATGTTCTTGAACATTTCTAATTCTCGTTCCTACTGCGCGTTTGCATTCTTGAGAGTATCCTTGACTCAATCTGTGACTATGTTCAAAATACATCCCAACTCGATGACTTCCACCAAGGAAGTTGACGGCTGTGAGTGCTCTACTCAAAAGGCTAGTTGCCGGAGCGCGATCAATAACGCTTTATCTACATTTGTCTGCCATTATGGATCGCCTCGTGACAGCTGCAGCGTTATGAGTAGAGAGCGCTTGCAGCTATTGACTTCTTGACGGTATCTACCGCTTCTCTTGACGCCATACCAATCCTCGTTTAAAAATGCCCATTACATATTTACACACTATAGCTTGAAGGACCCCGAACACAATTCATGGGATTTCGGCTCTGGGCCAGATTTAATAGAATGAGTTTCCGCCAATCCCGCTTGTTGCGAATATCGATTATCACTAATCAGTTTGTAGAGTTTGTAGGTTCCTCTGGAAATCGAGGAAATGTAGGTGAGCTTATTGCACTCAAGAACGGCGAAAGGGGAGTGGAGACGGGGAGTGGGATCTCTTATGGCGCGGCCACTATCGCTGCAGGTTTCTCTACAACCGCAGCAAATCGCCTTCTGGGGGGAAAAGCGAGTATTTGGAGCGCGCCGGTGCAAAAGGCCCGTCTATTTTGATGGTGCTTCGCAACCCGCACCAGGCAACAGCAGCGCACGGGAGGAGCTGATGAAACAAATGATTAGGGATCGGACTGTTGTTTGGTAATTTTCATGATGACAATTGTGGAATAAAGTAACAAACGCAATCCTTGAAACTTTGAAATTTTAGTTTTTGTTTTCTTTGCAATTGAAAAGATCACAAGAGACACAAGCTTTACCTGTCCGCTGTCACTATAAACCGGCCATTGACACTTTCCGGTATGCTCCTTATGAGTTCCTCTTTTTTTTACGGCTTTGGCAAGTTTTGCATCCGCTTTGTCGAGTCCACTTCTCTGAGCTTGTTACAGCTTCTTCTTCACCTGTAGCATTAGAGGATGCACCAGAGGCAATGTCGTTCCTCTTGCCTCTCGTGTTCTCACTCAAGTGCAGTGCTTGCATTTCCTCGATTTGCAAACAAACCGTCCATAAACTCTACAGAAGGTTTTCTTGGCAATCGAAATTGGCGTCAAACGAAAGCGTTATAGAAACTAATGTTTTTCAGGTTACCGTTTTTCGATATGATCCAGCGACAAAATTCCTTGCATCGTGTGGTTGATCTTTCCAAATCATTCGGTAGCTAACGTAGAGACAAACGAAGGCGTGGGGACTGAAGAGGCTCGATGTAAAGCCTGAGCCCGTTGCTTGTCCTGCAACAACATTGATGGACAGTATTCATCGAAAGCGGCTGCGCTCATCAGCATGATGCATCAGATCTACCATACTATCGGCCGATCTGATATTAGATACAGTTCAAACACTCAAAATAGATCAGATCATCCTGAAAACTTGGCCTTTCTGCATTGACCTTCGAATTAGAGTTCGACTATCTTTCGCGTTCTTTAGATCGTCTACGTCGTCTTTTAGATCGTCTACGTCGTCTTTCAGATCGTCTACGTCGTCTTTTAGATCGTCTACGTCGCCTTTGAGACCGTCTACGTCGTCCTTTAGGCCGTCTACGTCGTCTTTTAGGCCGTCTACGTCGTCTTTCAGATCGTCTACATCGTCTTTTAGATCGTCTCTGTCGTCTTTTACTGTATTTGGGCTGTGTAATCCCGTGCAGCTACTGGACAAGTAAATGTTACTTTCTTCGGAGTTTCCCGGCTCGCTGCACAAGTTGAATTGCCTCATCATTAACTAACTCATGAGCACATTGAGGTATACTTCCCACATTGTAATCCGCTCTCCCTACGTCCACTAAGTAGATTCGGTATCTCGCATCGCCCAGTTTAACTGTAAACGTTTAACTGGGGCGTCAGGTCAGCTAATCCCTCAGCCGGGCTAATGGACGGAGGCGCGCGATCGGGCCGACAGCGAAGTACAACGAAGCACAGCGAAGCACAATGAGGCACAGCTGTTGCCGAAGTTGCCCTGCGAAGCTGGCGGCCCAATGGCCCTATAAAGTAGTGGCGTGCCCTTAACGTATTTCGGGGACGAAGAAACGACGCGCCGTCTGGGACAGTCCGCTTGAATAACGCCAAGTTGCGAGATGTCCCGCATAGATTTACGTTGCAGAAAAAATAATGAGCTTGAAAGGATTTCGTGCGGGTTTTGCTCTTCTCGGGCCCTTCATTACAAGGATTTTGCGCTTTCTTGGTGGAAAGCCAAACAAAGTTGTACAGAGGGCCACAAAAGTCATGAACCCTGCTACCATTTATTTCTTATGGGAGTAGTAGTCATGACTTCTTGTGGCTCACTGTACGACTGCAGTGCCTAAAAGTTTTTCTGGGAACAAAATTAGTTTTTCACATAAAATTTTGATTTTTTTTAAGTTGATAAAAGAATTCTCTTTTTTTACCTGTATGTCTCGACCGAAACATCGTCCGTTGGCTCACAATAAGATTCAAGAAACAAATCGTCTAACACAACTTACTTCATAAATTCCCAAAGGCAGACGAAGTGGTGCTGCTTCTCTTGAACATGCAGTCGCTACGTAGGTGGTTCGTCGCAGCTGTTTTTCATTTTTATTTTTTATACCCACACACTTTTTTGTAAGTTACCACAATTAATTTTAGTATACCCAATAGGCTTAATTATTCTTTGCTTAAAACCGTGATTTTGGTGAATTTTGAAACATGCTGTTAGCATGAGCGGTTTAGTCTAAAACCAGTACCAAACGTACTGATGATAAGTGCCCAACAGGATTCGATTGATGTCTAAACATAACGGACTGACCTAACAACATCAAATTTGTGGTTGACTGACACCAAAAGATCATGGTTCAGTAATGGAGGAGGTAGAACACAAAGAAATGGTTGACCTGACTCGAAGGGCCTTCATAAATTGGAGTAGACAATGCTTCATGCTGGGATAGCGCGACCCGTGAAAAGCCACGAGAACTTTTGTGTAGCTTCAAAAATAGAAACGTGACATCCGATTAGTCATCTTGAAACGGCAGAAAGTACATCTTGAACCGCAGATACTCAAAAATTGATCCAACTTAAATATGCAGCACTCAGAAAACTAAAATATAGCTTAGTAGTTGCTGCATCTCATGTCGCTGGCACCGGCAACCTTTTATCTAAAAGGTTGCATTCTCAACTTGTGTTCCGCCTCCCCTCCGTTCCATCTTACTTTATCACAAGGCCTGATAAAATTGCAAAGGTATGTAACCTTATCTAAATAAGATTGTACATCCACATTAAAAACAAAAGACCCGTTTTAGGGAATGCTATACCTATTTAGGGTGTGAAACTAAAACGGGGGTGGTACGTATTTCGGTAATTTTACAACGTAGGCCTATGTTCAGCCACATCAATGGGAACTCTCGCCGAGACCTTTTGAATGATATGGCTTAACATCGGTCTACCCTGAAAAACAACCAAAATACGTAACACCCTCGTTTTAGTTTCACACCTAAGACAGGTATGGCATTACCAAAAAAAACTGGTTTGTTTTAACTGTGAGGGCTAGGCTTGGTTAGGTAAGGATCCCGATTTTTCGCTCAGCTCAGTCACCTGAAACTGCTTTTGGTCACCAATACCAGCCGCCGAAAAGCGACATCAAGCTTTGTGACATTAGGTTAAGTAAGGTTACCTGAGCCTAACTACGTTCGGCCAGGCGAGAGAAGGTCGGAGGTAAGAAACGCAAGGACTGAAATTTCGAGTGCAAGCGTGTGTTCCAAGGAATCCAGAGAGGAAAACCGTATCAATAGACTAAGAATCAATAGAGCTTAGGTACCTATTCTCTGTGGCCTCATTGTTTCGCCACGTCGGAAGCCTTTTGATCGTTTTCCTACGACGCACAACGTTTTCTTTTCGGCCTCACTTATAAATTACCCCTGAGTAATAAATGGCACAATAGGTTCGGCGAGCGCTGAGGCACCCGAGTGCCGCAGTCTTGTCGTCTTTTTGAGCTTTTACGTAAAGAACGTGGGCTTCCAGAATGCTAATTACTTTTTCTTCAACTCGTTGTCTCGGAGACAACTGAGGTAGATTTAGGGCCGTGTTTTCCCTGCAGTCTTCGTGTACGCTGACCCCAGAATTCCGGAGTACTTTTCGAATCAGTAATAAGCTATGGCGTGCGACCATGTTTGCGAATTTGTGAATGATAAATCGGACCTGAGGCCATCCGGCTTTGGTGTGCAGTAAAAATAAATGGTTTAATAGTTATTGCAGAACTTGCGTTATATCCGCTTTATAGGTCCTGCAGAACATCGATACTCCTGTGAGTTCTGCGTATTTATTTTGGGTAATACAACCAGTTTTTACTACCAGTATTGCATTTTTCTGGTAAATCGGATCTTTTTTATTATTAAAAAAGTACTCTTTTTTGCAGTGGACGCCATCGTCGCCTTCCTTTCCAAGAGCTTATGCAAAGTGGAAACAACTTCCTCGGCAGTTTTCGTTTCTTCTACCTCATAATTAACATCTTGCACTGCCTTATTCCGGTAGTGACCTGGTACTTAGTTTTCCGTCTCAGACAAAGACAAGAAGCAATCAATTTACAAATAAAAATTGCATTTTTGAGAAGAGCCTGTGCAAGTTTCGTAATTGGAAATAGCACTGTGACGATACGGACTTTAGAGTCTAGATCAATCGTCGTGCGTCACCTTTTTAGTTACAAGTTAAGTGGAGCGACAGATGAACGAGGTACCTACAAGGCAGAAGTTACCCTACTGTCCGTCAACTTAACCTTACGGTCTCTGAGCCTGATTCTGATACTTTCGATTAAAAATAGGAGACATCAGGCTCATAAGAACCGAGGGGAGCACTATGGAAGCGCGGTCCAAGTCAATAGACTCAACTTTTGATTAATCAACCTCACGCGGTTTCATGTCGTTAATCATCGTTTTAAAAAAAGTATTTACCTAACTTGTAAGACAAAACACAAACTGTAGAAATTTCCAAGTTTGACAGTTACAGGGTAGACTATGATAAGAAATAGAGGATTAATGTCAGCACATATTACAAGTTGAGGAGTTTTCCGACTACCAGAGCGTCTCACGATACAAGGGAGGGTTTTCACAGTAAAAACAAATACCCATGAATTCTAATGATTAGGGTACTCCCAATCCAAAAGCTGTTTGGGTATGCACATAAAACAGGGTAAAATGTTTATTTCGTAATTTTTAACGGCAAGTCTATCAACAATCACATCAATGAGAAGGTCTCGACAAGAGCTCTTAATTGATATGGTTACTCATCGAGGTATCTACAAAAATAACGAAAATACTTTCTCTGTTTTGCTCTTATGCCCAAATATAGGACTCCTCAAAACAGGGGTCAGGTTTTTTTTGTTGTTTTTTTTTTTAGTGATTGCATACAGATGAGATTCGCTTAACCTGGAGGCAAAAGCGAAAGGGACTTGATGAAGAGGCATGGATTTAGTGTTCAAACTTCCTCTCAAAGAGATCCAGGTTGTCTGTCTCTCCCACTCAATGGTAGCATGCAGTCTATTGTTCTTTCTCACACACCGAATTCCCTTCCAGCGGAGTTACGCGGACAAACACGGCGAGAAGTCTTAATTCCCTTGAGAGGAGCTGCTGTGTACTGTATTGACCGAAGCTTCGGACAGTTTGCTTTAAGGTGGAGTCAGTCCAAAGATAAATAAAGCGCGCACGTCTTCTTCTTGCGCTCACTGCCACGCGTAAGTCGATGGAGAAAAGGTCATTTCTAAAAGGCATTCCAAATTATCTCAATTCTTCGCTGGCGTTCAGAAAAATCTAATTTGTTTGTTAGCGTTCGAAAACATTTCGTTTTCGTGAACCTCCTAACCTCCAAAATTTGCTTGTTAATATTTGACAGCTGCTATAGTTCGTTTGAAGGTAAAACATGCCTATTCCTACAAAATGTGCTGTAACTGTTTTTTTAACACAATTTTTTTCTTTGACACATTTTTTTCTCAAAACCCACTTTGTTTCTTGAACACACGTTTTGTTCTTAAACACACATTTTTTGAACACACACTTAAAAAAAAGTGCACGTTTTGTAGCTGGGAAACCCTTTGCTGGTGTCAACCACCAGCGGTCAAAGTTTGAGATTACACTAGCCCTGACAAATGGGAACATTTTGAACCAAGGACCTAGAACAGATCTTCCGAATGGATTGAGACAGAGGGCATAGAACATGAAGGTCAGATTAGTAAATATGTACACTTTTATCGGCTCCGGGAAAAAAATGCTGTTACACGCAAGCATCCGCAGATAATCAAATATGTTCTGATTACAGGTAATAAATACATCGAAAATCCGTTTTAGTGAGCTCAAGACGACTGGACATGCTGACCTGATATGATCATGTCCTTGGGGGAAAGTCAGTCCCTTTGCATTGAAGGTTGCGAGCAGAGATGAATTTGTACACCGAAACTCGTTTATTATTGTTTGTCAAGGTAACGTTTCAACCTAAAAACTTTGGACGCAATGATGTTAAAATAGCTCTCTCTCTCTCTCTAAAGTGACATTTACTCTATATTTATACAAGACCACGGTATCAACACTGCACATCTTCACTCGGTCGTTTTCGGATAGTAATTACACGTAGGTCCTACGTGACCTCTTCTCTTTATCGATACAAAAATACGGTATCAGCACTGCAAACGTCAAGATCAGCGCAGCGTTGCATTAAGTAAAGCTCTCGATTTTCATCAATTAAATTGAGCTCAGTCCTTGTCGGATTATCGTGATATTGTCTTTTTCCGATGCGGCGCGACGGCCAGTTTTTGTTCGCGGCTTTTTTCCGTACCTCTTTAATCCAATAACGAAGTTTATCTCCCCCTCTTTATCGGATTACAATATCAGGCTGTTCATGCCAAAGGCACCGAGTGGGTGCGTGGACCCATAAGGGTCTGCGTGCGCCGCTCACTTTGTTTTGTTTTTTTATTGATTTCCCTATGATTAGTGTTTCCTGCGTTTTATTAGCGGATAATGGAGACCTATACACTTAGGCTGTCAGGTCTCAAATACCGCAATAAAATAACGAGGATAATTGACGATTTCAGTGATTGTTTTCCGTTTGTACACGTCACACGTTTCCTATTTGTTCACCTTGATTTTAACAAAATGACGACCTTGCTTCATGACGAATTAATTTTCGTCAGAATTTTTTTGTATAGGATACTCATTAAAAACAAGGCATCTGTTTTAAGAAGCTCGCATACCTGCTTTGGATGTAAAAACTAAAAGGGGTAAGTGCGTATATTTAGATTATTATTGAAGATAAACCTCTAGCCATGTAACTCAACAGGTCTCGGTGACAGCTTTAAATTGATGTAGCGGAATATAGGTGTATCTTATAAAACCAAAATCTGTAATTACCTCCGTTTTACGTTCATACCCAAAACAGACACAAAACTATCCAAAACAGATGTTTCGTTTTTACAACGTGTCGGAAAAATGTCAGGAAAATGCTTTGGATTACCATAATACGGTCTATTTGGCAGTTAAAATTTTATCGAAGAACTAATAAATGTTTCCATCCTCATTAAAGATCAAAAAAGAGAGCTTTGGTCTGTGTGTATTTATATTTAAATGAGGCGAGCAGTGAAAACGGATCTCTTCCCCTCTGCACGGATATCTTTAAAGATACGCGTCCAAAAATCCTCTGCCTCATAAATAAAACAGTCGCAGGTTTTTTTTTCCGTATCGAATGAGGAAGTCCGGTCTACCTGAAGCACAGCAAGCGAACAGGTGGCTTATTTTTGATGCCGGCTTTTGCCGGGAGGAAATACACAGAGAAAAGGCCGCCGTTCACCACGCTTTGACATCTTAATGGACTACGCGTCCAGCCAACTGATGCTGTAAATAGAACTTCCAGTGACGAAGTATAGCGGTGTCAACAGTACTTTACATACAATCTGATAGGCCAGCATTCATGCATCACTTGAAAGAGCTACAACATTGAAAACTAACCCCTGTTTAAGGTGGCTCCCTGGGTAGGAAGGTAATACAAAGGAAAAGACCGTAATTCGGTTATTTTTAAGATAAACCTATCAACAACTACATCAATGGAAAGCCTCGTTGAGAGCTCGCGGTAGATACGGGGTATCTTTAAAATTAACCAAATTACGCTGTTTACCTATTTTACCTTCTTACCAAACATAGGTATATGGGACTATATAAAACATTTTCTTTTGAAACTAATCTAGAACTGACCTAACCTGAGGCATAATCAAACCTCACGCTCTAAATTTGAATCAGTGAAAATCTCCTGCTTCTCAGTAGACACTAATTTTCAATCAAAACCGAACCACTAGATAGAATCAGTGGTTCAAAATTGACTGATAATCAATACATTTCAGTATATTTATACTGATTTGTCTTTAGAGCTCAAGATAAGTATAGGTCGTGTTAGACTAGGTCTACTTAGGTTATGTTAGGGTAGATAGATTACATAAGGTTAGGTTAAGTTAGGCTAGAGTGAGTTAGGTTCAGTAAATTTAACTTATGATAAGGCAAGGTTATCTTAGAGAGAGAGAGATTCGTTTACTGAATGGCGTCCGGCTCGGCCACGGTCGCCAGTTGGTGCATAGAAGGCAGTGTTCACGTTAGTCAGCATAGATTAAGAATTCTTTATCTATGTTAGTCAGTCACAGATACGGTCATAGAGTAGGGAAGGAGCGAGAAGGCAAGGTTATCTTACGTTCAATAGAATGTTAATTTAGGTATGGTGATGTTAACTTAGGTAAGGTTAAGTGCCCAACACTTACTATGATTCAGTATTAGCTGGACAGGCACAATTACTTGTAACGCAAGGGTTGTACATAACGTTTAAAATTCGCGCCGCCGGTATTACCAGCCGTTCCATCGAGTTGCTCCACCCAGTCTTCGTTCTCTCTCTGGTGTCATATCCGCTGAGAAGAGCAACCGCTGTGCGCAATTCGGAGCGGGAATCGAACGGTATAACTCGTTTACCCCGCGGAAACGTTTTCCCATTTGAAGGCGGCGGCGGCGTCGAGCGGCGTCAGTATTAAAGTCCTTGCGTGCAATCCGACATACGGCTCGCCCCCTGAGCCTCTCTCATCCCCGGTTACGGCAGTTGTATTCTCGGATCACGGAAAAAGCGGCTACCTTTTGAATTGATTATCAAAATAGATGCGCGGCTCAATCATTTAGTGGCAAGGAGCTCCTTACTTGAGTAAAAATACCTATCGAGACAGTTTTAGAGCGGAAGGTTTCCATTAGAAATTACGAAGTGACTATCACATACGCTGCCCTATTTACGATGATTTAGGTTGATTCCCGTGGGTTCAAGTCTCCCTTGTATTAACATAGGCGTGCGAGTAAAACTGACCCAAAAATTATGTTAGA
>Ga0058701_10005557_pt1 | contig 10496 bp, 8 predicted proteins | sample AgamicOrMae_FD_97039 | JGI IMG/M metagenome (GOLD analysis project Ga0058701, IMG submission 97039) | Agave microbial communities from Guanajuato, Mexico - Or.Ma.e | ecosystem: Host-associated > Plants > Phyllosphere > Phylloplane/Leaf | place: Guanajuato, Mexico | collected 2012-06-04 | reverse complement strand
GATTACTTACCAAGAAATAATTAAATGAAATGCACGGTCCCATGATGCGCTAATGTAAAAACAGGGCTTCGGGCGCCCGGCGCCATCTAGCGGCAGACGGCGGAAACTGGACCCAACTGCCGACGTTTCGGGCTTCAATTCCGAAGCACCGCAGGCATTGCGAGTGTGGTCACCGGGTCTCCCTCCTGGGAGTGACGTCTCCTATAAACGCAGTGTTATGTACTCTGTGGTTAAAATGGCAACGATTTTAGTAACTCTTTATTTAAACTACAGCATATAGAAGCTATTTAATAAAAAAATTGTCGCGAAACATGGCTCACGGGACGTGGACCGTGGGCTCCGATATAAGCAGAAGAAATCCCCAGGATGAATACGAACTGATTCAAAGAATCGGGAGTGGAACTTATGGAGACGTGTATAAGGTCGGTAGGGGTCTTGACGTATCTAACCTAGAAATGGATTGTTTATATCGGCTAGTACGCCACCAATTGCCGCTGATCATGCCCTTTCTTGTACTGCAGTTCCCATTTCCGTTAAGATCAATTGCGCAATCATGTTATGAGTGAATTATGGACACTTATTGAATATGAGTTCTTACCCAATTCACCGAAACTTTAAAACACACTCGCAGTAATTGTTTCTGTATACCTCTATTGTTCTGTTTCTTTGTCTTCATTTGACTAGTCAGCTGTAGTTTAGCATGACTTTCAATGGAATGATTTGTATGGTGTAACATAAGGTCCAGGAAACATTCTTGACTGATCTATAAAATTCTAGTAAACAAGTTTTGATCTTTGAGAAAAATATGCAACGTGTAATGGATTCATACTATTACAGGCTAAACATCTGTCCACCAATGATTTTGCTGCTATTAAAGTGATCAAGCTGGAACCTGGTAAGAGAAGCGTGGCCTCACAGAGGACTGCCTGCCAAATATGAAAGAATTTTACCTCAAAACCTTGAGTTGATCATTTCTTCATTCTTGGATTTTGTCTTTCAGGAGATGATTTTGCTGTGATACAGCAAGAAATTTTGATGATGAAAGACTGTCGGCATCCTAACATTGTTGCTTACTATGGAAGCTACTTGAGGAGAGATAAGCTTTGGATCTGTATGGAATTTTGTGGTGGGGGCTCCTTGCAGGATATTTATCACAGTAAGCACTTCTTGCTGTATCAGATGTAGAGGACCTTTCTATCCATACTTCATCTCTTTTATTACCAACAGTGACTACCACACATGATTTTCTTTTCAGTTACTGGCCCCCTGACCGAAGTACAGATAGCTTATATGTGTAGAGAAACTTTACAAGGTTTGGTGTATTTACATGCCATGGGTAAAATGCACAGAGACATCAAGGTATTATTTGCAATAGTTTTTTTGTTTTGTTTTTTTCCTTTGCTTGAATACCATGTTATACTGTGACATTTTATTTTACACAGGGGGCAAATATTCTACTGACAGAGGATGGAGATGTAAAACTTGCTGACTTTGGTGTATCAGCCCAAATAACAGCTACAATAAACAAGAGGAAGTCTTTCATTGGGACACCATATTGGATGGCTCCAGAGGTCAGTTCTCAGGTTACTTTTTCAAAAGATCCCCTTCCAATAAATTAGCAAATATTTTATTCTAAACCAAGGACAACTCTCATGCCAAGGAGCATTTATTTTCCTGTGTTACAAAGTGAAGATCTGAAAGTCCTCTTCACACAATGAAGAATGAATCTTCTTAAGACTCGGCAAAATAGCAGTTGGCTTTCAACTGAAGTGGAATGAAGAGACCACATCAAAGGTTTTTTAGTGGAAGATTGGCAAACTGTATTCACTTAAATGAAATGAGGATATTTTCTAAAAGATTAGTGAACTTTGTTCTTCAAGTTAACTCAGCCTTTTAGTAAAACGATCTCAAAGTGGAAAATGAAATATAACAAGAAGCGAGGATATTTGTAACAAGATGGACATACTAATGATAAAATAATCAATGAGCAGAGGACTTAGCCTCAACCAGTCTCTGCTCAGCACCTTTTAAAACAAGCTGTGCTTTGCTTCTCTATTTTTTGCTAGCCAAGTTGATGAAATTTTGAACTCTAAAGGTTGCAGCTGTTGAAAGGAAAGGAGGTTACAACCAGCTGTGTGACATCTGGGCCATTGGAATAACTGCTATTGAACTTGCTGAACTGCAGCCACCTATGTTTGATCTTCATCCAATGAGAGCACTGTTTTTAATGAGTAAAAGTGGCTTCAAGCCTCCCACTCTTAAGGATAAAGAGAAATGGTAAACATAGAAAACTCTTTGGAATTGGGACGAGCTACATTTCATTCTATGCAGAAACATACTTGAGCTTATGATGCTTTTTTCCCTTTTTCTCAGGAGTTTAACATTTCACAATTTTATCAAGACAGCTCTGACAAAAAATCCTAAGAAGCGGCCGACTGCCGAGAAACTATTACAGGTAAATTTCAAAATTCTCACATCGTCGGGTAAATTTGGTCCGAAGAGTTAAAAAATTCCGTGGAATTTCATGTTCGGGTTTGGAAGTTACCTGGTTTGGGGCATCTTAACTGAACTTACATGCGGTATTCAGGATCTAACCGTGTGAACAGGTTTTTTGAAGAATGCTACTCCACAAAATATTTGACAAGAAGTAGGAGAAAAACGACTTCCTAAGGCACAAATGAATAAAGGAAATAGAAACATCTTTTTTTAGTGTAAACCCATTTTGCTTAAAACGAATTTCATCATGGAAATTTTAAATTTAAAGAAACTGACGAGTAGCTAGTAAATTTCGTCACGTGTAAAGTTTCAAGATTACATAAATAAAATTAACCTGAAATAATTGAAAAGCTGTTTTCTAATAAATCGTGCTTATGTTTGATGGTCAAAACTTGGATTAATGATAACTATGATCATGACTCTATTTGTCTTTCAGCATCAATTCTTTCAATCGGACATGACAAAGAGGCATGCTGTTGAACTCCTCCAGAAAGTTAGCAACCCGTCACACATGTTCGCCGACTTGGAGCCTGATGAGGAAGGGGTCAGTCATGTTGCTTATCACTTGGGCTTGTCATTTGCAGCCATGTCTTATTCTTTGCTGCGCTTGTTTCAGGCTGTACCCAATGTGCCGCAGAGGATAGCTTCAAGACACACCGCAAGATCGAAACAGCCGCTACCCTCGTCTGGCGGAGGCAAGTACAAATCAAAATACTGACACCTCGCGAAGAACTGTGGCTACTCGGATTGCTGTTTGCTGTAAAGTGGCGACTCACTCAGCTTACAGCTGTACAGTGGTAATCCATGGCCACTTTTTTCGTCTGTACCGAGGGGATAACCACAAGTCGCATTCGGTGTACGCGCAAAAATGTAAACGACTGCATGCGCGTTTTTAAGGGTCCCCACTAGGGTGGGGGGCGATTTTGTGAATTCGTGTCGCGCGGGTTGCCTACATTCACCATCCTTTTTAGAAGATTATTAGTCTGAGTGCGGGTTTATTTCGGAATTATTTTTTACTATGAGCATAAATTTCGTGATTTCTTTCTGATTGCAATAACACAATGGAATTCTCAGTCGATTGCACTTGAATGCACAATCGGCATTTGGTGTACACCATTTCGGGCAGTGATTACCCCCTGTCCCCTCGGTCTTTACCTATGTCGCTGAAAAAAACATATTTGTTGGCCTCTTTGCGTTTTTATGGGTGGCAACTGTAAAATAGACTCTCTCTGTAGAGTCGTTTAATCTGCGTCTTGCCCTTTTTTTTTTTTTACGTGAGTTAGTTGTGAGTAGTTGTAGTTGTGGAAAGTGAATGGCGAGAATGCACAGTGGCAAACGCGTTGCAGTTGCTGAGGAAGTGTTTTGATCAATTTAATATTTTAGGTGAAAGCAGCCAAGCATCCGAAAGGCAAGAACCTTCATCTTCAAGACTTGGTGACGTGTCGAGAGCTTGGGATATTATGGATATCATGAATAAAATAGATGTAAGTACTCTCCTATTGCGAAAGTGTGAATTGAGGCTGTATCTGTGACCGTTTTCATTCCATTTTTCAGAGTACATTTGACTGTGATACAAATACTGAGAAGAGCAAAGGAAACTTCGAGGGAGGCAGTGAAAAGTAAGTAAACATGTAAGATTATGTTTAAAACCCATCCACTCCACATCCGTAACCCGTTTATGCCCTTGAATGTTTCATCCGCAAGTTCGATGTCTCCTCTTTATTTCCGTGTAGAGGAAGGGTGGAATTTTAGCAATTGCAGACCGCCGCGCCGCGCTAGTGTCATGTGGAACTATTGGCTCAAAGAAATCGGTTGTGCAGTTCGAGGAAGTAGCGCTAAGTCGAAGCTCTTAAATGGAAAATTTCGTGAAAAAAATGTTTAATCTTTTCAAACGAGGAAAATCCTGCTGATTTATTTTAACATTTTTCATTACTTTTAAAGCCAGAAAAAGAATCATATTCTTAAGCCAAAGAAAGAAATATCTGGAAGAATGTGACTTGATTATTAAACAATGCAAAATCTGATTTTTATGACAATTTATTCTTATAAGCTTTACCCGAAACACTGGTAAAGTTTATCCAACGGAGGAAGTGTGTACATAGTCGCGGGTTGTGTATTTCAAGTGAAAACGCGACCTTAAGCAAAAATTTGTTCACTTCCAAAATGTCTTTCTCAAAATTTGAAGGTATGAAGTTTTGTTCCTTGTTTTCTTTTTCTTTTTTTTTTTCTTTTTTATAGTAACTTCTAATTAGTCCTGCTCCAAGTTTTCATGGAAACCTCTCAAGCATTCTAGAAAGAGTAACTTATGTAAAAAGGGCAGAACGTCTTGTTGAAAGACTTTCAAATAGTGCAAACTTTTATTTCCGTGTCCCTTTAACGATTACAATATTTTATATTATCCAGTAAAGAAGGTATCAGGAATCCACGTTTAGAAATCGAGTTGAAACTGGAATCTTAAGTATGACTCGGCGTAAAGATTTCTTTCCAACATTGTCAGCTGGCTCGTTATGACATCATTGAGCGGCAATCATGTTTCCTTGTCGAATAATTTCAGTAGAGGAAGTATTGGCACCTGGATTCTGATCTTATCATGAGTATACGTCCACCCTCTTCTCTTTTTTCGGCACCGACCTCCTGTCTTTGTACTTGTCGCGTACTTGTATTGTGCATGCAGTCAGTAATGCAGCCACAGCCGACGAACCCTCTCTACTCTCTCCCTCTCTTCGCAGACGCATCGAGTCTTGATTCTCGTGGCGGTGATGGTACTTTACTTTTAATAATTGTCGATCCGTGTGATCGGAAGTTAGCTTGTTGTTCAGCTCTGTTCCCATTTTCCTGAAGGAATCTATCAAAGATAGAGGCAACCAGAGATCACGTCGAACACCAGGGCCATTCTCGTTTTGAGGTTAACAGCAACGGGAAGGGCTTTGTCAACCATAGACCTTACACGGGCACTGCTATTTTGAAAATGAGTCTCAGGTATCTCTAGCCGGGTGTTCCGCTTCCTGAGTGCCTGTTACTACAGCTTTTCAGGCGCCTTTTTTCAAAATGTGTTGCAGTTCTCAAGCTTGTATTTTTCGCCAGCGATTTCGTCCATCCTCCTCCCTCTCCTGTTGCTTGCGTTGACATGCTTCTTTTTGCTTCGGATTTGGGTTTGGGCACCAAATTTAAACCTTCGCGTTGATTCTTAGTCTAAATTGTCCGGTGGGTTAGATTCAGTTGACCTACTTGTCTTAACCCCTGTATGCCTTGTGCCCTTATCTGTGAACTTTTTATGAAACAAGTCTTTAATGCTGGAAAGACTACTACTGCTCCAAAGCTCATTATAAAAATCATTATCATTATAAAAAATAAAAATAGGAAATTAGAAAAAAAAATTTGAAAAAATACAAAATTGAAGGGACAAAACAGTGCAACGGTTGTATAAGTAATCTAAATCTCGCATAATGTTGCATACATACAAATAAAAATAAATGTTTCGACCAACAATCTACAAACAGATGAACAAATAATGAAGAACAGATTCATTCCTTCAAAAATACGTGTTCACATATGATTTCAGTCCCCCGCTAGTTTTAATTTTTTTTTTGTTTTTCAATTTTTAATGTTTCTCCCGAAAACATTCGATTCCTCGGAAGGCGATTTAAAAGAGTTTCTCTGGGGAGAGATGGTTGATGGTAGTTAATCAAGAAAACGATGAAAAGATGTCGGTTTGTTTTGGAAGCAAAGTGTGTCAATCTCGATTTGGACTGTTTTGAGACAAGGTCGTATTGAAGCGTTTTTTGTTGTTTATGTTTTTTTCCTTTTTTTTCTACCATGTTCGTTGAATGAATGGTAGTATCGAAATACCGTCAAAAATTCGAAGTTGAGCTAAGCACATTTTATGGCTCTACTAACACTGGAATGCCAAGAAAACTGGTTTTTAGCTTGACGTGTGTGTCTGTCTGTCAGTGCAAAAAAGATTGTCAGTGGATATCTTACAAACAAGTTGACTGATTTTAATGAAAATTGCGGTGTATGTTGCAATTGGCCTCGAATCGAGAACCTCTCCTAGCGAATACAGTCGGACCAATATTTCCCCATAATTTGGGAAGGGGGGTGATTTTTGGAATTTTTTGAACCCTAACATCTCGAAAACGAATGACGATATCAAGAAACAAAAAACGGCCTAGTCGATATAAAATTTTAAGATCTACAAATTGGATTCGCTGCACTTTTTCAATATCTCCAACGGTTTTTGAGTTTTTTTTCAAAAACCGCGTTTCAAAAAAGTATGTCAGTGGCTGGGGTTCACTAAAACGTCTTGACTTTGTTCAAAATACGTTAAAAATATTTGTTCTGATTGGGAATCGAGAGTCTCCCTTGGACAGCTTAGTTGGGGCATCATTTCCTCTAAATTGGGGGAGGGGTGTTTTTTGAGATTTTCCGAACGCCTCCAACTCAAAAATGGTTGGAGACATTAAAATGTGCCTGGTTGGTAAATTGTTATAAATTAGAAGATCTACAAAAGATATATTACGTTTTTCCGATATCTTTTTTGGTTTTTGAGATCTATTGAAGAAAGTGTCTTTGACAAAAAGTTTGTCAGATGCCTGGGGTTTCAAAAACCTATTGACATACATTCATTGAATATGTTTGCTCTGACTGGGAATCGAGTGTGTCCCCTGGACAGCACAGTAAGGGCATTATTTCTTCGTAATTAAGAAAGTTTAATGTTTTTTTTTTTCAAACCGGGTATCTCAGAAACGGTAAAGGTATCAAAACGAACATGGAAGTATTAGGCCTTTTTCGGACCCATTTTTTTTCCATGTTGTTAAACTAGGCATTGGGCGGTCTTGGAAGCATGTCGCCTCTCTGCTCTAGGGCTACGGTCGAAAGCAATGGACACGAGTTTCAAACACATTGACGTCTTATGAAAGGGGAAGACAGAGTACCTTCAGCGGATTACTTTAGACCGCGGCCTTGCATGGGTTGTTTCTCACAGGTGGTTTTGCGTTTGTATGTTGTTCACACTGGCACAGTAACTGTGCATGGCAGAATAATACGAGTTGTGGTGGTAACCCTGTGACTTCTTGAACGTGTATATTCAGGGTGAAGTTACGCATGGTTTAATTGCAGCAAATACTTCCATCTTGTTACTGATCCATTACTTGTTTGACATAACCCTCTTTTTGTGGAAAGGTTTTTTGTAGTATACCGAATGCTTCTTCCCCGCGCTCTCAGCGACCCGTAAGCTAGATGCAGTTTCTTACTTGTGAAACTCTTGCCCCTCGAATGTGCCTTTCAACGGAACAAAACATTTTTATGGAGAAAATTAATGTGCAAATTTTCGAATGTCTTTTTAACCTACTCTTTTTGTCGATAGTCTTTTTCTACCTGTCGTTTCTTCGTGTATCGTTATTGTCGAGCGCCGAGCGCATTTTCTTTTTCTACAGTTGAGACACCACTAATAGAGGAAGATAGTAGTAGATCATGTTCACATCGCGGGAAGTAAAACCGGAAGAACAGCATGAAAAAAATCGCGTTTCTTAGACGGCGGGACAGTCAGTGGGTTTCCGTGTTGTCAGTGTCTCCAATCTTGTTTTGATGCGTACAAGTTCCTATGTAAATAAATGCCAATAATCGCTCCCTTTCGTGTAAAAACGATGGATGTTGAGGTTCAGGCAAATTTTTGAAATGAGACAAAAGTCATGAAGAAATATCCCAAGTATCACGGTTTCCCTTCACTCACCAAGTTCACTTACTGGAGTTATCCGGACGTTAGGTACCGCCCATTTATTGAGTAAATAGAGACGTTTTTTATTATTTAAGCGTTGCTGTCGAAAACAATGTTTGAAACGTATGAAATAGTTGTTTGTGATCGTAAATAACCGAGAGATCCTTAAGGCTATGTACTGTACTCGTTGTTTCGCATGAGTTTCACATTGACAACGTTTTTCAACGAAAACTAATTTTTATCGCCCCTTTAGCTACTGCATCTCGAATTCAGGTTTTAAAACCTGATTGACATAACTTATTTTTAAGCTTGATTTACTTTGCCGTGTTTACGTTTTTTTTATTCCTTTTTCTCGTCTTGCCTTTCACAGGACACTGTTGCAGTACATTGATGAAGAGCTTGTCCTAAGGTACAGTAGTGCTTAAATCATTCTCCGTTTGAACACAATCTGCTTACCAGAACAGAAGTTACTCGCAAAAATGCACTACTATTTTCCGTGTTAATGTGCGTGTGCGTGCATGCGAGCAGTATTTTAAAGCATGGATTTGGCTACTGAAAGCGAAAGAGTCCATCGTTCAACGTAGCAGATAACTCGAAAATTCTTTATTTTTTCATATGTACTGTTTTTTTTTTGAGGGGATGCATGCTGACCTTATTTGGCAAACTCATTTGAACCATTCAGTCCCTAGGGGTACATTTTACTTCCATGCCCTATGGAAGTGTTGGCATCGTGCAAAAAATCGACTTCAAGATAAGACCGGATTTGGGATGTACAACCTTTAAAACGTCGAGAAAAGTGGTTTAGGACAATCCGTCCATCTGTCTGTCTGTCTTGCTGAAGATTTATCCTTGAACTCTCACGGGCGTAAAGGTTAACTGATCGAGAAGAAACTTAAGGGGCATGTTCGGTTATATTGGGCATTGCGTCGTATCAATTTTTGTGGCGATTCGTCCACCCGTTTATAAGATAATACAGAAAAGGAGTTTTTGCTACGGCATGCGAAAACTTGAGTAAATATTATCCGATTGTAATGGAATTTTCAGGGTATCTTCTTTTATATGAGGACACGAGCGCTCTTGATTTTGGACCCGATCGGTCAATCCGTTTAACGGTTCAGGGGCCGAAAGTGGGACACAACGAATTAGATTGCGCTAGTGTGTGTACGTAGGACAGAATCTTACAGGGTGTTACCGCTACGTGTTGTCCAATAATTTTGTGCTTGCTGTTCCTACAATGACACAGTTATCCAAAAGTGGGACAATCCCTGAATGCTAAATGGGTTCGTGTCTTAAACGGGCTTATCTCAAGCAGGTTTTACTGTATGCGTAAAAAACCTTGGTGTCGTAAAATTACTTGGTGTTCCCAAAATGGGACAAATGTCCTAAACTGGGACATTATCCGAATACCATATATTCTTAGTTCCGCGTTTGTATGGTCATCCTTTTATACGAAAAAAATAGCCCAATCATTAAAAAAATGCCAAAAGCAAATGTTCCTAAGGTGGGACACGGGCCTAAAATGGGACAATACGAATTAGATTGCGCTTGTGTTGCTGGGGTTTTCACATGTATTCCTCTCGTGTTTCATAGCCCATCCGTAAAGTCAGTTGGACATGGAAGTATTGGCCTGCTTCAGGCCCGATTTTTGAATTCCATTTGTTTAGATCGGAAAAAAAATAGATTATCAAGTTATATATCTCCCAAACTCACATTTTTTAAATTTCTTTTTTACTGAAAAGGGAACGTACTTTCATGTGACACGAGAATTCCCTCCATTTTGGCACTAATCGTTAGGACTCGATGCTAAAGAAATACCCGAGGCCGGAAAAACCCTCGATCTGAAGCGTGCGGGAGATACGGGGTTGAAACTACAGTGAAACCCGCTTAAGATACGCCCGTTTAAGACACGAACTCGTTAAAGATACGCATAGTCTTTATTCCCTTGAGCCTAGTCGGTATTCAATGAAACTCGAATAAGATACGAACCCGCTTAAGAAACGGAGATGTCTCAGTCCCTTGATTGGTATCTTAACCGGGTTTCACTGTACCCTAAAAACTGTAGAATCGTGTAAATTCTTTCTTGAGCGGATTGCACATTTTTGTGATATTTTACTTCCATGTCAATGGAAGTATTGGCATCGTGCAAAAAAATCGACTTCGAGATAAGACCGGATTTGGTATGTACAACCCTCAAAACGTCGAGAAAAGTGGTTTTGGACAATCCGTCTGTGTGTGTGTGTCTGTCTGTCCATCCGTCTGTCTGTCTGTCTGACCGTCTGTCTTG
>Ga0058701_10005556_pt1 | contig 10496 bp, 7 predicted proteins | sample AgamicOrMae_FD_97039 | JGI IMG/M metagenome (GOLD analysis project Ga0058701, IMG submission 97039) | Agave microbial communities from Guanajuato, Mexico - Or.Ma.e | ecosystem: Host-associated > Plants > Phyllosphere > Phylloplane/Leaf | place: Guanajuato, Mexico | collected 2012-06-04 | reverse complement strand
TCATAAGCAAGCCTCACTCAGTTTTAACTGGCATGGTTTAGAAACACATTAAAGAACTAACTTCCCAACTGAGAGGGGGGGAAAATGGCCATGGAGATACATAAACATTCATATGCAGACCATACAGGTACAGAGCCCATTCAAGTAGCACCATAATGGAATCCTACAAGCACTGCTAAACGGTTCGTGAAGCGGGCGGACAAGAAAGTATTGACAGAAAGAACTGTGCAACTTCTGTATCATCAAAGTCTTACAAGGGCTGTTCCTTGGTAGATTATCCCTATCTCTCAAAACCCTCCTCATAGACGAAAAGGGAATTCATTTTCATGACGCTTTTCTAGAAAATATTAGCTTGAATTAACGTAGAGTAGGGGCGTTGCTACGGGCTCACGTACCTCCACCCCCTATTTCTTTTTGGACCCCTCCCCTCCAGGATCAGCACAGATCCGAGGTTTTCGTCTAGCGAGTATTGGGGTTGTGTCCCGGAGGATGACTGATGTCATCGTACTTAAATATGGCCCTAAATGGTCCTACGTAATATTTATCCTATTCTGTACGAAATGGTCTCTAAATCTCATTAAAAAAAAACGAAAGGACGTTTGTAATTTTTTATGTGTTTATGTCAAAGAATTTATCATCTTAATTCACGCGATTCGAATATTTTACCTTATGATTCCCTAAAAATATATATCACGTTAGGAAATTTTTGGGTAGGCAACCAGAAATACACCCCTCCTTTCCCCGTTTACTGTCTGATAACGCTTCTACTTTTGTGTAACCGACAGACTTCAGGTAAGTTTCCAGAGCAGCACGATAGTTCCGTATACTTCGTTAAAAGTAAAAAATAACAAAAAAACAAGCTTCTTATTTGTATCATAGTGAAAAATTGAATCCCTCAACGACATTCACCATTCCGTTCATGAGTACTTCAGATCCGATGTTTAAATTACGATTAATTAAGTCTCCAATGATCGCAAACTCAAAAACCAAAAGTTGAAAATTGTTTGAGCAGCGCAACTAGACACGCCTTAGAGTACTCAATAAAGCGATGTAGCGAGCCCCTATCTTCACGTCAAAAAGAAGGGCATTTATTGGACAAACCTCATGGTGCATTACATCGAAAGCCTTATCGTTCTAAAAGAATTCTCAACTCTCCATTTGAATTAGCGAAAAATTTGCCCGTACAGACGATTTATGATAAATTATCAGAATAGCTGAATTTTGCAGAAGGTCGTATAAGCGAAAATAAAGTTTGCTTCATTAAAAAAATAACTTTTTTTTTCCTTCTCTTAACGACGTAGAGCTGACAAAGCAGCTTATCTATCTCCCGCTCAGGACCTGCACAGGACACACCTCCAAAAGGAGGGGAGAGTAGAGTCAGGGAGGGGAGGTCGATGTCACAAATTCCTTTTAAACAGTAAACAGGTTACCGCAACTGGTTTAAAATGATATTCGGTTGAAATACCGGCAGTTGTTATTCAGTTTCAGTTCCGTTGCTAGCTAAGTTTGAATAGTATCGATGTCTTCCGAAACGAAAGTAAGTGTGCGGAAACGCATGTTCATGAATTTACGAATGTATTTCTCATTCATTTCCTCCCGTGTTTTTGCAGCCACTTCTCTACTCCTATTGGAGGAGTTCCTGTTCTTGGCGCGTCAGAATAGGTAAGTTGAACTTGACGAAAGTTGCATGACAAAATAAACTCACGTTCCTTAAAATAGGAACAAAAGTTGAAGTTGGTCAACAGAATAAAAAACCTTTAAATTGGATTGAAATTCGTAAAAGGTCGTGGCTATTCGGCCGTCAGCGCAAATACATAGAGACTTGAACGCACGACACGCATTTAAACTGGGAGGTGCCTTGAACGCACGGAACCCAACCTAATACATTTTATATGGGGCAGGCGGGCGAATAGCCACTTCGTTCGTTAGAAATATTTTCCCCGAAAGAAGACCAAGCAAGCTTAACAAAAGACAAACTGCATTTGAGGGAAGATTATTCGCACTGGTATCTTAAAAATGTTTGTGTAGGCAGTAACGCCCGTTTTTTTCTGCAGATCTTAACACTTAATGATAACGATTTTTACGTACATTATATAACGTCTACTCGGTGTCAGCACAGTATTTGTACAAATAATATGGTTCCTGATTGCAGCCCTGAACTTAAAAGAAATTCCTTACGACATTAAGCCGGTCAGCTTAGTGAAAAATGGCGGAGAACAACACAGCAACGAATACCGAGATATTAACCCTATGGAACAAGTACCTGCCCTTCAAATCGATGGTCACATAATTGCTGAGTCTGTGAGTACACGTTCAATAAGCGCTTTCTAAACCACAATCGCATTTCGATTGCTCTTATTATTTTTTTAAATATTTATTTCAGCTCAATATTATGCACTACCTTGAGGAAACGCGTCCTCAGCGACCACTCATGCCACAAGACGTCTACAAAAGAGCTAAGGTACGTGTTGAGGGAGGGGAAGGGGGGCGCTAGTCATCAGCGGACAATACTGATTTCTTTTTGTTCCAGGTGCGGGAGTTATGTGAAATTATCCAATCGGGGATACAGCCTTTACAGAATCTGTTGGTGCTCATATATGTAGGCGAGGAGAAGAAAAAGGAGTGGGCCCAGCATTGGATAAACCGCGGGTTTCGAGGTAAGCCGTTTTTAATACCCGGAGAATGAATCCAAACTTTACATCTCGAAACTTTTAGAGGAACACAGTCCCGTGTTTCTCCAAGGTTCCAAGAACACGGAAGTGACAATGTTTTCTTGTTGTCAACATGCACGAGATCTAAAAGATTCAGAAATAGGCTAAAACGAAACGATATCTTTGTGACCATGAAATACAGATTCGTATGTATTTCAGCTTTAGAAAAACTCCTGTCATCCTCTGCCGGCAAATACTGTGTCGGAGACGAAATCACCCTCGCGGATTGCTGCCTTATACCCCAGGTGTTCAACGCCCGCAGGTAAGAGCCACAGTGGCACGTGAGTCTGGACACAAAGCCTTCGATTTCGGATGATAACTGGATGATTTGTCGGCAGGTATCACGTGGACTTAAGACCCTTCCCGATCATCCTCCGGATCGACCGCGAACTGGAGAATCATCCAGCTTTCCGAGCGGCTCATCCATCCTGTCAACCGGACTGCCCACCGGAGGCAACCAAGTAGACTACAGACGCACAGCGAGTCTAAATCAAAGTCGATTACACCAGGTTAAGTTTTCCTGCGAAAAATTTATGTTCAGCTCGTTCAGAGTTCTCATAAAATTTCGCCCGTTTTGTAAGTTTCAACTCGCACTGCTCATGGGACCTAAGTGTCTTACATAAAAATATGGGCTGTAAGGATTCCCCACAGGCGGAATGGACTGTAAAGAAAAATCTGAGCTAAGAATATTGCAGAAATGAGGAAAATTAAAATATAAGTTTGGAAGGGTGACACTTCTTTGTGAAGAGAAGTCGATATTTTTGGTTCGATGTTGTTAAATATGAGTTGTTATTTTGTTTGATGTTTTCCTTCTGTTTTTCTTCAAAACGAAGCAATTTGTTCTATTCTTTGTTCTTTTTATTCTATTTTTTTGGGTATAGAGAGCCCATTTTCCTTTTTTTTTTAGTTCGCGAATAAGTGTGAGAAAAACAATAAAACTTTTGTTGAATGATAAGTACGGGAATGGTTTGACCGAGGAAACAGGCTGTGTATTTGGATTTTTATAACTTTTCTCGCGTTTATTGATTTCCCATCGCGTATCGGTACATACATTTGACTGTCCGTTGCATAATTTTGTTACATTGGTTCGCCATACGGTTTACTCATTTCCTTTTTTTGCTGGTTTTTGCGGCTGGGAGGCTGTAGTTTTCTGGGGAAGAATCGTAAAGAAGTAGTTTTTGAAGTGATCATCGTAGAAACAGACTTCATTCGTTGAGGTTCTGTTGCAAAATGGTGCCATATCACGTCTTTGATAATATACTGTGAGTTAGATCATAACAGATTTTTCACCTAGTAGATTATTTAGATCAGCCTGGTTTACTAAGACAACGAACTGTATTGTTTACACAAAACTCAGGAGGTTATGTGAAACTCTCCTCAATAATCAAGATTTTTCAAAATAAGACGCTGCTTAATACGATAGTACAACAAGGAGAGTAAAGGTAGAATTTTCTAGCGCTTGTGTTCCTTCTCTTTTTCGAAAAAATCGGCTATCATTCTCTGACGCGAAAAAATAACGTAAGCAAAATCCGGCTCGGAAAGAACCGATCGCAGCGAGGCACAAGGCACGTGATCTAACCTAACCTACGTTACTGTGGGCTGAAAGTCTGTATTCGCGGTAGTAAGTTGTTAATCCTCATAGTGTAATTAAAAAATCAGACAAGAGCGGACCACAAAAGGTAGAAAATGCTTCCTTTCAAATTTACGAGCTAAGGAAGTTGGCTTGAGAGATGGTCGTAAAACAATATTTCTTTTTCGGTGTTTATGTTGGCAATGCGAGTTCAGCTGTTTCAAATCAGAGATTGATTTTAATTGCATTACCAACCTGAATCCTCTGAAAACAGGAAGCTGTGTTTTACGACTTCAGCGAGTCATTGCAATCGTGCGCCTATCTAAAACGCATTTCGATCAAAAAAAAGTACAAATGATTCTGATATTTTTACGAATTTTACATTCCGATTTTTACGCTGTCTTCATAGCGGATTCCAACTATGATAATTGTATGTTTTTGTGACAGAAATAGAAGTAGACAGAGTGTGTACTGTAAATATACTCGGAGCTTTGTAAAATTTGGATAACGAGTTTATCAAAGGCGTCTGTCTGATTTAGTTGCCGATTGGTTTATTTTATTACGTCGAGAAAAAAATCCCTTCATACAGAGCTGAAATATACGGTGACGCAGCTGTAAATAAACCATTCGGTTTATTAGTCTTCCAAGACAAACTTCATGAGAATCGATCGATTTTTTTAAAATGACACTTGTTTTTTGTTGTTGTTTTTTAAGGAAATAAATCGTAACCTGTGTTGAGTATTCTGCGTTCAATGTTTCTTACTCCCTTCTTTATATCAGAGGGCAAACACTTGACAAAGTATAGCAATGACAGAAATCGAAATACTTCTTCGAGCGTGATAGTTTAAAAAAAGCGCCAAGCAGTGCCATCGCGAAAGAGCAGTAGAGAGCAAAGAGAGCCAACTTGAGCCACCTATGACCTTGAAGAGCCAATCAGCTGATCCGATCAAAATAGTAAACAAAATTCCCTCGTATGAAAGTTGAAGACCGGTTCGAAAAAGAACAGAATAAATGTCCACCGTTTCCGACAGTTAAAACTCAGGTTTAAGCCAGCTAAAGGCACAGCAGCAATGACAGCTGTTGTGAAAGTAAGTATCATATTAACTTAATATGTATTCAAAACAGATAGCAAAAATGGTTACTGCTACGCAGCACACTGATATACAAGTTCACATATTCTTCTTTCAGCCTGTGATTCTTTACTCATATTGGAGAAGTTCCTGTTCTTACAGAGTGAGAAATGGTAAGAAGAGAACAACTGTTAATTTTGGACTCTTGGAGGTTAAGTTACCATGTTTGTTATGATCCAAATTACTCTTGTTTTATTATCATTATTTCCCCTTGTTAAAAATATAGAAATTAGAGAATATACTATTCATCAAACCACTAGAAAATACTATTCTTAAAAGCTTATAACATGATATTGTGACCCAGACCTCCACGCAATGTTCGATTCCCGGTCCTTCAATTTTTTACGAGATTTTTTTTTTGTTTTTTTTGTTCAAGCGCTTCATTTGAAGAAAATTCCTTTTGAGATTCGGCCTGTAAACTTGGAGAGAGATGGAGGAGAGCAATACAAAAATGAATTTCAAAGAGTTAATCCAATGCAAAAAATACCTGCCCTCGTCATCGATAACCACACACTAGTTGAGTCCGTAAGTAATGCAAAATCAATTTTTTTCTCGTCTCAAATTATGATAACTGTGACATTTCTAATGTAATCTGCAAAACTTGCAGCTAAGTATAATGCATTACCTTGAAGAAACACGCCCAGAGATTCCACTAATGCCACAGGATCCGTATCAAAGAGCCAAGGTAAAAAATTATAAGTAATATATTTCCCAAAAACCGATTACGCAAAGTTTCACCGAGAAAAAACTAAGATTCCTTTGGTTTTCATATCACAATAAACACATAGAACGACACAAATGGAATTGTTTGATGTCATTCGTTTATCGATAACAATGCGCCACATTTCTACGAGCGAGATTAGTTTTGCTGCACAATGTCCCTTCACTCGATGACTATCTCACTTGCTTAATTTCGAGCTAGGCTCACCAATGTCATTTTATTTTAAGGTTCGTGAAATATGTGAAATAATTCAATCCGGAATACAGCCTTTGCAAAACATCGGATTACTCGCCCGTTTAGAGTACGATAAAAAGAAAAAGATCCAATGGGCGCAGTACTGGATTCAGCGAGGATTTACGGGTAAGCGGCTCTCAAAGTCACATCAGGCAAATGGACCATATGAAAAATTCCCTGTGTTTACGAAAATTTTTGCCTGTCGCAGCTTTGGAGACATTACTGTCCTCTACAGCAGGGCAATATAGCGTAGGAAACGATATTACTCTCGCTGATTGCTGCCTAATACCGCAAGTATTCAACGCCCAAAAGTAAGTGCTGGTTGAATGGGTACATACGTTTCAAAGCGCCGTAGATAACTAAGTTCGTACCGGCAGGTTCAGAGTGGATATAACGCCGTTCCCCACAATCGTCCGCATCGACAAACAGCTCGAAAATAATACAGCTTTCCGAGCAGCTCATCCCACGAATCAACCAGACTGTCCATCAAAAGAAAACCAAGAGATAAAGTTGTAACATATAATATCCACGACGAGATTCGACAAGTACCACGAAAATCGTCTAGCTTCCGAGCAGCTCATCTGATGAATCAAGCGCAAGAGAAAACCAGGAGACATTGATGTCCCCAGTTGAAATCAAATGTCGTATCGCGTGCAAATCTAGGGACTCTTTGTTTCGAGAAATTTATTTTGGTAATACCTGACCGAGCAAAGATGTCCTCTGTATTTAAATGCATTAGTATTATAACCAAATAATTACAGGAAAGTAAAAGTTACTACACTCAAATGCGACGCGACTTAAGATCTAAGCTGTGCTGACGATTTGTAAAATTTGTTTCATCATTTTGGTTTTGGGTATAAAAGTATCCAATTTTCAATATGTCTTTGCCTTTGTTTTATCACGCCTGCTGATCCACTGAAAACTACGCATTGCTTAAAGCCCATGTCCTGCCCAATAGACGGCGCACAAATAATTTGCTCAAAACTCTTAAATGATGGTGACCTTTTCTTAAAACTTTTATCTCAGCTCCTGTATCATGTCAAAGCCCTATTTTAGTATATGCAAGAAAAAACTTTGGAATACTATTACACAGAAATGCAGATCTTCTATTACTTTAATTACTTCGAGCTCACACGAGGGAACTAAATTACTAACCCAAAACCAACGAGGGGCTATCGGATGTTGCTTTCAGTGAATTCGCAAAATACGGAAAATAACGATAATATTAATGGCTTCGCCAAAAGATTTTATTATATAAATATTACTTTAGCTGTCGCAAAAAATGGAAAAGGGGTCGTCTCGTAAGCAATCGCGGAAATGCAATTATATTTATTTTTTATTTCTTTCGTGTATGGGTTACTTACAATAGCTAAAGACCTCCACTCATACCGTAGGTCTGATCCCATATGACATACTGTTCTAGGTCTTTTTGAGAGACGCTGGCTCGAACTCGAAGCAGCGCCGTCTTGAAGTCCTGAAAGTTGACGGGCCGAACCTAAAAACAACACGTGACAAGGCGGTGATTAATGCTGCACACAGATAGCATTTCTGTACTTCGTAGTTTAGATTAAACCCTGCTTACCATGAGGATTAAAAAATCACGCTACTCGATGCCTTAAAGTAAACGAGTCCTTTGCCACTAGGTCAAGTATTAGACATCGGCAATACACCATAAACCAAACAATTTGTGTTACCTTTTTTCTATTCAGTTGTTAGAGATATTGTCAATTGTTCAGAACTAAAATAAACGCCTGGCTTGAAGGAATGGCCGAGGACTTAGCTTAGATTTAAAATTACCTCACTCACTACACTGTCGAGGGATTCAAAATAATAGAGAAATGCCACAATTTCTACGGTTGAAGCGAAAGACCATACCCTGCTCTTCCAGGTCAAGAGAATTGTTTTCACGATCTATTGACCCGACAGCCACATATAAAATGTATTAGGTTGGGTTCCGTGCGTTCAAGTCACCTCCCATTTAAAATGCATTAGGTTGGTTACGTGCGTTCAAGTCTCCGTATATTAATACATGTCGGGTCAATAGCAAAACCCTTTTTTTCTAATCAGTATATTAAGCTTTGATAACGTTTCCCAACAAATGACTCCGATTAAATTACTCTGGCTCAAGTTGACCAACGTTTGCGAAACACCTAGCTTAATGTAATCCACTTCTGCAATATACTTCGCTTCAATGTGCACATTTGTTGTACAGTTGTGATCAAAATTCTAATACCTTTGTACTATCAACAGATAATGTCCGGTTCTAGATTCTACATGCGCAGGAAGGCTCCGCCTTGACATATATAGGCCACCGCCTTGTGGCAAGACCGCGAAACCGAACAATACTTTTTGGACTGATAGTACAAGAAAAAGTACCGGTACACATGAGGGTGATGCGACTTTGGATCTAAACTGTTCACGCTGATACATACCTGTTCAGCACTGATCTGATGCATATCAGAGAATGACAAAGAACGGATGGGTCCCAAAGACGCTTCTTGACAAACGTTTTTCATGTCGGCACCGGAGTAGCCCTCTGTCAGTCTTGCTATTTCGTTGGTTTCCTCTACGGAGAGATCGTTTCGCTCAGAGGACATGAGACGTTCCACAATCTGCCTTCTCGCCTGAATCAGAAAAAGTCTACGATGCACATTTCGAAGTAAGCGTTTCTCTTCCTTCATGTTCCACCTGTCGTCGCCGAGCCGAGAGGAGCGAAGCACCAGACATCCAACCTTCTCTGACTTAACCTTACCCATCGTCACCACGTCGATTGTCGCTAACTAAGGTAAGGTTACGTGCATCGTGACTCGCTCTACTGTCGCTCCGCTCCGCTTGGCAAGTGAAGGTGGAACGCTATAAGTGTACCGACCGAGTTACAAGCAATGATTTTCTGAACGATGCAACCCGCTCGACACGTCTGTCATGCGTGTTGCCTACTCGCACCGAGTGGGTTGCATTGATGTCTCAGAAAATCCTCAGGGTCTCGGAACTCGCTCGGAACAATCAAATCTCTCAAATTAACTTAATATCGCACAGCGGACTATGTAATCAACTCAAAATTGTCGAAAACCGTCTGGTTTTATGAGCTATTGAGCTTTACCTCGAATTCGGGCAGCGGAATGTACAGCCTCTTGACGAGGCGGCGCCGCGCGGCTTCGTCCAGCTCTTGCGGCCGATTCGTCGCTCCAACGACAAGGATTCGTTCCTCGTCTCCGGTTCCCGCGCCATCCTTAACAAGGTCACTTCAAATTAAACAGAGATCACCAGCGGGGAAGAGGGGTTCTCCCACAAATACCAGCAATACTTCACGATTTCTTCCCAAGAAATACTTAAAAAGGATACCGTTATTCAACTGACAGGCGGGAGAAATAAATAAAAACCTGTTAGCACAACTGAGATTTGACCCTTTTACTTATCATTTACCTCTCTAGCTTAAGCTCCATTCGTCCTCATTCTACGACACGGGAGACTTTAGCATGGTGATATATGATGAGAGGGTTTTTCAAGTGTTTTTGCAAGGGTTGACGAATTTAAGGATTCCTCAAGGGTTTCAAGGATGTAAAGCGTCGCTAGCTACCCTACGTGTAGTATTTTTAGGCTTTCCAAAACATACCAGCTGAACAAGAAATTCTGTTTTGATTCGGCGTGAGCTCTCGTGTTCGGTGTCGCTACGTTGAGTTAATAGGGAATCGATTTCATCGATAAACACGACAGCCGGCTGGTGGCACCTAAACACAAAATTTGATCAGATGAAGGAATTTCTTGGAGCAAACAGAGTGAAATATTTCACCCACCTGGCTACGGCAAATAAGGCTCGAACCATTTTTTCCCCGTCGCCGATCCACTTCGAAGTCAAAGAAGACGCGCTAATACTAAAGAAAGTTGATTGCGATTGGGACGCAATACATTTGCCTGAAACACAAAGACATCTTTGGATCAAAAGTACGCAAAGATAAATCCAAAGGATGGAAATCACAGCTGTCCAGGCTGGAGAGAGACAGAAAAGGACCCTTGTGAAACAGAGAAAGACACATTTATGTGGGCTAAGAAAAAGGACAAAGCAACGCTCCGGGGTGTTGAGCCCCTCCTCTTTGTGTCACTAGGGCAGACGCTGAGTTGCCTTTGTGTAG
>Ga0058701_10005555_pt1 | contig 10497 bp, 4 predicted proteins | sample AgamicOrMae_FD_97039 | JGI IMG/M metagenome (GOLD analysis project Ga0058701, IMG submission 97039) | Agave microbial communities from Guanajuato, Mexico - Or.Ma.e | ecosystem: Host-associated > Plants > Phyllosphere > Phylloplane/Leaf | place: Guanajuato, Mexico | collected 2012-06-04 | reverse complement strand
TTTCTTCTCCAAATTAGCTATATTCCCAAGCCGTTTCGGAATTATTTATCCATAACCACTTTAAAAAATAGAGCAGATTGTTCTTTGGAGGTGAAGGATCTTTTTGTGGGGTCCCCTCATTTAATTTTGGGCTATTAACGAGTGCTTAAATTGTATCGCTTTTCTCAAACTTATAAAATAGCATTGATTTTAGATCCAAAATTTGCAAATTTCAGGAAGGCTTTGAGCTGTATGCTATAAGTTTTGATCAATTAAAAGTAGGCTATATTTTACAATCTTTAGTGATTTTTTTTAAGTTTTACGTTGAAACGTTGTTTTAGTGACGCTTTTAGGAGCACAAAAATATTTGCACTCGCTGGCGGACCTATTTCATGTAGTTTTGCTCTTGTCGATCTTCTGCAATCATAAATAAAATTACGTAAATCTGCTAACTTAAGTGACGGTTTTAAGAGCACAAAAAATATTGCCACTCGCTGGCGAACCTATTTCATCTAGTTTCCCTCTTGTCGACCTTCTGCAATCATAAATAAAATTACGTAAATCTACTAATTTCAAGTATTTAACCTACTACCGCCCAGCGATGCCGTTCGGAAACAGAACAAAAAATATTTTAGAGGATCTTTTCAGTTCAGTATTGTTACAATTCAAAAAATATCACGCCCCTAGAAACCTGAAATTGAATTATTTAGGCATTTTCCAAAGCTTAAAATTGCGTATTTCAGTGGAAAAAATCCTTTCAATTTTTCTTAAGCTAAATTTCACTCCAAATACTTTGGGCTGTTATGGGTTAATTAAAAGTATGATCTGTGCTGTACCTAGAGTTAAATTTTATCCGTTCCAATCTTAAATCTTCCCAAATTTTCTCTCTAATGTTTTTGTATATAATGGGAAATTTTCAGTATTTTCTGGTCACAAATGAGTTAAAATATTTTATATTATCGTTTGCAGGTGTTGTTGAAGTCATCTCTACTGCTAGCTATGACAGTGTACGGTTTGTCCGCTCTGTGCGCTGCGTTGGCCTGCTTCTTGCTGCCCATCGAGACCAAAGGCAAGGAGCTGAAGGAGAGCGTGGGTCCTGTGCGCGCGCCTCCGCCAAGACCAGTGGATGCCGCGCCTACGACCACCACATAACCTCACTTTTGCGTTACCAAAAAAAGCCTCACATACACACAAGTCGTGTTCAGCTAAACCTTTAAGCACTGATTCGACATCACACTTAAATATTATGAAACTTTCAAGTGGTCGCTCCCGTTTAGTTACCGAGTCAACTTCAGTGCGGCCGCCAATACTGAGAGTTTTGAATTCTAGGAAATCTGAAATTCTTGGGAAAGCTATGTTATTCTATCTGGTTAGGATGAATTCGTAAAAAAATCCCGGAATTTCTGCAAAAGTTGGAAAAAATGGCAAGCTTTTGACCCACTTCCGCCCAGCGATGCCGTTCGGAAACAGAAAAATTTATTTTAGAGGATCTTTAAGTTCAGTTTTGTTACAATTTTAACAATTCCACCCCTCTGGAAACTTATATTAAATAATTTAGGCATTTTTCAAAGCTTGAAATTTCGTATATTTGTCGAAAAAATCCTTCTAATTTCTCTTCAGCTAAATTTCTCTCCGAATATTTTGGGCTGTTATGGGTTAATGATATGATATAAGTTTATTCAAATAAATTGGAATGATATCAGGAAAATTTTACGATATCGGGTAGTCTGAAAAGACAATGTATCCTAAAGTTTTAGAAACAGATCGACTGATTTTAGCAACTACCCATCAACCTCTGATAGCGTTACTTTGTAGTAAACAGTATCGAGTATATTTTTTTCTTTTTTAACCTTTTTTTTTTTTTGGAAACAGATGTATGATTTTCGATCTATAAGCTACAACATTTATATATATAACCGTTTTTTTTTTCTTTCTTTTTTTTTGGTATAAGATGAACTTAAGTTGTTCGCTGAAACCCTGGCATTTAATGTTCGTGTTGTCTTATAGCGTTGCCGTCGTTTTGGAAGAGCGGACGTAAAAGTATTATTGTACTTAATTTATTTCGGCCAGTTTTACATCTTTAGCGGTAAAATGGGCTGAAAACTGGAAGTGAAACTACCACTAAACTGGACGTCTTTTCGTCTGGAATTGTGATTCCGCCCAAAGTCAATTAAGTGTCGTTTATCGAGTCACTTAAAGTAATTTTATTTATTTTCTTAAGTTCAGGATGAACAATGTGATTGTTCTGGTGCTACGCGTATTGAAGAAATCACCTTCCTTTTCAGTCTTAATTCTATTTCTTCATCATTTTAATGCATAGTAATCTTAAATCAAGTTTTTAAAAGACACCGAGGAAAACCTAAGGAATATCGTTGAGGAGCAGGCTCCCGGAAGAAAAATATCTTTCGAGTTTATTCTTTCTGTTATTGGCTCAAATATTTTATATTTCGTGACATGGGGTTTAAGGGTTAGTGTAATAATGGGACGCTCTTTCGCGTTTACTTAGTCCGCTTTACTTTAACTGTGATATTCTCGTTGAAACCTCATAATTTTGTCTACTTAAGTTATTCTCTGTTAAACTTGTAGTTCAATTTTTTACGTCCAAAGGATTCTATTCTCTTTTCATATTTTATATAAACAATGAGTGGAATAGCTTTCTTGGTAGCAACCTGTGTGCTCATCTTTCACAGATTTTGTTAATTACCCATTTTTGTACCTTTATTTCCTTCTTATTAAGTTTATGATGCGTCTTATGAAGCAAAGTTTTCGATTATAAGAGAAAAAAACGACCAAGGGCTTCTTAACAAGTTTTATTACGTTTTTTTATTATCTCTGTCAATTTAAGTGGGCCTCAACAAATAAAAAGTGCCCATTCATTCAAAAAGAAACTCGTTAAATTAATATGCATAGAAAGTGTTAGTTTGGAAATGAGGTGCATTGTACATCTTAAAAATTCGTCTTGTGAAAACTGAGATTTTCGTAATAAGTGGAACTTACACAAACTTTGCGTTACCTGTTAAAAAGTCTAATGTAAAGTCTCGACACCATTCTGTTTTCTCTGACAATGTTTTTTTAATTCTTGACTGACACCAACATTACCCTAAAATTATCCAGATCATTGGTTAACGGATATAAAAGTCCCTAATCATCCCTCATAGTAATCCGACCACGCTTTCTGTTAATTTAATCGAAGACACATATTTATTAACAATATTTATTGAGATGGCGTGAATTGGTATTGATAGCACAATTATTGTTAATGTTAGCCCTTTCCGGTTTTCAGTCCTCACCTGAAAGCCGTTTAGGGCACTTATTTATTGATTACTTTCACGTTTTGTACTTTCCGCATATTTGTACCACTTTTATACCATATAGTAAATGTAATATCACAGGAAGACAGGATATCCTGTTAAAAACATTATTTTGCGGCAGAAAGACCGTTGATTACATAAATTATTTACGAAATAAAATGTGTATTTATTAAACGTTGAGCTTCTTGACATATGATATCTTTTGGAACAGGCCTTTAACGAGGTTCGAATTCATCATCTCTCATTTACCAGACGAGGTTTTTTACGCCGCGCGATGTCAGTTTATGTCGGGGTAAGAAAAGTTGCTAATCAATCAATCTTGATACTCTATTCTTATTTAACGTATCTCTTCGTGTGTAGTGCGCTTTTTTTGGACCACATATAAACTATCAATGCGCAACATTCACGGGGTAAGAAGAATAAAATTTCTAAATTACAAGAATTGTCTCACAACATATGCGTCAGACATAAGCAGTCAAAATGTTGTGCTGTTATCTTTTTCTGTGTTAAAGAAGTGATAAGTTTGATATCTCAAGTTTTTGATTTAACATCATGGTGACAGTAATTGCATTATAACAATTTTAGGGGAATATTCAACTACTTGGCTAGTTAAAGTCCATGAAGCTATAAGAACTTACAGTACTGATTTCTGCAATTTCTCAAAAGTTGGTCTTTCCAAAACAGGTATGATGTAGAACTTCCCAGTTTAGTCCGTTTTCCACTAAAACTCAAATGCAAGGGGGCTCTGAAGGTAAAATGACCACACAGCATGATTTGGGTAGGTTCTTTCCTTTTTTTTATTAAGACCAAATGCTGTACATCTTAAAAACAAAATCCAGGCTTTCTGTCCTATTCTACTCATGCAATATGCTAAAATAAACCACGAATTAAAAATAGATTCTGAAATTTTTGTTCCTTATCCACAACAACTGCCAGGGGAAACAAAGTTAAGGTATTACCATGAGGGCCCTCTCTCATGGTACAACTGTTGCATTTAAATGTTGAAGGGCATGAGCAACATCTGTTAAAGTTTCAAAAGAGTTGATTTCCTCAGGCAAAGTAGTAGTTTCACCCTTGCAAAACACAATAGGAATCATAGATCCCTTAAATACAACTGCTCTGTCAACTAAGTTGCCGCCACTATCAGAAAAGTCAGGATTAAATCGTGAAAAGCTTACAAATTGACTCATGGGGTCTATATGGCATGCCCAAAGGGTTGAAGGTAGGTGGACTCGTCTTGCCAGAGCATGAAGCTTCTTAAAATCTAATGAACTACTGCCTTCTTCAATGATCTCACAAAAATTGCTTCCTGCTTCAGATGGCACATCATCATTATCTACATCCATTGAACCCGATTTTCTTAGAGTGTTTTTGGGTCGATTTCCACTGTTTGTGCCATCCAATACTTCACAGTCACTGTCATCATCTTTCTGAGAAGAGCTCCTTAGAGCACTCTGAACCATAACAACACTGGGAATATCTCGTTCTACCAAAGACTGCTTTCGGCGGTCTCCCCCTTTAGGAGCACCAACCTTTCTCTTGCTCTCGTCTGGTGCTTTGACCTCATCTAAGTCCAGAGGCCTCCACTTAGGTTCTTCGGTATTTTTGATTTCTTTCTTCTTCCGTAATCTTTTTGGTTTAGGTTTGACAGTTGCTTCAGCAGTTGATTCATCCTGATCTGCATTGCTGGAGGGTTTGTTTACTTCTTCAGTTTCTTGACTGACCGGGTCTTCAATGGGATCTTCTACTTTCTCTTCTTCTCTTTTACGTTTTGCAGCTGGACTAACAGCTTTTTCAGAAGGTTTCGGAGATGCCTTTGCTACTTTTGATTTGGCTTTGGCAGGAGATTTAGGTTGATCAGCAGGTTTGACGGTTTTAGGAGAGTCCGTTTTAGTGCCGTTGGTGGCGTTCCGAAGACTACGTCGAGCATTGGTGGGGTGTTTCGTTTTCATCTTGTTTCCGGTACCTGTCAATCAACGACCGAAGCAATTATGACAGGTTCGGCGGCTTATCAACAACAACCACTATAACCTAAATGTGCGATCATATGTGAGGTGTTAACAGAATAGGTATTAAATGGATTTATACGATAATGATAAAAATTTTAACAAAAGAAGAATGTTGATCATGAAAAATGACGCTAATAACAAGAATAATTTATGAAATAGAAAAGACAACACAATTTCACACTAGCAAGTAAAAATCATTTCGACAGAATACGCGTGACCCAAGTTTTCAAATAAACCTACCACGATCAGCAGCCACCCTTAAATCGGACCAAAAACAAAAACTCACTCAAAATTAACTTTCAGAAACTAAAATATCACGCTTTCAAGCGCGAACCGTTTCAACGAACACTTTGTTTGTACACACTGAGCTCTCTTCTTGCTCAACAGCGCGTTGGTGTGACGTTGGGCCGAGAAGTGATGAACAGCACGCTCTCTTCTGGCTTTTAAACAAAACCAAGCAAGAAGTTTAGGCCTTTATTGTTGTATTTTTAATAAAAAGTTGATTTTTATTAATTAAAAGCGAGATTTACGCCATCAGAGCTGAGGAATGAATTTGAAAACTCTTAGAAGAGCTGAGGAGAGAGCCAAAGAGAGCCACTGGTTTTCATTTGTCATTTGTTTCGAAAGTGGGGGTAAGGCGCGCGGCCGTTTCGCTTTCTGCTGTGCTGTTTACATTTGAGTTCGGCTGATTTTGTAAGTATTTTCAACAATATACGGTGTGACTGTCTAACTTATCGTTAGCTCATTGTGCAACGTCTCAGAGAGTATCGTCAACATGATCCAGTTGTCAAAATCGCGTGCATTGTAAATAGCGCGAATGTGTGGTGTTGATCTCATCAGTCGGATCACCACCGCATGAAGGCTCAGGTTTGTTTACCATTTAATTTATTCGTTAGCTGATTAACCGATGTATTTAGCCTTATTCACATTATATTACTGTGCCTCTTAAGCATCGTGGATTTACCGCTCTGGCCAAAGTCTTCAAGTGGATGTGCGTACGCAGGGAGGGTTTACTTGGGGCGACAACACATAGCCCCATGCTTACCTTTGATCAGCACTGCATTTTCTTGTAGAATCGGCCGTGCCTTTGCTGTGAACAAGCTGCTTCCATGTCACATTATGACTGTTGACCGTTGACATTCCACAAGGGTCTACTAGGGTATTCTAGGATCGACATATATCATAACCGCATAGGTTAGATCAGATAAGGTTAGGTGTCCGGTGCGTTGCTGTCACTTCCATACGCCGTTGCTAAGCTTACTTCTCTGTGACAGTAATTGCAGCTGAATAGTATGCAGCATCCAAGGGTCTGGTTTAGTCTGGATAGGCGTAGAGCAAACGAGCGATGAGGAAGACAACCTCCAGTGTGAGTTAACGTCGGGTCGAATCAAAGAAACTCTTGTCTGCATAATTTAATTTAATTTACAAGTTTTTCTCTTAATTCTAAGGTACAGTCTTATTTACAATTTGGTGGCTCCAGTCGAAATGTCACGGCGACCTGTGGTGCTGCCTAGTCAAGACAATGAGACCAACGCAACGGTACACTTGGCACTGAGTTTCATATTTTACATGTACATATTTTACTCATACGGTTTACAAATAACTACTCCTAAAACTATAAACAAAGTCCTCTGCTTTGAGCAGATGTGAAAAAATCATTTACAGGGTTTACCACTGATATTTATTTAATAAAATAAAAAATAAAAATAAACCTAAATTGTAAAGCTTTTAACATATTTTTTCACAAAAATTGTTTGTATGCATATTGCATATTCTACCAACCAAATTTGGGAAACTGGATTTTCAATTTACATTTAGAAACTCATTTTTACGATGATTTTTTTTTTTGAAAAAAAAGGAGTGGAAATGCGACTAACAAAGGTCGTTAAGTAGCGTTGACTTTATTTATTTTTTGACTTTGGTTAGGCGTATTTCCTCAAGCAAATTTCGTTTAAGTAAAAAAAAGATTTTGTTCTTAAAGAAAGAAAAAAAAATCAACGCAGTTTTTCTCACGTCATTTACAGGTACATCGTGCGTATGTTTAAAAATAATAACTTTAAATGTAAAATTTCACATTCCTATGAATGCAATGGCTTCTTTTGGTTGACACCAAATTTTTTCATACTTTTCTAGGTCTGCAATCTTCAGCCAAAAGTTCTCTACGAGGATATTTACAATTCTCGGTTGGATTTTGAGCTATCAGTCTTGTATTTAAAAAAAAAAAATAAAAGCTTTACTGAACATGCATACTTAAAAAAAAATGTACCCTTGATCAAGAATATATCCTTTTGGATGTCCATGAAACCATAAGAAATCCAACGCTAGACCATAAATATTTAATCCAATTTTTTATTATTTTTTTCACTACCTCATGTGGATTTAGAGGTACCGGAAATTGATCTTGGGTACTTTCACAACACAAGGAACCTCACTGATATATTTTTGCATAGTCCTAATACATGCCAAAAATATGGGTACCCACATCGTGGAGGACCAAAGAACATATTTCGTGTTAAGGGAGATCAGTCAAAATCGTGCCAAAATTTATCGAAATTGTTTTTTGAGAGAGCAATTGTGTTGCAGACCTGTTCCCGGTTCACCAACAGCCTTTCTCATCGCTGCCATCGCTGCACTCTATGAAGCCGTTGCAGACCCTGTTGTGGGGCAAGCACTGGCCCAGCGGGCACCGATGCCCCTTGCAGGCCGTCTTGGAGTCCCGGAGCGCCTGGGCCGCCGCGCCGCCCGCGGAGGCCGGCGAAGACGTCATGACATCCGCGAGCCAGCCCGCGTAGTTGGCCACCTTCGTGTACACCCCAGGTCGGTTGGCGCGAGCGCAGCCGTAGCCGTTGCTCGTCACGCCGTGGAGCACCCAACGCCCCTCGGATTCCTGGTGAGACCAAAATCGGTTTCAGATCGGACACACGAAATATGCTACATTTCCTACGGGTTTGCAACCCATCTTATTCTGCTGTAAGTGATTTGAAATCGACAGTCAAAGTATTTTTAAACGTTTTTTCTTGGGGGCAATTAAAATGAAATAGTTTTTAATAGTTTTTTTGGGGAGGGGGGGGTTAATATACCCATAACAGCCCAAAGTATTTAGAGTGAAAATTAGCTTAAGAGAAATAAGAAGGATTTTTTCCACGAAAATACGCAATTTCAAGCTTTGGAAAATGCCTACATTATTAACTTTCAGGTTTTCAGAGGGATGATTCTTTAAACTGTGACAATACTGAACTGAAAAGATCCCCTAAAATTAATGTTTCTGTTTCCGAGCAGCATCGCTGGGTGGTAGTGGGTTAAAATTAAATAATTTTTAACGCTTGTTTTATATTTATAATTGTCTTTGTAGGCTGTGTGGAGAAAATCTTATTTGAAATAGAAAAGATGTTTTACGCCCCGAATTACATAAATTGAGTTTTGATACTGCAATAAAATACGCATGCAGAGGGTACAAAATCAAATATTTAAAAGTTATTAAATCATAATTTGGGTTACGTTGAAGGTATAAAACTACAGCCCAAAAAAGGGCAAAAATCACTGTGGGATTCTGGTCAGTATTCCAATATTTCCTTATTCTTTGAACATGGAAGTAAAATGAAGAGTCAGCTTGATTGTTTGAAAATGCTACTAACCTGGCACATTAGTGGTCCTCCAGAATCTCCCAGACAAGCGTCTCGGCCCCCTCGATCAAACCCAGCGCAGAACATGTTATCAGTTACTCTGTACAAAGGTAGAAACAATGTCCTTCGGCGGCACTCCGCTGTTGAGATGATCGGCAGCTGGACTTCTTGAAGAGTATCAGCTGTAACAGATATTTTTGTATTCTCAGGACTGCTCGCTGGAATGTTCAACGTAGAGTTTTCTTCGTTGTGTGTTGTACCCTGGCACGAAGAATTAAAAATATAACGCGTAAGATGTGGGCGCGGAACCCTCCTAATCACTTTGCTCAGTTAGTTGTCGACAAGCCTGATACTGCTTGCGGGCTTAGCAGCCGAGAAGTAAGCGGCATTATTCATGGTTATCTTTAGACAAGAATACCCTTTCTGAGGTATGGTCATTTAACCTTAAAAATAAATAGCAGTAAAAGTCGGATTGGACCTAAAACTGGTATGGCTGTCCCATTTTCGCTGAAGTGTTTTCTGCTTGCCATACGTCAATGTTTTGACCGATTTACATTTTGTTGATTAGGTAATGAAGAGTAAACTTCGGAAAACCTTTTTCGCCCTCTAAAACACAAATCGGTTAAGGATTGAAAAAATGGCAAGGAAAAATCTTTTTGTCCGAAACTGGTATGACACTCCCATTTTCTCCGAAATGTTTTATGCTTGCCATACGTTTATTTTTTGACCGATTTACATTTTGGTGATTAGATAATGAAGAGTAAACTTCGAAAAACCCTTTCGCCCTCTAAAACACAAATCGGTTAAGGATTGAAGAAATGGCAAGGAAAATGTTACTGTCCGAAACTGGTATGACACCCCCATTTTCGTCGAAGGGCGTTTTGCTTGCCGTTAATTTATTTATTGACCGATTTACATTTTGGTGATTAGGTAATGAAGAGTAAACTTCGGTAAACCTTTTTCGCCCTCTAAAACGCAAATCTATTGAGGACTGAAGAAATGGCAAGGAAAAATCTTTTTGTCCGAAACTTGCATGACACTCCCATTTTCCCCGAAGTGCTTTTTGCTAGCCGTTCGTTTATTTTTTGACCGATTTACATTCTGGTGGGTGGGAAATGAAGAATAAACTTAGGGAAACATTTTCACCCTCTAAAACGCAAATCGGTTAAGGTTTAAAGAAATGGCAAGGAAAAATCTTTTTGTCCGAAACTGGTATGCCCCCCATTTTCGTCGAAGTGCGTTTTGCTTGCCATTAATTTATTTTTTGACCGATTTACATTTTGGTGATTAGGTAATGAAGAGTAAACTTCGGAAAACCTTTTTCACCCTCTAAATCGCAAATCGATTGAGGATTGAAGAAATGGCAAGGAAAAATCTTTTTGTCCGAAACTTGCATGACACTCCCATTTTCCCCGAAGTGCTTTTTGCTAGCCGTTCGTTTATTTTTTGACCGATTTACATTCTGGTGAGTGGGAAATGAAGAATAAACTTAGGGAAACCTTTTTCACCCTCTAAAACGCAATTCGGCTAAGGATTAAAGAAATGGCAAGGAAAAATCTTTTTGTCCGAAACTGT